>Ga0070741_10006055_pt1 | contig 26281 bp, 22 predicted proteins | sample Coa_R1_4_FD_66440 | JGI IMG/M metagenome (GOLD analysis project Ga0070741, IMG submission 66440) | Surface soil microbial communities from Centralia Pennsylvania, which are recovering from an underground coalmine fire - Coalmine... | ecosystem: Environmental > Terrestrial > Soil > Unclassified ... | reverse complement strand
GAGCGGGCCTTGAGAGTATTCACGGATCGCCAGAAGTATTTGTTGCGTCTCGAGGAAGCCATCCGCGCTGCCTCGTACCCTCCACTTGACACTTATTCAGAGGTAGACAAAGTCATCGATGATCTCAAGGGCCAGAAGAACAAGTTGCCTAAAGATGACCGAACTTGGGGCCAAGACATCATTACAAGATTCGAGAAGGCCAAGCGTCAAATAGGCGAGGCAATCGATAATCCACAGCCAATCGAAAAAGTGCGCAGAACAGGAGCCACCCGTCGCTCTCAAGCTCAGGCTAGCCAGGCAGCCACCAAGCTGATTGAGCCGGTAGCATCACCCCCACCAGTGCGGCGCTTATCACAGATCATTGAAGATGCAGGTTGGGACATGGCCAGAGAGCCGAAGCGCCTCGTAGACCTCATAGACCAAAGCTTGGCCGATGTTCTGAACAGCGGTTCGCCCCGCCATATAGCCGTTCTCGTAGATATCGAGGCGAAGGTCTTAGCAGAACTCACACAGTAAGCCGGGGGGATGCCTGAATGTCTCCACGGTCGCGCCGCGACTTTGATCCTTCAGCGAACAAGAACCTGCTGCGCCGTCAGTGGGATGCGCCTATTTTGCAGGCCGCAGTGACTTCGCGCGGCAGGAAGCTGACATACTTCGGACTACCGGGGCCGGCTATCGAGGACCTACTAGACTGGAAAGACCTTCTTGCGACACGGACCGGAGTAGAGCGTTTACGGAGTCGTGCACCTGAACATGAAGAGGATCTCGAACGGCACCGCCGGCTTCTGAGGAATCTCCTAGTAAACGGCATCTCGGATGGATTCCAATTGCTACGAGGCGAGATAGAGGACATTATCCTCGACGGTTCTGACGCGAGCGGCATGTTTCCGATGCTGAATGATCATGCGCCTCCAGCGCGGATGCGGTTTCTATATGATTTGGTCAATCTGGATTTTACAGGCGGCGTAGGATACCGCGATAAGCACGGTGAGTCTAAGCGCGTGCGCGCCATTAAGAAGTTGTTCGAACGACAGAATGGAACAGGCTTTGTACTTCTCATGACCATTAATGTTCGAGACAATCTCGATGACGAGCTAACGAGGTATCTTCACGAGCGTGGGCTTCGGGCTGACGGCGATAGTGCGGCGCTACTCGACTGGTATGCCGCCCGCAGTGCAGGTGAGAAGGACTGCAAGCTTAAGGCAGTTATCCCCTTGTTTATTCGGCACGTCGCTGAGCTACATTTATTCGCCTGCCATGCGTATCCACCGGTTTCATACGACGGCACCGGCCGTAATCGCATGGTGCACTTTGCATTCGACCTCACTTTTGAAGGCGGAAACTTTCAGGCATTCAGTCCGCAGACGACGTTGGATATTCTAAGGCTGCCGCTCATGGAAGTCAGGAGCGAGCGGTTGGTCTTTGGCCGGCAGCACGACGGATTTGACTACTCGTGCTGCGGCGAGCGACTGAGGTTTCTCGGGCCTGAGCTATACAGTGCACTATTAGACGGACGGGCCGCTGACGAAGGGAGCGGCGCGGCACATGAGCGATAAATCACTGATCGAGTGGACTGATGCGACTTGGAACCCGGTCACGGGCTGTACGCAGATCAGCCCTGGATGCGATCATTGCTATGCATTGACCTTTGCGGAGCGTTTCCGAGGCGTGCCTGGGCATCCATATGAACAGGGATTCGACCTTAGACTGTGGCCCGAGCGGTTGGGATTGCCGCTTCGATGGAAGGAGCCACGGCGTATCTTCGTGAACTCAATGAGCGATCTCTTTCATGAGAACATCCCCGATGAGTATATCGTGGAAGTGTTTGAGTCAATGGCGCGTGCAGACTGGCATGTTTATCAGGTGCTCACTAAGCGACCGCGGCGCATGGCGAAGCTCGCCGCGCGCCTCCCGTGGCCCGTCCACATATGGGCAGGTACCAGCGTCGAGCTAAACCGATACGCGTGGCGCGCTAATGACTGTCTACGGCGGGTGCCGGCGGCTGTACGGTTCGTTAGCGCCGAGCCTCTTCTCGGGCCGCTGCCGTCGCTCCAACTAGACCATGTCCATTGGCTCATCACCGGCGGGGAGAGCGGGCCACGGCACCGGCCGTGTAATCCGGATTGGGTCCGCGATCTCCGTGACCGCTGCCAGGCTACGAATACCGCCTTCTTCCACAAGCAGTGGGGCGGTCGCACACCGAAGGCCGGGGGCCGGCTGCTGGACGGTCGCACGTGGGATGAGTTCCCGGCACCGCTCCCCGCGCGGGAGGTCGCTCAGCCAGTGCTGTTGTAGCGGCCTCGCGTGGCTATTCGGCCTGCATCCCTTGCCGCTGCTCGAAGTCCTTCACCTTGGCTAGTAGGCGCTCAAACTCGGATGGTGCGAAACCGAGTATTTCGGCAAGTAACTCACCTGCAAGGACAACATAGAACAAAGCTTGCTCGCGCGATACCGCACGCTCGGGAATATGCAATGTCCCGTCCATGACTTCAGCGTAAAGACATGACTGTCGTAGTCTCTCGACGTGGCCCTGTTCAACATTCTCCAAAAACGCGACGACGGCGTTAATGCCCAAAATGCGATCTAAACGCGAATTGATCAGTGCGCCTCCGCCGGCCGCGAGTAAGTGCTTCTTTGGATGGCTGTAGGCGGGGCCTTTATGCTTGGCCCTTGGCTGCTTCTGCGTAGTCGGCGGCGTGTCACCAGCGGATTGGGATCGGCGCGCCTCGTTAATTGCCAGCCGGAATCTCTCTGCGCCGATCTTGCCGATCTCCTCTATGCAAGCAATTGAGAGATACAATGCAGTCGAGTAGCTGCCTTGTTCAAACAGCAGGCCGGCGTCCTGCCAGAGATGTTCGGCATGGGAGACTAGTGCCAGATAATTGCCATACTCTTCGGCCCAATCTGCTCCGTCTACTAATGATGTGTTCTCAACCAATAACTCATTGAGGACTTTGACGAACTGCGGGAAGCGTGTGCCGGCGTCTTTGGCGACCAATGTTGTCTTGGCTTCCTGAACAATGTCATCTGGCAAAGAGCGACGCCAGGCCGCGATTGCAGCTTCGAGTGCGGTTTGCCCTGTTTTGCGGGTCCGTGTGTCTGGCACTTCGATCATCTCCATCCGCGGCGTTTCAGACTGCCTGGATCAGCGCTATAGCCACATCCTACTCGCTAAACAACTTGATTGCCACGTTCAAAGCGAATGAACAGGAGCGCACCGTGTGCGGCAGGTCCATATTCTCCACCAATCCACAGCAGGTGACGAAGCGGCTCGCGCTCAGCGTCGTCTCGCTCGACCTAGCGACTTCCTACAACGTCACGCCGCAGATGCACATGCCGGTGATCGTCGCCAACAGTCCGAACTGCCTCGACATCATACGGTGGGGACTGGTGCCATCGTGGGCGAAGGACGAACGCGCGGGCTACAGGATGATTGGCGCCCCCGCCGAGACGGTCGCTGCGCGTCCCGCGTACCGAGCAGCAGTACGATATCACCGCTGCCTGGTGCCGGCCAACGGCTTCTACGAGCGGCGCGCGACTGGCCGTGGCAAGCAGCCGTACTTCATCCATCTCCTCGACCAGGCGCTGTTCGCGTTCGCGGGCCTGTACGACGTGTGGCACAGCCCGGACGGCAGCGAGCTGTGGACTTCCACGATCATCATCTGCGAGGCGAACGCCCTCATGGCGCCGATCCACAATCGCATGCGGGTCATCCTGCCGCGCGACGGCGAGGCGACCTGGCTCGATCCTCAAGAGACCCGCGCCGCCCCGGTGCTCCGTTTGTTGCAGCCGTACCCCTCTGACGCGATGGACGCCTATCCGGTCTCCACGGCGGACAACAACCCGCGCAACGACGGGCCACATCTGGTCGCGGCGCGCCAAACCGACAATTAGCTCTACCAGGAATGACGAGGGCCAGTGTCGATGCGTGCGGCCGGACATCCGTTACCGCGGCACGGATGTCCGGGACGGTGCGGGCAACGGTCGTTTAGCAGCTTCGCACTGCGCCTCCGCCGCTTGCAGTTCGTCTTCGGTGACTTTGTAAGCAAACTGGCGTCCTGCCGCCCCGGGCCATCCACCTGTCTTCTTAGGGTCTTTCAGGTTCTCCTCGAAGTACCGATTGAAGTCGCGCCGCATGTCTGCGGCGACGAGGCACGCAGGGCTAGGCTCGGCCGTCATCGCCTTGGGCGGCGCAGTCGGCGGCGCAGACGCAGCCGGGAGGGGATGAAAGTGGTCCAAGAGTACCCCTAGGAGTAGAGCGACTACGACAAACGCCGCCGCGAGCGCGCCCAGGATTGCCACGATCTTCAGCAAGAAGCTCATGCAGCCGCCGAGGCAACTGGCGCAGCCGGCGGCGTCGGCCTGATGAGTTGGCACGCTACGGTTCATAGGCTGAATCCCCCACCCATCACTTCAGCCTCTCGACTCGTTGCACACTATAGTGGGTAGACCACTGCCCAGCCAACCCCGCCATCCATCCCTGGATAGGACTGCTGCGGGAAGGGGCGGGTGTGTCGCCAGAGGAGGCGTTCGGTCGCGTGCTACATGACCTGCGCCAGCAGCGCGGACTCTCCCAAGAACGGCTCGGCTTCGTCGCTGGCTTCCACAGGAACTACATCTCGTTGCTAGAGCGCGGGGAGCGCAGCCCGAGCTTGGCGGCGATCATCCAGCTTGCCAGGGCGCTCGGCGTCCGCCCTACCTACCTTATGCAGCGCGTCGAGGATATGGCAGACCTCAACAGCGTCCGCCACCGCCGCCCAGGCGGCCCGCCACCATTCATTGACCCCACGTTGTAGCTCACGTACGAGACCCCGGCGCGCCTAGCGGCCCGTAGAGCCGCTTTGCCGGCCGCCCACGACCCCCAGCACCCTCCCCTGACGGGCACAAACTGAGCGCTTCGGCACACTTCCGACGTGCGTTTGAAGTGTCGCCGCCCATTGCTTCCGTTCGTCGTCGATGGCACGTGCTTACAACTCAAGCGCCAGAATGCGCCATTACTACACAATTCTCCATCGCTTCTTCATGTTGGACCTACTTTGCGATGATCAGCGCAATCTGCAACGATGTGCATCATCAGTCATGATTAAGCGCTATCTCTCAATATACGTCGCGCGGTGATTGCTAGTTGCAAGCTTGAAGCGGCAAGCTTCGGCAGGTCAACTACTAATGAGGCAGCTAGCGGCACCATGGTGCCCACATCGAAGACGGTGCTGGAGAGTTGTGTGGCTAAGGCTATCGGGACCGACTGCGCGCCGCCGCGGCTGTGGCGTAGCCTAGATGAAGTGGCCTTCATGCTCGGCGTATCCAAGCGCACGGTGCGCTCCTGGGTAAGCCAAGGGCAGCTACCCGTACATCGAACATCCAAGCGCCTCGTTAGGATCGCAGACGACGACCTGCGGAAGTTTGTGTCGAAGCGATAGGCAGGAGAAAACCCGGCCTCTTCTAGTGTGATGGCCGAAGAGGCCGGGCTGTCGGGGGTATCCGTGCAGACTCGTTGTGTACCGACATCAGTATATCCTCAAGCATTGGCCGATGCAAGCCATGCTCACGGGCCAGGTGGTCTTCATGCCCCTGCGGTGCAGGGTGTGACCCTCCAAGTTCGGCCTAAACATCTTCCCACCGAGTTGCTGGACTTGCCCAACTGGGTACTATGGCGACACGAGGTCCGGCGCGGCCGGCCGGTAAAACCGCCGTATTACGTTGACGGCGCGTGCAGGCTACAGCGTGCCAAGAGCACTGATCCTGGGACATGGATGCGTCTTCAGCAGATCATTACCTTCGTCAAACGCGGACAAACATGGGGGTGCGACGGTATCGGACTCGCACTTCAGAAGGCGCTTCATCTCGTCGCGGTTGATCTCGATCACTGTGTAAACCCGCTAACTGGCGAGATCGAACCGTGGGCGCTAGACATCATCGGGAAGCTATGCAGCTATAGCGAGTATTCACCATCGGCCACCGGCGTTCGCATTCTTGCTCATGGTGAGATACCGAGCGCGCTGAAGACCAGCACTGTTGAGATGTACGACTACCAGCGCTACGTCACGCTGACGGGCCACCATCTGCCCGGCACGCCGAAGACGATCAACGAGCGCCCGGATGAACTGCTGGTGCTGTATCGCCGGTACCGCCCATCCGAGCGGGCGTCGGCAATCCCCGTACCTCACGTCGCTGATCACGAACCGCCCACGCCGGACGACCTGCGGCTGATGAGCTTGGCGCAGTGCAGCAAGACGCATGGAGATGAGTCCACCTGGCTGCTGATGGGCAAGATCGAGGAGGCCGGCTACACCAATCGGAGCGTGGCCGAGTTCGCCTTCATGCGGATCGCGCGCTGGTGGTGCGATGACGACGCGGGCGCGATGGACCGTTGGTATCGGCATTCGCGCCTCTACCGGCCGAAGTGGGATGAGCCACGGGGCGACACGACGTACGGTGCCTTGACGATTGCGAACGCTCTCGCCGAGCCGCATACAACGCGACGGTCGAGGAAGGGCTAATGTACGAGTTGCTTCAATGCACTGACCTAGGGAACGCCGAGCGGTTCGTGGAGCGCTTTGGTGCGGACTGGCGCTATTGCGCCGCTGAGGGGCGATGGTACCGATGGAACGGCAAGCGGTGGCGCTTCGATGATCGTGAAGCAGTCGTGGCCGAGGCGAAGGCCATCCCTGATGAGATCATGTCCGAGGCCGCTGGCTTGGGCGACGGGGGCAAAGACCTCGCTAGGTGGGCGCAGACGAGCGCCAGCGCGGAGAGGCTTCTGGCGATGCTCAAATTGGCCCGGTCTGCAAGTGCCATTGCAGTGACGCCGAGGCAGTTCGACCGCGACCCGATGTTGCTCGCGGTGCGCAACGGTACCATCGACCTGCGTACCGGTGAGCGGCGCCCGCATGACCCTACAGACTACATCACGAAGCTCGCGCCAGTCATCCATGATCCCGATGCCAAATGTCCCACGTGGGACGCCGCCCTGCAGCTTTGGCTACCCGATCCCGCGGTGCGCAGCTTCTTCCAGCGGGCGTGTGGTTATGGCGCTACCGCCGACGTGTCCGAGCAAGCGCTGTTCTTCCTCTACGGCGATACCGGCGCGAATGGCAAGAGCACATCGCTCCGCACGATTCAGGAAACCCTCGGTGATTACGCCGCGCAGGCGGCTCCTAACTTGCTGTTGCAGTCGCCTGGCGAGCGGCATCCCACCGAGATAGCCGATCTCATGGGGGTTCGATTCGTTGCGTCGGTTGAGGTGGAGGATGGCAAGCGGTTGGCCGAAGTACTGGTCAAGCAGTTGACCGGTGGGGATCGGCTAAAGGCGCGTCGCATGCGGCAGGACTTCTTCGAGTTCGATCCGACGTTCAAGCTGTTCCTCGCAGCGAACCACAAACCTATCATTCGGGGAACGGATAAGGCCATCTGGCGGCGGATTCATCTGATCCCCTTCACCGTGCACATTCCCCCCGACCAACGGGATAGAGCGCTGATGGCAAAGCTGCGACGCGAACGCTCAGGGATTCTGCGCTGGCTCATCGACGGCTGCTTAGCTTGGCAAGAGCACGGGCTAGATGTACCCGACTGTATTAAGGAGGCTACCAACGCGTACAAGGAGGAGCAAGACATCATCGGTCTCTTCATCGAAGAGTACTGCGAACGCGATCCGTCCTACGAGGTTAGGGCGAACCTTCTATATCAGCACTACACGGGGTGGGCAAACAGCGCCGGGCTGCGGCCACTTTCGGTGGTTCGGTTTGGGGAGGAGCTAGCTCGTCACGGCCTCGAACCAGCCCGCATTGGCCACGGCGGCCATCGTGGTTGGCGCGGTCTTCGTATTCGATCTGCCGCCGAGGACGGCGTACTGACAGACCTATATCGCGTTGCGACGGGCAAGAACTAGGGCGAGGGTCGGCGTGCCGTGACGGGGATGCTGACACATGCTGACGCACGCGGACGTAGAAGCCACGCTGTCCGTCAGCGCAATTTCGGCGCCAGTGTTGGGATCGTGCCCCGTGCTGACGAAGCTGACACGACTATCGGGCTATATGGGGCACCTAAAGAAGATCGTGGCGCTAGTGGAGAGGTTGCTTCCTGTGTCAGCTTCGTCAGCACGGAGCCGTTTTGGCGCCGGTACAGGGGTGTGGGCGCTGACACAATCGAGCAACCGCTTCGTCAGCCTGCGTCAGCAACGTCAGCGGGGCGAGGCTCGGAGCCATTCGCCGCACGGCGCAACACACCACCGTGGGCGCGGAGCGCTGGTCCCGCGAGCGAAGCGAGCGGGGCCATCCAGCCGCGGGCGACGGTCTGCATGCTCGCCCCTCGCTGGCGCTCGGGGCTGCGCAGCGCACAGGGGTGGGTGAGCTTGACGGCTTCGTGCCTGCCGGCGTAGTGCGCAAGATTAGCGGTAAGGAGATCGCGCAGCCGAGATCAGCTTTAGCCAGAGCGGGACGCCCGCCCTTCGTGCCCGGCGGACGTTCCGTCATCTGTATAAGGCAGCACGCGAGAACGCGAGCGCGAAGCGCGCGAGCTTGTCGGCCTCGCGCCAGACGAGCCGGCCTGACCGCGAAATTCGGCTCGCGCGGCGGCGGGCCAACCTGACTAGCCAGACTATTCCGCATCAAGTAACAGCTTAGAGGAGTGATGAAGATGGCCGACATCTACGGATTCAATTCGAAACCCGGCGTGCGACAGATCGAAGCGCTAGCCGATGCCGAGATCGACTGGCAAGAACAGCGTGCGCGGGAACGCCAAGAGCGGTTGCACCAGTACCAGCTTTCTATGCGCGTCATTCACCAGATCACGCCGATCTTGTGCGCCTTCTTCGAAGCCGAAGGGCTGGTGAGCATGGAGCTAAGTTTGCAGGGGCGGCATACCATTCTGCCGGTCTGCGAGTGGGGGTTGTATGGCCGCGGTGACGCTCGCAGACCATACGTCGCCGTCGCGGTGGAGTTTGCGACGGATCGTACGCCGGACTTCATCAAGATCACTGGCCCGTCGTTCAAATCACCAGGAGGGGATTCTGCAGAGAACTGGGAACGACTGGTTGCCGCGGTGCGCGAAGCTACTGGGCTAGCTGTAGAGACGCACCAGCGCGACTAGCAGCAAGACGTTCGAGCGCATCGTAAAGCTCGCGACGGGCCTGCTCGACATCGGCGTTGCTGGTGGTGACGGCCTCGGCCGGCTCGTCGTCTTCGATCCTTCGCTTGGCTATCAGGGTTGCGGTGGCGGCGACGAGCCGACCGAGATCGAGCGGATTATCTACATCATCGATCATCTGCTCCACCAGCGCGAATAGCTCGTCCAGAAGCTGAATGCGCCGAGCGCGGCAGTAGGTACTCCGCGTTTGGATCGCTACGACCGGCGCGGTGCCGCGGCTCAGTCCTTCGCGGGCGGCGATGTTCGAGACCGACGACGCGCTGAGGTTGCCAACTCGTTGCGCTATCTTGGCGTATGACAACGTTCCATTGCGGAGCAGTTCCACTACCTTTTCGTAAGTCGCCGGATCATCACCGTAGATGCTTTGTGGCGAGGGCAGACGATTGGCTACCATCGATCACTCCGAGGGTGCGTCATGCAAGCTCGTTGCGGCAATCGTTGGAATGAAGCGCGAAAACACTGGTTAAGCATTTTGCCCCACTTTTCTATCGTGCAGGCAGGTTGAAGGATTTTGTGTCGAACACTTTAGAACACGCGATGCACCGCACCATTAGGACCGCCGTACACCGCCGCGGACCCGACCGAAACCGGATGTCGGATGCGGCTTACCGCCTATCAGATTATAGCTGGCGCGCTCGCTTGCAGCACGACGGCGACGAAGAGCTTTCAACACGCACGCCGCGCACGCACGTCATCACCCACCGAAAACGTTGTATGAGGACGATCCGCGCGCTGTACGACGCATATCACCACCATTTGCATTTGCCAACGAATCGTCGCTGTGTGTCTTAATGATTGAGAAAACCTACCCCGAGCTAGTCGAGAGATACTGATTCGGCGGCGGCGGCTCATTCCGCCAATCCTAGGCATACCCCCTTTTCTATGCCCGCCGATTGCGACAAAGCCATACCAGCGTTGGCAATACGGATGCTATGAGGCGGCTCTACGGCCATGACTTGACATGATGGGCGGTATACCGCACAATGAGTGCACGCGACGGCGAGAACGGCCGCGCCAACAACAGAAGCGCCCCGCCCGGTGCTCGCAACACCGAACGGGGCATAGGAGATAGCGCTGTGACCGCTACCCCCCATCCCCAGTGTACCGCGCCTGCGATCTCGCTGCCTACGCTTCGGCGCCTCGTGGAGAACGGCAAGGAACGTCACCCGGCGCTGGCCGGCCGCATGACCAAGGCAGCGCAAATCGTCACCCTACGGACCATCACGCCCGAGGGCGACGGCTACCGCGTCCAGAGCGAGTGCGACGACGCGCGCTACTACCACGTCAGTCCTACCGCGTGCGACTGCCCTGACGCGCCGAAGGCCCCGGGCGGCTACTGCAAGCATCGGCTAGCCGTCGCGCTGTTGGTCCGCTGTCGTGAGGTAGAGGCGCGCGAAACCGAGCGCGTGGCACTCACGCCCGCCGGCGCCGCTTACCTTGCGGGCCATGACGACGGCAGCGCTGGCCGTCCGTGGACGCCGCCCGCCGGCCACGCGCTACGGCGCTTCTACGCGCACGGCTACCAGACGGCCGCGGCACCCACCACGCCCGACGCGGGGGTGCCAGCGTGAAGCGCTATCGTCGCAGCAACACCGCTACCGGCCGAGCGCCGGTAGCGGTTCCCACCACCACCAGCAACGATACCGCGCACCCCTACCGATGGGCACAGTTGCTTGAGGATGCCGTAAACACGCCGGGAACGATCAGCCGCGCTTACTCGACGTTCTGGCGCTACTCGACGGGTAACATGCTGGCCGCGCTGCTCCAGTGCCAGGCGCGCGGCATCACGCCCGGTCCGATCAACACGTATGCGGGATGGCAAGCGCTCGGCCGACAAGTGCGGAAGGGTGAAAAGGCGTTCGTCTTGTGTCAGCCGATCACGGCGACTCGCCGGCAAAGTACAGATGCCGAGGCCGCCGACGATGCCGAAGCGCCCGACGTGTACACGTTCTTTCAGTGGCGCCCGCGATGGTTCGTCCTCGCACAAACGGATGCGATCAACGGCAAGGAGTACACGCCGCCGATCTTGCCAGGATGGGACCGCGCGCGCGCGCTCGAAGTGCTCGGCGTGCGTGAAGAACGGTTCACGCATTTCGACGGTAACGTGCAAGGCTACTCAACCGCGGGCCGCGTCCTCGCGATCTCGCCGGTTGCAGCGCACCCCGAACGGACGCTGCTCCACGAGCTTGGGCACATCGTTCTCGGCCATCTAGACGAGACGAGCCGCGATCTCCCTCGCGCGGTCAAGGAGGCTGAAGCGGAATCGGTGACGCTGATTTGCGCAGACGCGCTCGGGATCGCTGGTGCCGACGAATCCCGCGGCTATATCCAGCACTGGCTACGATCCGAGCGCTTCGAAGAAGCGATGGCGCGGCGCATCTTCCGCGCGGCTGACGCGATCTTGAAGGCCGGGCGCGATGATCCCGCGCCGCCGCTCGCGTCGGCCGCGTAGGAGCAAGAGAACGACCGTGGTGGCGTTCTGGAGCTTCCTACAGGCTCCAGAACGCCACACACGACAGATGGGGAGTCAACGCAATGATCTTGTTCCCGTTGTTCCTGTTCTGCCTGATCGTCGGTATCTGGCTCGCGGCGACGCAGAGCAGGTTTTGCGAGCATTGCGGGCGCGTCGTACCGAACCGGTGCGGCCATCATGTCGATACCAAGCAGCAGCAGGGACCGCAGTAGGCGTGATCCGTACCATAACCTAACGAGGAGGACCGAACTGCTGTAGAATGCTCGTCGGACGGCAATCGGCCTGACACGTGGACGCTCGCCGCGAGGAAGCGAGCACGGGCCGATCAGTAACGATCCTGGCAAATGGTGGCCAAATGGTGGCCAGGCAAACCAGATGCGGCGCAGCCGCACGCGGCAGGTGGGTCTCGCGGTCTTCAAAACCGTTGCATCGCCGCCTGAGCGTCGATGGGTGGGTTCGACTCCCATACACCTCCGCCACTCAGTTTCCTTGTGTTGGCGCGGAAAACCGGTCGTGCGAGAGCAAGCAAGAGCCCTCTGGCGGATATACCGTCAGGGGGCTCTTGGCAGATCTGATACCAACGCTGATACCAACCCGGATCAGCGGGCGGCGAATATCGCGTCCAGCCGGCGCAGCGCCTCCTCCTGGCCGCTCGTCGTCGCGTGAGCGTAGATGTTGTGGGTAGTCGACGCCTGGCTGTGGCCGAGAATCGCGGAGACCTCGTGGGTCGGCGCGCCGTTCTTTAGCTGTAGGGTGGCGCAGCTATGTCGCAGATCATGCACCCGGCGGCGTGGTAGACCGGCGCGGTCGAGCGCCCGGTGAAACGCCTCATTCACCCGGGCCGGGTCCAACGGGCGACCGAAGACGTTGCAGAAGATCAGGCCATGATCCTCCCAGGCAGGCCCAACGGCGAGACGGGCTTCTGCTTGTCGCGCCCGGTGCTGTCGCAGCGCGTCCAGCACGTTCGGCGGGAGTCGAAGCGTTCGCCGGCTGCGCGCCGTCTTTGGCTCAGCCAAGACCAACCCCTTCTGCCTCTGTCGCTGCAGCGCTCGGCGAATCATTAGAGTACCCTCGGTGAAATCCAGGTCTTCCCAACGCAGGCCGCTAGCCTCGCCTAGACGCAGTCCACAAGTAGCGAGCAGCACCCAGAGCCCGTGAAGCCGATCGTCGGCGCTGCTCTCGAACAGTCGCTGGACCTGCTGTACGTCCAGTATCTGCATCTCGGTTCGGTCCGGCCGGGGAGCCATGACCGCATCGGTGGGATTGTACGCCAGGAGACGCGCCCGGACAGCGTATCGCATGGCGGTGTGCAACACAGTGTGCGCCTGCTCTACTGTTCGCCGAGAAAGGCCCTTCTGGAGTAGCGCCGCATACGCCGCCTGGATAGCGTCCGGCGTCAGCGCGGCCAGACGGAGCTTTCCGAGATGTGGAAGCAGGCGTCGCACGTTCAGCTCGTAGGACTCGGAGGTCCGCGGCCGCACGCTCCCCTTGACGACGTGCTCCAGCCAATTCTCGAGGAACTGTGAGACGGTCTGCCGCTCGCCGATGATGGGCAGGCCCTTCTGCTGATCGCCCAGCGCGGTAGTCAGCTTCTGCTGGACCTCCTTCCGGGTCTTGCCGTAGTATGCTTTTCGCTTTCCGTTGGGCAGCGTGATTCGCGCCCACCAACGTCCGTCTGGGTGCAGCGAGATGCTGCCCTCACCGTTGCCGCGCTTCTTGCCTGCCATTTTCGTTCTCCTGCGTTCGGGTTCGATGCTTGCTGATTACGTCACCTAGCTTTGGGATGGGTCCTGTACGGGCGGCGGATCAGTGGTGGCTTCCGTACCGCCGCGGGGCTTGCGCCCGGGAGGCAGCTTGCCACGCCCCTGCCAGCGTTCGACCTCGTCACGAGGTACGAGCCACAGGCGACTGGTCACACGCTCGCCCCGCATCAATCCGCGCTTTAGGCGGTACGCGATGGTGCGCGCAGGTGCGCCGAGCGCTGCCGCCACCTCGGACACGGTCATGTAGTCGCGCACGTTCATACTGCTATTGTAGACTATATTGCGTACAACCGCAATATATGAGCTAGGCGGATGATGAGCGGGTCGGGCCGGACGATTCGCTATACTCCTTCTCGCCAGACAGGTGTCGTAGTCCGCGCCGGGGCCGGGGGCAACGTGAGCGCGATCGAGTTTGCACACCCACTTCCAGATACGGTTCTGAGCGGACCCTTCTGGCCCGGCCCGGTGCGCGTGCTCAGGGCGGTCCAGGCCGGCACCCAGGTGCGGATCGAGGCAGTCGGCCTCGCCGACTCGCAGTATTACGATCGCACGCTGACGCTCGACCAGTTCCAGACCCAGGTCCACGAGCTGCAGGGCAGCACCTACCGCTTCGACGCCACGCCGCGACTCTTCCGCCTAGCGACCGAGGCGTTGCGCACGCACCTCGCCCACGCCTTCGACCCGCAGTTTGCCGTCTCGGTATCGCAGGTGGACCCGCTACCCCACCAGCTCGACGCCGTCTACAAGCACATGCTGCCGCTGCCGCGCATCCGCTTCCTGCTCGCCGACGATCCGGGCGCCGGCAAGACGATCATGGCGGGCCTGCTGATGCGCGAGCTGGTGCAGCGGGGCGAGGTGCGGCGCGTGCTCGTGCTGTGCCCCAAGGCGCTCACGGACCAGTGGCGGCGGGAGATGTGGGAGCGCTTCCGCGACCGCTTCATGCTGCTCACGGGCGACACCATCGCCGGCGCGTTCGGCCAGAACGCCTGGATCGAGAATGACCGCGTGGTGGCGTCCATCGACCTAGCGATCCAGGAGCACATCCTGCCGGGGCTGGAGCAGGCGAGCTGGGACCTGGTGATCTTCGACGAGGCGCACCGCCTGTCGGCCTACCGCTACGGCGCGAGCGGCAAGATCGACAAGACGCGCCGCTACCAGCTCGGCGAGAAGCTGGCGAAGAAGACGCGGCACCTCTTGCTCATGACCGCCACGCCGCACCGCGGCGACGACGAGAACTTCCGCTTGCTGCTGGCGCTGCTCGACGAGCAGGTGTTCGCCTCGCAGAGTGGGCTGCGGCGCGCGCTCGACCGCGACGACTCGCCCTACTTCCTGCGCCGGATGAAGGAGGCGATGCGCCACTTCGACGGTCGGCCGCTGTTCCTGCCCCGGCACGTGAGCACCATCACCTACCCGCTGCAGCCGCACGAGCAGGAGCTGTACGAGGCGGTGACCGAGTACGTGGCGAATGGGCTGGAGCGCGCGGAGTCGGAGAAGAACCGCAACGTGGGCCTGGCGCTCACGGTCCTGCAGCGCCGCCTCGCCTCGTCGCTCTACGCCATCACCCGCAGCCTGGAGCGCCGCCGCGACCGGCTCGCGGAGGAGCTGAAGCGGGCAGGGCAGGCGGGCCGGGTGGCGCCGGTGGCTGCCGTGGCGCTCGGGGACGACGAAGATGACGAGCTGACCGAAGAGCAGGAGGACGCGCTGTCGGCGGCCTCGACCGCGCGCAGCGCGAGCGAGCTGGCGGCGGAGATCGCCCAGCTCGACAAGCTCGTGGCGATGGCCCAGGTGGCGATGCGGCGCGGCCCCGAGCAGAAGCTGCGCGAGTTCCTGCAGGTGGTCCGCGACCAGACGGTGCAGCGCGCGAACGAGAAGATCCTGGTGTTCACCGAGCACCGCGACACTCTCACCTACCTGACCCAGAAGCTCCGGGAGTGGGGCTACAGCGTCTGCAACATCCACGGCGGCATGAACCTGCAAGAGCGCATCGCCGCCGAGAAGGAGTTTCGCGGCCCCACGCAGTTCCTGGTGGCCACGGACGCCGCGGGCGAGGGCATCAACCTGCAGTTCTGCCGCGTGATGGTCAACTGGGACCTGCCCTGGAACCCGAACCGCCTGGAGCAGCGGATGGGGCGCATTCACCGCTACGGCCAGGAGTACGAGGTCCAGATCGTCAACGTGGTAGCGGCGACCACGCGCGAGGGCGCGGTGCTGATCCGGCTGATGGACAAGCTGGAGCGGATGCGCGACGCGCTCGGCCACGACCAGGTGTACGACGTGATCGCGGGCGTGCTGGACAGCGGCCAGGTGCGGCTCGACGTGCTGATCCGCGAGGCGATCCTCAGCCGGCGCTCGCTGGACGACGTGCTGGCGGACCTCGACTTCGTGGACAGCGAGGCGTCGCGCGCAGCGGCGCGGGAGGCGCTGAGCGAGGCGCTGGCCACGCCGCACATCGACATGGCGTTTATCGACGCCGAGCAGCGCGAGTCGAAGGAGCGACGGCTGACGCCGGAGTACGTCGAGCGCTTCTTCGTGGATGCGCTGCGCTACCTCGGCGGCCGCGTGGCGCCCGGCGCCGACCGCGACTGGCGGCTGGAGTTCGTGCCCGCCGAGATTCGCAAGCAGGTGCGTGCCGCCAACACCGGCGAGCTGGGCAGCGAGAATCGGCTGGTCACCTTCCGCAAGGAGCGGCTACGCAAGGACCCGCCGGCCGAGTTCGTGGCGCCCGACCACCCGCTGTTCGACGCCGTGCTGGAGCGCATGCTGGAGCATGGGCGCCCGGCGCTCGCGCGCGGCACGGTGTTCGTGGACAAGGACACCCGCGAGCCGTACCTGGTCTGGCTGCTGGAGGCGGCCGTGGTGAACGGCGAGGGGCAGGTGGTCCATCGCCGCCTGCTCGCCTTGCGGCAGCGGGGCGAAATCTTCGAGGCGGTCGCCCCGGGGGTGATCCTCGACCTGCTGCCCGGCGACACGGCGCCGCCCATCCCGCAGGGGCTGCGCGCGCGGGCGAACACGGACGCGGCCATCGCGGCGGCGAGTAGCTACTATGCCGAGCGCTACTTGGCCGAGGTCACCGCCGAGCAGGAGCGCCAGGCGGCCATCGTCGAGAAGGCGCTGCAGCAGTCGGTGGACGACAGCCTGACCGAGCTACAGGCCCGTTTGGAGCGGCAAGCGGAGGACGCGGCGCGCGGCAAAGACATGGGGCTGGCGATCCGCACCACCAACGAGCAGATCGACGCGCTGACCCGGGGGCTGCAGGAGCGCCGCGCTGCGCTGGTGCGCCGCCGGGTGACCGCGCTGCAGACGCCGCGCGCCATCGGCGTGGCGGCTGTGGTACCTGGCCCCGTTCCACACGTCGTGGAGCACGGCGGGGGCGGCGACCAGCGTGCCGTCGAGCAGGCCGCGATGAAGGTGGCGATCGCCTACGAAGAGGCCGCCGGGCGCTCTTGGACCGATGTCTCCCAGACGGGCGTGGGGTACGACATCCGCAGCGAGAGCACGGACGGGAGCGTGCGCTACATCGAGGTGAAGGGCCACGCGACCACAGGCGACGTGACGCTCTACTACACGGAGTGGCAGACAGCCCACCGCATGCGCGAGGAGTTCTACATCTACGAGGTGGAGCACGCGCTAACGGCGCCGCGGCTGTGGATCGTGCAGGACCCGGTCGGCAAGGGCATCCAGCCCACCGAGAAGGTGGTCGAGTACCACGTGCCCGCCGCCCAGCTCCGCGCCGTGGCCGAATGCGTCACATGGTAGGCGCACGACGAGTGCCGAGGACCGATGCGTAGCGTGGCCCAGATTACCCAACTGCTGGACGAGCTGAACACCCGCCCGGCCAGCGAGCTGGAGGACCAGGACCTCGATTTCAAGCGCTGGCCGCCGAATATGCGGGAGGCGGTGGAACTGGTCGTCGAGATGGCGGTGTGCATGGCCAACGGCGGGAGCGGCACCGTCGTGTTCGGGGTGGACGACAAGTCTGTAGGGCGCAGCCAGGCCATCCTCGGCGTGCCCCCCGAGGCGGAGATCAACCGCCTCAAGAAGAACGTCTATGACTCCACCGACCCCCGGCTGACGCCCGTATTCGAGGCCTTGCCTGTGCCCGAGGGCACGGGGCGGCTGCTCGTCATGCAGGTCCACGGCGGCTTGCCGCCCTACACGGATACCAGGGGGAACGCTAAGATTCGGGTGGGCAAGGATTGCCAGCCGCTCACGGGCACCCTGCGCCGCCAGCTCAGCGTGGACTGGGGGGCGGAGGACTACACAGCCGCCCAGGTGCCCGGCGAGCCGAGCGCCCTGCTGTCGGCGGTGGCGCTGGAGGAACTGCGGGCGGCCGCCCGCCGCGAGAACGCGCCGGAGGAGCTATGGCGTGCCGCCGACCTCGACCTGCTGCGCGCGCTGGGCGTAGTCCGCGACGGGCAGCTCACGCGCGCGGCGGTGCTGCTCGCGGGCAGCGAGGAGGCCATCGAGCGGCACGTGCCCAACTTCGCCTGGGCGCACCTGCGCATGCGCTCCGACACCGAGTACACGGACCCGCTCCGCGGGCGCGCCGCCCTGCCGGTCGCCCTGACGCGCCTGACCGAGCGCATCATGACCGACAACCCGATTGATACCGTCGCGCAGGGCATGTTCCATTTTGAGTACCGGCGGTATCCCGAGATCGCCCTGCGGGAAGCGCTCATGAACGCCCTCTGCCACGCCGACTTCCGCCTCGGCGGGCAGACGCTGGTGAAGCAGTACCCCGACCGCCTGGAGATCAGCAACCCCGGTGGGTTCGTGGGCGGCATCTCGCCCGACAACGTGCTGCACCACCCGCCCGTGGCGCGGAACCCGCTGCTGGTCGGGGCGCTCACGCGCCTGCGCCTGATCAACCGCAGCAACCTCGGGATGACCCGTATGTTCACGGCGCTGCTGGTCGAGGGCAAGGAGCCGCCGATCATCCGACAGCCGGGGGAGGCCGTCGTCGTGACGATGCTGGCGCGGCCCGTGTCCGCGCCTATGCGGCTGTGGGTGGCCGAAGAGGGCGACCAGGGGCGCGCGCTCACCGTGGACCAGCTCCTCATTCTCCAGTACCTGCTGCGCCACGGCGAGCTGGACACGGCGACAGCGGCGCGCATCTGCCAGCGCAATGAGAACGAGGTACGCGAGACGCTCAGCGAGATGGAGCGGGCGCGCGGCTACCTGGAGCGCGGCGGCACCGGGCGCGGCACTTACTGGGTGCTCAGCGCCGAGCTGCACGCACGGCTAGCAGAGCCAGAGCACTTCCCACGCGACCGCCGCCTGGATTGGGAAGTAGTGAAAGCCCGGGTGCTCAGCACGCTTCGGCGGCGTGCGCTGTTAGGTGAGCGCGGGTTGAGGAACGCGGAGGTGCGGGCGATGACGCGCCTGGACCGCGAGCAAGCCAAGCGACTGCTGGAGGAGTTGCGCGCGGACGGCCATGCTGTCGTGGCCGGGCGCGGCCGTGCGGCTATCTGGAGCTATGCTGGGGAAATCGAGCCTGATGCTCACGCGCACGAGTAGGCCGAACCTCGCCAGTGCCCGGTCGGGAGCTGCCTGGGGAAGACCCCGGGGCTGGTGCTCCGCGGGTCGTCGGGGGATGCCCTTGGGTCTCCATTGTGACCCCATTGTGACCCCATTCTACCCCCGCGCCAACACTAGGCTGGGCCTAGGATTGCACCGTTCCACCGCCACCCTGACCCTATTACGACCCCATTACGGTCCCATTAAGACCCCATTTCACCCACGTGCCGAGACTAGGCCGGGACTGGCCCGGCACGATCTGAGACTCTCGCCGGCCCCATTCCAGGCCAATTAGGCGCCATTATGGCCCAGAGCGATTCTCGGGGCAGGTTCCAGACTTCCAGCACGTGAGGGAGCAGAGCCGCATGACGCGCCGCCGCCTGATCGAGGTCGCCTTTCCGCTGGAGGAGGTCTCCGCCCACTCGCGGCGCGAGAAGAACGTGCGCCACGGCCACATCTCGACGCTGCACATCTGGTGGGCGCGCCGGCCGCTCGCCGCCTGCCGCGCCTTCATCTACGCCTCCCTGGTGGACGACCCCGAGACGGACGAGGAGCGCGACGAGTTGCTCAAAGAGGTGGCCGACCTGGCGAACTGGGACGCCGTGCGCAAGCCCGACCAGGTCGTGCGCTCCCGCGCCGACGGCGGCAGCGGCCTCACGGGCGCGCAGCTCCTGGAGCGGGCGCGGGCGCGCATCCTCGCCTGCAACGGCGGCAAGCCGCCGCGGCTGCTCGACCCCTTCGCCGGCGGCGGCGCCATCCCGCTGGAGGCGCTGCGCCTGGGCTGCGAGGTGGAGGCGAGCGACCTGAACCCCGTGGCCGTGCTGATCCTGAAGGGCACCGTCGAGTACCCGCAGAAGTACGGTCGGCCGCTGGCCGAGCAGCGCGCCCAGCGCGACCGCGGCGAGCGGGAGAGCATCGCCGGCGTGAACGGCCAGGTGCCCTCCTACATCCGCGAGGCGGCGCAGGGCCAGCAGTCAAGCTTCGCCGAAGCTGACGCTGTGTCGGCCTACGAGCGTAACCCGCTGGCGGCCGATGTTCGCTACTGGGGCAACTGGATGCTGGAGCAAGCGCGCTCTGTGCTCGCGCCGTATTATCCGCCCGACCCCGACGGCAGCGTACCCGTCGCCTACCTCTGGAGCCGCACCGTGCCCTGCCCCAACTGCGGCGCTGAGATGCCTCTCATCCGGCAGTACTGGCTCGCGCGGAAGGACAAGAAGCAGGTCGCACTAGATCCCGTGGTGGATCACGCCAACAAGCGCGTGGGCTTCCGTATCGTCGAGGGTGCCCATGTCCAAGGCGATCCTGGCGAGGCCACAACCTCGCGAGGTGACACTATCTGCCTCGTCTGTCATCAGGTGGCCAAGGCAGAGTACGTACAGGAGTACGGCCGCTCAGGTGGGCTCGGCCAAGTTCCCACCGCCGTGGTGCTGGAGGCGACGAGCGGAGGGGCAAAAACGTATCGGTCGGTAACCCATCGCGACATAGAAGCGTACCTCGCTGCAGAAAAAGGGCTGTCACGTACTCCCGACTTTAATGGACTGCCGCCAATTCCTGACGAGCCGGTGACGAAAGACCCCCGTGGCTTATGGTGTTATCTTTACGGTCTTGACGCCTTTGGCAAGCTCTTCAACGCTCGCCAACTATTAACGTTGACAACGCTTGCCTGTTTGGTCAGAGCTGCGCATACCGAGATGCTTGTTAGAGGCTTAGACGCGAACTACGCGGCTGCAGTAGCGACCTATCTGGCATATGCAGTGGATAGACACGCCGACTATAATAGTACTCTTGCCCGCTGGATCCCCATTGATGGCAACTCTGCTGGTACATTCGCACGGCAAGGCTTGCCAATGGTCTGGGACTATTGTGAAGTGAATCCCGTCGTCTCGACAAGCGGAAGCTGGAGCCAGGCCCTATATTGGATCGTACTCTGTGTTGACGAAGTTTTTTCGACCCCTGCAATCACCAACAGCCTGGTCCTTGCCGCCGACGCCCAAACACCACGCTCTGGTACTGATGTCGTCATAACAGATCCCCCCTACTACGACGCGATCAACTACGCCGCGCTCTCGGACTTCTTCTATGTGTGGCTCAAGCGGTCTCTGGAAGATCTATACCCCGACCTACTGGCGCTGCCACTTACACCGAAGAAGAATCAGATCGTCATGGATGTGTACGCGAGCAACGATACCAATGGGCAGGTGCTTGGGAAGGCTGGCGCCCGTGAACAATACGTTGAGGGCATGTCGCAAGCGTTTGCGGCGATGCGATCATCCTTGGCAGCAGATGGACTACTGGGGATTGTCTTCGCACACACCGATGCCAACGCTTGGTCCACTCTCATCGAGGGCATTCTGGATGCCGGTCTAATTCCGGATGCCTCGTGGCCTATCGACACTGAGCGTGAGGGGAAAGTATCGAACCTTGGACAAGCCAGATTGAAGACATCCGTCTGGATGGCCTGCCGCCCACGCGAAGCCAATGCTGGCGAGGCGTTCCTAGAGGATGTGTTGCAGGAAATGCAGCCCGTGATCCGGGAACGGCTGCTGTACTTCTGGAGCAAGGGCATCCGTGGGGCCGACTTCTTCATCAGCGCCATCGGGCCGGCGCTCTCGGTGTTCGGCCGCCACACGCGCGTGCTGCGCCCTGACGGCAGCGAGGTCACGGTGCGCGACTTCCTCGACCTCGTGCGGCGCGAGGCCACGCAGGTCGCGCTAGAGCAGGTGCTGCAAGGGGCCGACCTGGGGGTGGTGGACCCGATCACGCGGCAGTACGTGACCTGGGTGTGGAGCTACGGTCGCGCGCCGCTGGACACGGGCGAGGCGATTGCCCTCTGCCTCGCCACGGGCGCCGACTACCGCCAGATGGTGCGGCCCCACTCGGTGGCGACCGAGGCGCGGGAGAAGAGCAAGAAGGTCGTCAAGCTGCGCACGATCAAGGAGCGCGGCAGCGAGGACGAGGCGCTGGGCGACGACACGCCCGCGCGGCCGGCGCCGCTAATTGACCAGCTCCAGCACGCCGCCTACCTGTGGGGGCTCAATCAGCCCGACGACCTGGCCCGCTACCGCGCGCGGTTGGGCGAGACGCGCTGGATGGCGCTGCGCACGCTCGGTCAGGCGGTGGCCGAGAGCCTGCCGCAGGGCGACGAGGACCGACGGCTCATCCTCGGCCTGCTCGGCAGCAGCGTGATGGGCGCGGCCCCACCACCGCGGCCGTCGAGCGCGCAGCCCGAGCTACCTGAATTTGGAGAGGCGTAATGGTCGTACAAGTTCAGAATCCTAATTACATCGCACTCAGCCAGGGCGTGAAGCTCTACACCGACGCCATGCGTCGCTTCGCCCAAGAGCGGCTCATCGCCGCCTTCGGCGACAAGTGGTGGGAGATCGGCGTGCTGCAGGCGCTCAGCGAGCCGCAGCGGGCCAACGTCAAGCGCGACATGGAGGACCACCCGGGGAAGAAGAGGATCGACTACCTGGACGCCCAGCACCTCGAGCGAGTCGTCACGAAGACCTTCTCGAAGGCATTCGCCACCGCGTTCGGGGACTTCGACCAGACGCAGGTCTGGCTGAAGCAGGCGTCGCTCGCACGCAGCGGCGGGGCGGCGCACTCCGCCTCGGGCGATCTCCCCGCCGACGAGACCGGCAACTCTCTGTGGGCGATGGCCCAGGTCCTGACGCGGGCAGGGCTGCCCGAGGCGGCCGACGTGGAGGGGCTCCGCCGCGCGGTGCTCGGCATGGGGAGCGAGGCGTCGCAGCCGGGCTCAGCGGGGCCACAGCCCACCGCGCCCACGCCTGTCGCCCCGGCGCCGACCGGGACGGCGCCCTACTGGTGGCAGGTCTGCGAGCCGCACGATGCCTTCAAGAACCCGGCGCAGATCGATGAGTCGGCCTTCGCGGCCACGCTGGGCGGCGTCGCGGCCGGCGCGGCGCGCGAGGAGTACAAGGACCGGGCGATCTTCTTCGCCCATACCTACTTCACCGAGAACCTGAAGCAGACCGTCTACGACGTGGCGAGCCGCCTGAGCGGCGGCGAGGGGCCGTCGGTCACCGAGCTGCAGACGCCGTTCGGCGGCGGCAAGACGCACGCGCTGCTCACGCTCTACCACCTCATCAAGCAGCCGCAGGCGTCGCTCGCCGTGCCGGGCGTGCGCGAGGCGCTCGGCAACGTCAGCATCCCGCAGGGCGCGCGTGTGCTCGTGTTCGACGGCCAGGAGCGCGGCCCGGAGCCAACGGAGAAGGCGGATGGCGCCGTGGTCTCGACGCTGTGGGGCGACCTGGCGTACCAGGTCGATCCACTGCTGTTCCACAAGCTCATCAGCGACTCGGACAGCCGCGGCGAGGCGCCGGGCAACGCGATCTACCGCCAGGTGCTCCAGGCCGCCTCGCCCTGCCTCATCCTGATCGACGAGCTGGTGAGTTACCTCGTCAAGCTGAAGTTCAGTAGCATTCGCCGCACGCAGAACCTCTACCGCCAGACCGTGCAGTTCGTGCAGGAGATGCTGCAGGAGGCGGGCAACGTGCGCGGCGTCTGCGTGCTGCTCTCGCTGCCCAAGAGCAAGCGCGAGTTCGGCGGCATCGACCCGACCGAGCTGCAGGGCCAGCTCGGCGTGCTGGACGAGCTACAGGCCCGCGCCGACCGCGTCGTCTCCAAGCGCACGCCCGTGAACGACGACGAGATCTACACGCTGATGAGCAAGCGGCTGTTCAAGCGAACCGACCAGCAGGCGGCCGAGCAGGTGGCCAAGCTCTACCGCGCCATCTACGAGCGGGCGCCCGGCGATTACGACCCGACCGTCCTCTCGGCCGACTACTTGAAGCAGCAGATTGCGGCCTACCCGCTGCACCCTGAGCTGGTGGACGTGCTCTACAAGAAGTGGTCCACGGCGACGGATTTCCCGCGCACCCGCGCCGTCCTCCAGCTCCTCGCCAGCGTCGTGGCCGACCAGTGGACTTACCGCCGCGAGGCGTACACCATCCAGTCGGCGCACGTGAATCTGGAGCGCGAGCGGCTGCGGACGCGCATCGTCAGCGCCGCGGGCGCCGGCGGCGGCTACGACGCGGTGGTCGCGGCCGACATCATCGGCGGCGACGCCCACGCCGACATGCTCGACCAGCGCCGCGGTGGTGACTACGCGCGCTATCAGGTCACGCGCGGCATCGCCACCACGCTGCTCATGCACTCCTTCGGCGGGGCGATGCACGCGGGCGCGCTGCCCGCCGACTTGCGCCTCGGCACGGTGGCGCCGAATGTCGGCCCCGAGTACGTGTCCGAGGTGCTGGACACGCTGGAGCAGTCGCTGTGGTACGTCCACCGCGAGGGCGAGCGCCTGCGCTTCCAGACGCGGCCGAACGTCTACCGCGTAATCGCGCAGACCGCCGAGGCGCAGCCGCCCACCACCGTCGCGGAGCGGCTCAAGGAGGCGCTGGTGAGCGCCGTCGGCTCGGTGCCGGGGTTCCGGGTATTGTCGTGGGCGCCAAGCGAGGGGGCGATCGCCAATAGTCCTGAGCTGACCATCGCGGTACTGCAGCCCCGCTACGCCGTGGTCCAGGACAACGGTGGGCCGCCGAGTGGGCGCGCTGCCATCGACCAGCTCTGGGAGCGGCACGGTGGCGGGCTGCGGGAGTGGCGGAACGCGCTCATCTTGATCGCGCCCGACCGCGAGTTGTGGGGCCGCGCGGAAGAGGCGATGCGCGAAGTGATGGCCTACGAGTCGGCCATCGCCTCGGCCCAGAAGGGCGCGCTGGAACTCAGCCAGCTAGAGCTAAAGGACCTGCAGAGCCGCTTCCAGGGCAAGAAGGAGAGCCTGCGCACGAGCGTCACCACGGCGTACCGCTGGGTGTTCTACCCGGACGATCAGGGGCTGAGCGTACTAGGGCTGACCGTGCCCGCGACAAGCAGTGAGCGCATCGCCGAGCGCGCGGTAAAGCGGCTGTCGGACCAGAACTACGGGCAGCCGAAGATACTGCGCAAGATGGGCGCGGTGTACTTCAACTCGAAGCTCGCGCCGCGGGTCTGGCGCGAGGATGGGACCCCGCTCGACCTCGCCGAGCTGAGCCGCCGCTTCTCTCAGTGGACGTACCTTCCCATCTTGCCTGACCGTGAGGAGACGCTGCGCGCCTGTATCGTCGAGGGCCTCAAGCTCAATCAGTGGGCTGTGGCCATCGGCGACAACGCCTCGCTGCAGTATCAGAAGCTCATAGAGTTGCCCGAGGCACTCGACAGCAGCCTATCGCTCTTCGACGGCTCGGCGTCGCTCGTCCGCGGCGAACTGCTCGCGATAATCCGCGACGACCTCCGCAAGCAGACGGGGCAGGGCGCCGCGCCACCTGAGCCGGAGCCCGAGCCTGTCCCGCCTGGCGGCAACGGGCCGGCTCCCGAGCCGCCGAAGGGCACGCAGCCGCCGGTGATCGCGCCGCCCAAGCGCTTTAGCCACGTCCGCCTGCGCGTGGACAACTTGCCGGTCGCCAAGACCAGCAACCTCCAGATGTATCTGTTCAAGGTGCTCCAGACCCAGGACGCCGCGGCCGACGTAGCGCTCAACATCGAGGTGCGCAGCGACGCCGGCATCGCCGAAGAGATCCTCGAGAAGCGCATCGTCGAGGGCCTAGAGCAACTCGGCATCACCGTCACCTGGGAGCCCATGTAGCCATTACGGTGGGGACTTCCCTACCGAGGCCTTTCGCATGCTCAAGCAGAATGAGAGCAAGCGCTCCGACGAGTACCGCACCTGCTGCCTGGTGCTGGAAGCGTGGGACTGCCTCGCGCTGGCGCCGCGCAACCGTGACGGGCGCTGGGTTGGTATCAGCACAGCAGCCATGCCGAAGCTCAGCCAATTATCTGGCGTAGATGCATCGCAATGACTTCGATTGCTCGTAATGTTTGGCGGCAGTTGCAGCACTGGCTCGGTCCGTTGGTCGGACGGGTGGCGGCTCAGCTCGTTAAAGTGCGTAGCAGCCGAGTTTTCAGCAGCCTGGGCGTTCTTGTGCTCGCGGCTGGGCTACTGGGCACGTTTCTCGTACCCTGGGACGGAGGCGGAGAGAAGACGCCCAGCGGGTGGGATACTGCCCTGGGCACCGCGGCCCAGGTCATCGGCGGCGCCACCGCCGTAGTCTTCGCTCTCCTCGTCGTGCCGGTGCAGAACGCGGCGGCTCGGTACTCGCCGATCTTCCTGCGCTATATCCGAAGCGATGCTGGCCTCTGGGCGGTCTTCGCCTGGACGGTCGTTTCTCTAACCTACGCGCTGGCGGCGCTCGGGTTCGGCGCTACCCTAGCGTAGATTCCACAGTTGCATCTCAAGCCACGAGCCGGACGACACGGCGTGTCCAGGATAAGCGGAAATGGCGAGCGGGCAGGGGCTGGAGCGGCGCGAGATAGATGGTGTGGCGCC
>Ga0070741_10006054_pt1 | contig 26284 bp, 36 predicted proteins | sample Coa_R1_4_FD_66440 | JGI IMG/M metagenome (GOLD analysis project Ga0070741, IMG submission 66440) | Surface soil microbial communities from Centralia Pennsylvania, which are recovering from an underground coalmine fire - Coalmine... | ecosystem: Environmental > Terrestrial > Soil > Unclassified ... | reverse complement strand
CCGACGACCGCGACGCCGGCACGGCGAAGCTCGTCCGCCACACCGGCGACGAGCGGCGCCTCCGGGCCGATGACGACCAGGTCGGCGTCGATCGCGCGCGCGAGCGCGAGGAGCCCGTCGCCGTCCGTCGCGCGCACCGGGTGGCAGCGGCCGAGGCGCGCGATGCCCGGGTTGCCCGGTGCCGCATGGAGCTCGCCGAGCAGCGGGCTTTGGCAGATCCGCCAGGCGAGCGCGTGCTCGCGCGCGCCTGAGCCGACAACGAGCACTTTCACGCGGCGAGTCTACTCGGGCGGTTTGGCGGCAACCCGGACGCGGTACGTTCGCCGCCATGGAGGAGCCAGGCATCGATCGCGCTCAATGGATCAGCGAATGGGAGGCGCTCGAGGAGGACGTACGCGACTCGCCTGCCGAGTCGCTGAGCGAGCTGGACGACCTCGTCGCGCGCATGATGACCGCTCGCGGCCTCGAGCTGCGCGAGCGCGACGGCGAGGAAGCGCCCGAGCACGAGGCCACGCGCGAGTTCGCGAACGCGCGGCTGGTCACGCGGCAGGTCGACGACGGCGAGGACGTGGATCCCGGCGACATCGCGTACGCGGTGAACGCGTACCGCGAGCTCTATGCGTCGCTGCTCGAGTTCGGACCGGACTCGGGCGCGCCCGCCTGAGCAGCCTTCTGCTGCTCGGCCAGCCGCTTCCAGCGTTGCTCGTCCGGGTCGTCGCGCCAGTGGTGTAGGAACACCCAGATCAGGATCCCGACGGCCGTGAGCGGCACGACGGCCGAGAGGAGCAGGATCACGTCGATCCACGTGTTGCCGGTGATCGCGAGCGTCACGCGAGCACGCTGTCGCGCGAGGCGCCGACGCCGACGAGCTCGATCGGCACCTCGAGCTCGCGCTCGACGAACTCGACGTACGCGCGCGCAGCCGATGGCAGGTCGGCGACCGACGTGCAGTCGTCGAGCGGCTGCGACCAGCCGTCGAGCGTCTCCCACACCGGCTCGGCGTGGTGGAAGTCCGACTGGTGGGCGGGCAGGTGCGGCGTCTCGCTGCCGTCGCGCATGCGATAGCGGACGCAGACGGGCAGCTCTGCGAACTCCGACAGCACGTCGAGCTTCGTCAGTGCGAGCGACGTGATGCTGTTCACGCGCACCGCGTAGCGCAGCGCGACGAGGTCGAGCCACCCGCAGCGGCGCTCGCGACCGGTGACCGTCCCGTACTCGCCGCCGAGCTCGCGGAGCCGCTGTTGCGTCGCGCCGGGGATCTCCGACGGGAACGGCCCTTCGCCGACACGCGTGACGTATGCCTTCGACACGCCGAGCACGCGGTCGATGCGCTTCGGGCCGATGCCGACGCCGGTCGCCGCTCCGGACGCGATCGGGTTCGACGACGTGACGAACGGATACGTCCCGTGGTCGAGGTCGAGCATCGTCCCTTGCGCGCTCTCGAACAGCACGTGCTTCTCGTCGCGCAGCGCCTCGTCGACGAGCAGCGACACGTCGCCGACGAACGGCGCGAGCCGTTCCGCGTAGCCCGCGAACCGCGACCACACCTCTTCGAGGTCGAACGGCTCCGCCTCGTACACGCGCTCGAGCCAGAGGTTCTTCTCGGCGAGCGCGACCTCGATCTTCTGGCGCAGGATCTTCGCGTCGAGCACGTCCTGCACGCGGATGCCGATCCGCGACGCCTTGTCCGCGTACGCAGGGCCGATGCCGCGCCGCGTCGTGCCGATCTGCAGCTTCCCGAGCCGCCGCTCCGACGCCTGGTCGATCGTCACGTGCCACGGCATGATCAGGTGCGCGTTGCCGGAGACGACGACGATCGACGGGTCGACGCCGCGCTCGCGCAGAAGGTCGATCTCCCCGAGCAGCACCTCCGGGTCGACGACGCAGCCCGCGCCGATCACCGACGTCGTGCCGGAGACGACGCCGCTCGGCAGTTGCCGCAGCTTCCACGTCTCGCCGCCGACGATGATCGTGTGCCCGGCGTTCGGACCGCCTTGGTAGCGGCACACGACATCCGACTCCTGGGCGAGCAGGTCGACGATCTTCCCCTTGCCTTCGTCGCCCCACTGCGCACCGACCACGACGGTCGCTGGCACTCAGCCCACTCTAGTGGGCGAGGCGGCCGCCCGCCGCGCGGACCAGCAAGGCGAGCAGCAGCGCCAGCACGAACGACGTGGGCGGGCCGGTCACCCAGCCGCGCACGATGCCGAGCAGCGTCCGGCGGTGCACCGCGCGCGGGTTCGCGCCGGTCATCGCGCCGACGAGCGCCTGGTTCATCGACGTGAAGTAGCCGAACGAGACGGCGACGAGGATCACGAGCGCCTGGACGAACTGTGCGGCCGTCGCGGTCGCGCGGTCGACGTCGACGATGTCGAACGCGACGCGGTCGAGCAGCGGGCGCCCGGTGATCAGCACGCCGAAGGCCAGGCCGAAGCCGCAGAGGACGCCCGCCCAGTGCGCCCCGAGCACGCCCGGGCCGACGAGTGCGCCGCTCGCGAGCGCGACGTCGTTCGCGCCCATCGCGAACGACGCGAGGCAGCCGACGACGACCAGCGCCCCGCCGACACGCTGGATGCGCCCGACCGTCCGCCCGCCGACGAAGCCGAGCGCGGCCGCAGCCGGCGGGGCCGCCACCCAGATGACGGCGAGCGTCGCGATCGTGTGCCAGTGCACCCCCGCCGAGGCGCCGACCGCGACGCCGACGACTGCACCGACGAGCAGCTGGATCGTCGAGGTCGGGATGCGCAACCGGTTGTACGCGCCGGTCACCGCAAACGCGACGGCGACGATGACGATCTCGCCGAGCCGCGTCGGCGTCGCGTCGATCAGCTTCCGGCCGACCGTGGTCGCGACCTTCCCGCTCGCGGTGGCGGCGCCGACCAGCGCGAGCGGTGCCATCAACGCGAGTGCGACTCGAGCGCGCACCGCGCCGAGCGCATACGGCATGCCCATGCACGCGCCCGTGTAGTGCGAGCCGATCGACCACGCGAACGAGAACGCGAGCGCGACGAGGACGATGGTCATCTGCGGATTGCTAGCCGACGGCCGCCAGCGCGCGCCGGCCCACGCGGCGCATGACTATGCGATGGCCGCGGCTGCACGTCGTAAAGCCGACGTCGGCGTCGGGCTGCAGCGTGCCGCGCACGAGAACGTGCCGCGCGAGCACCGACTCGCGGAGCGACAGACACGCCTCGCACGGCTCCACGAATGACGTCGCATCGGGGCCGAGCCAGACGTGCTGCCGTTCGATCATGCGATCTGCAGCTGCCGTTCGTCTTTGCTCGAGAGCCCGGGTGGACGCTCGACTCGTCGCACGACCAGCTCGTGCCCCGCCGCACAGCGCACACTGGTCGCGTTCGTCTCACGTCCGATCGCGCCACGGATGAACGCGGAATGCAATGCATCCGAGAAGAGGTCGCCGCGTTCGCGTGCCTCCTCGAGGCACGGCTCGCACAGGCACGCGAAGACCGTGGCGCTCGGCGAGACCCACACCTCGGTCATGCCGCTGCCGCCAGGTCGGAGAACTTGGCGTAGCGCTTCTGGAACGCGACCTTCTCGGTGCCGGTGGGGCCGTTGCGGTGCTTGGCGAGGATCAGCTCGGCGATGCCGGCGGACTCGGTGTCCTCGGGGTTGTAGTACTCGTCGCGGTACACGAACATCACGAGGTCGGCGTCCTGCTCGATCGACCCCGACTCGCGCAGGTCGGACAGGATCGGCCGCTTGTCGTGGCGCTGCTCGACGGCGCGCGACAGCTGCGACAGCGCGACGATCGGCACCTCGAGGTCGCGCGCGAGTACCTTCAGCGCGCGGGAGATCTGCGACACCTCCTGCACGCGGTTCTCGACTGTCGTGCCGCTCGTCATCAGCTGCAGGTAGTCGACGATCACCATCGACAGGTTCGGCTCGCGCATCTTCAGCCGGCGCAGCTTCGACCTGATCTCCATCATCGTGATCGAGCCCGTGTCGTCGACGTAGATCGGCGCCTTCGTGAGCTTCGAGCACGCGGCGGTGAGGCGCGGCCAGTCGTCGGCGGCGAGCTTGCCGGTGCGCAGGCGCTGCGACTCGACCTTGCCCTCCGAGCACATCAGACGCTGCGTGACTTCCGACTTCGACATCTCGAGCGTGAACAGCGCGACGGGCTTCTCGTGCCGCACCGCGACGTTCGCCGCCATTCCGAGCGCGAGCGCCGACTTCCCCATCGACGGGCGTGCGGCGACGATGATCAGGTTGCCCGGCTGGAAGCCGGCCGTGAGGCGGTCGAGGTCGCGGAAGCCGGACGGCGTGCCGGTGATGTCGCTGCCCGCCTCCATCAGCAGCGTGATCCGCTCGAACGACTCCTTCAGCAGATCGTCGATGTGCTGGAACTCGCCCGAGACCCGCTGCTGCGACAGCTCGAAGACGATCTGCTCCGCGCGGTCGACGAGCTCGACCGTCTCGCCCGGCCGGTCGAAGCCAAGGCGCGCGATGTCGTTGCCGGCGCGGATGAGGCCGCGCAGCGTGGCCATCTCGTGGACGATCCGCGCGTAGTGGGCCGCGTTCGACGCCGCCGGGACGAGCGCCGCGATCTCGGTGATCCGCTCGCGGTTGCCGACGTCCTCGAGGTGGCCGGTGCGGTCGAGCTCGTCGGCGACCGTGATCGCGTCGACCGGCTCGCCCCGCTGGTACAGGCCGATCATCGCGCGGTAGATGTGGCCGTGGCTCTCGCGGTAGAAGTCGGAGGCGTCGACGATCTCGCTGACGGCGCCGATCGCGCCGGGCGACAGCATCATCGCGCCGAGGACGGACTCCTCCGCGTCGAGGTTCTGAGGTGGGACGGGCGCAGTCGAGAGCGCCTGGGCGGGCGACGCCATGCTGCCGGTAGTGAAGCCGCGACGGGCGGTGTCTTCAACGCTGTGCAAAAGTCCTCCGAGCCTCGTGTTCCGTGCCTGCGGAGCAGGCGAAAGAGAACGTATGTTCGCCGATGGATCGGACGGCGCAGTGGACGAAAAGACCGCTTGGAGCGGGAACTTTGGTGCACGTTCCACAGCCCGTGGACGGGCTGTGGAACACCTGTGAGCCAATGTGTCCACAGGCCGGGCAAAGCCTGTGGAAAAGCGGGCTACTCGGCGGGCGCTTCGACCGGCTCGTCGACCGGCTCGTCCTCGGCCGGCGCCTCGTCCGGCTCGGGCGCGGCGAGCTCGGCCTCGACGGCCGACTCCGCCTCCGCGTGCTCGGCCTCGGCCTCCGCCTCGGCCGTCGCTGCGGCCTCCGCCTCGGCGGCCTCGAGCGCCGCGAGCTCCTCCTCGGCCGGCAGTTCCTGGCCCTCCGGCGCGACCGCGAGCTTGAGCTCGGCGGTGACGTCGGTGAAGAGGTCGACCGGGACGGTGTAGCGCCCGATCCGCTTGATCGTCTGCATCTCCAGCTTGCGCCGGTCGATGCGGATCTTCTCCTGCTCCCACAGCCGGTCGGCGACGTTCGTCGCCGTGACCGACCCGAACAGCGAGCCGGTCGGCCCCGCGTTCACGTCGAAGCGGAGCTCGATCGCCTCGAGGCGATCGGCGATCGCACGAGCCTCGTCGACCGACTTCGCCTCGTGCCGCGCCCGCTGCTGGTCGCGCTTCTGCAGCTCCTTGACGAGCGCGGGCGTGGCGACCTCGGCGAGGCCGCGCGGCAGCAGGTAGTTGCGGGCGTACCCGCGCGCGACGTTGACAACCTCGCCGCGCAGACCGGTGCCGTCGACGTCTGACTTGAGGATGACTTCCATGGCCGTGCCCTCTACTTGTCCCCGACGTACGGCAGCAGCGCGATCTCGCGCGCCCGCTTCACGGCGACGGCGACCTGCCGCTGATGGCGGCGGCACGCGCCGCTGATGCGGCGGGAGCGGATCTTCCCGCGCTCCGACACGTAGCGCCGAAGCTCGTTGACGTTCTTGTAGTCGACCTCCTCGACGTGCGTCTTGCAGAAGAAGCACGACTTGCGCCGGCCGGGGCCGGACGCCGCGGTGCGCTTCCTGCTCGACGAGCGGTCGCTCGAATCTCTCTTTCCAGCCAAGCGTGAACTCCTTAGAACGGGATGTCGTCGTCGGCACCGCCGCCGAAGTCGGCGTCGGAGCCGCTGGCCGCGCCCGCGGGCACGAACTGGTTGCCGCCGTCGCCGCCGCCACCGTCGCCGCGGCCGCCGAGGAACTGCACGGTGTCGGCGATGATCTCGACCGCCTGGCGCTTCTGACCGTCCTGCGCTTCCCACTCGCGCCACTCCAGGCGGCCGTCGATCGCGACCGGCCGGCCCTTCGCGAGGTACTGGGCGCAGTTCTCGCCCTGGTTGCCCCAGACCGTGACGTCGAAGTAGTTCGGCTTCTCCGTCCACTGCCCGGTGGCGCCGTCCTTGCGGCGGGTGTTCACCGCGAGCCGAAGGCTGCAGACCGCCATCCCGCTCGGGGTGTGGCGCAGCTCGGGGTCGCGGGTCAGGTTGCCGACGAGCACGACGCGGTTGATGTTGGCCATGGGTCTTCGCTCCTCTCCGGGGTTCGAACCCAGGCTACTCCGCGGCCTCGTCGGAATCATCGGCATCTCCGGCCGTGGCCGCGCTGGCGACCGGAATTTGCGCCGGAGCGTTCGTCTGGCCGCCCTTCACGCGGTTCACCGCGAGATGGCGCACGACGCCGTCCGTGATCTTCAGCACGCGCGTGATCTCCGCAAGCGCCTCGGGGGTCGTCGTGAACAGCAGCAGGTGGTAGACCGCCTCGCCCTTGTGGTCGATCTCGTAGGCGAGCCGGCGGCGGCCCCACGGCGAATGGCCGTCCCACGTTCCGCCCGCACCTTCGACCGAGTCGCGGATGCGCTGGATGATCGCGTCGCCCTGCGCCTCTTCGACGCCAGGGTCCAGCAGAAGCATGATCTCGTACTCGTTCATCTGCCCGAAGACCTCCGTTTCGTCAGGCTTCCCATGGACTTAGGCGGCCCCGCCCCCTGGACGCCGCTTCGGGTGGACGGCGTGACGGGCGTGACGAGAAGCCGCGCCAGAGTAGCATCAGAGCCGTGAAACGGCTGCTCGCGCTGCTGGTTGGAGGCCTGGGCGTTCGCGCGCTCCTGCGGCGGCGTTCCCAGCCGGCGACGGCCGCGTCGCCGGCGGACGAGCTGCGGGCGAAGCTGAGCGAGACGCGTGCGCCCGAGGCGGAGCCGGGGCCCGAGCCGGAGTCGCGGGACGACGTCGACGCCCGCCGCGCGGACGTCCACGAGCGCGCGCGCCAGGCGCTCGACGAGCTAAAGGAATGAGTCGACGGCGGCGAGCAGCTCGCGCCGCTCGTCGTCGGTGAGGCCGCGCAGCGGGGCGCGCACCTCCTCGGTCATCGGCACGCCGCGCGCCTTGGCGATCGCCTTCAGCGCCGGATGGCGCGGGAACCGCTCGACCTTCGCGCGCAGCTCGCCCGCCCGCGTCGAGTCACCGCTCGCCACCGCCTCGTGCACCACGTCCGGGAACGCCGACGCGAGCCCCGACACGGTGCCGGCAGCGCCCCGCTCCAGGCCGGCGCCGATCAGCGCCTCGGCGCCGACGAACACGTCGAGCCCTTCGAGCAGGTAGGGGGAGACCTTGTCGAACGGCGCGTCGCTGACCTTGAGCCCCACCAGGTTCGGCGCGCGCTCGCGCAGGCGCTCGATGACCGGGATCGGAACCGCATAGCCGGAGACCTTCTCGAACTCGTAGACGTAGAACGGCACCGGCGCGCACGCCTCCGCGGCGGCGGCCATGTGCGCGAAGAGCGCGTCGTCGTCGAGCGCGAAGTACGGCGGCGCGATCACGGCGACGCCCGCGACGCCGAGCCGGGCCGCGAACCGCGTGAGCTCGAGCGTGTCGGCGGTGCTCTGCGCGCCGCAGTGCGCGATCACCGGCAGCGGGCCCTCGTGGAACAGCTCGATCGCGCGCTTGCGCTCGGCGACGGAGAAGAGGATCCCCTCGCCGGTCGACCCGAGTGCGAGGACGCCGTCGGCGCCGCCGCGCTGCAGGAACTCGAGGTACGGGACGACGGCGGCCTCGTCGAGGGCGCCGTTCGCGAGCGGCGTGAGGGCTGCGGGGATCGTGCGCGCCACGGTGCGATGCTAGCGGCCTTGACACCTAGCGTCGCTATGTATAGCGTTGCGAGGCATGAGGGCCGAGACGCTGAAGGGTCATCTCGACGGGCTGGTGCTGGCGACGCTCGCCGGCGGCCCTGCGCACGGCTACGCCGTGATCGACGAGCTGAAGCGGCGGAGCGGCGGCGCGTTCGAGCTGCCCGAGGGAACGGTCTACCCGGTCCTGCACCGGCTCGAGGCCGAGGGGCTGCTCGCCAGCGAGTGGTCGGAAGGCGCGGGCCGCCGGCGCCGCGTGTACCGGCTGACGCGGCGCGGCCGCTCATCGCTCGAGGGCCGGCGCCGCGAGTGGCAGCTCTTTGCCGGCGCGGTCGAGGCGGTGCTCGGATGAGCTTCGCCGACCTTCGCCGTGAGCTTTCCGCGCGCGGGATCCGCGGCAGTCTGGCAGCGCGGATCGAAGCCGAGCTCGCCGACCATCTCGCGTGCGACCCGCAGGCGAATCTCGGCGACCCGGCGGAGATCGCCGAGCGCTTCGCCGCCGAGCTGCGCATCGTCCGCACGCGCCGCGCGACGTTCGGGACGTTCGTCGCTCTTGCCGCGTGCGCCGCGCTCGTCGTCGTCGCGGGCCAGTCGCGCGCCCCGGGCCATCCGTTTGCGGGCCTCGCGATCGTCGCCGGCGCCCAGATCGCATTCGTCGCCGGCTGCCTGGCGCTGATCCGCGCGCTTCGCGGCCGCACGCCCGGCGACCTCCGGCTTGCGCAGCGGCGCGCCGTGGTCGCGCTCGCGGGCGGCGCCCTGGTCGCAGCGGGCCTCGTCGGCGAGCTCCGGACGACGACCTACGTCTGCGCCGCCGTCGCGGCACTGGTGCTCGCTGCCGCGGCAGTCGCGACGCGGCGGGCGCGGCTGCTCACGCCCGCGGCCGACATGGACGGCCTCGCGCGGGACTTCGGCCCGTATGCACCGCTGATCCTCGGCGTGCTCGGCGCCACGGCGGTCGCCCTCGTCGTCTTCCAGGGCGTCGTCTTCGAAGGCTCCGGGTGGGAGGGGATCATCCGCGGCGCGATCGAGGCCGGCGGGCTCGCAGCGGGTGTGGTCGTCCTCGGGCGCCCGCTCCGCCTCCGCGCGTAACCCGCGCACGACCTCCGGCGTTTACCGATTTGGACACGGAAAGCATCGTGTCCCGGCCTCTGGCCGCAAGCCCATTCTCGAAAGGAGTACCGCCTTGAGAAGGCACAAGGCTCTCTGCGCGGCTCTGGTGGCCGCCGTCACCGCGATCGCAGCGATCGCCGCGCAGTCCGCGGCCGCATTCGGCGGCGTGAACCACGACTACGCGTGCTACTCGGCGCAGGCCTCGCCGCTCCTCGCCGCCGCGAACGACACGACCGTCTTCGCGTCGTCGGACACGTTCGCGCCCGGCTACTTCGCGCCGATGGCCGAGTCGTCGGTCCCGACCCAGACGCCGATCCCCGGCGGCTGGTACCTCACCTGCAGCCTGCAGACGGGGTGGACCCAGATCGGCTCGTACATCCTCGGCGACGGGAGCACGATCGCCCTCAACGGGCCGACCGACTACCTCCAGAACAGCATGCCGATCCCGGGCGTCTACCCGGTGATCCAGCCGGCCGCGCCGACCACGTCGGGCTAACGCGTTTCGCCGGGGCTCTCGCACCGCGGGAGCCCCGGCAAACGAACGGAGCGGCGCAGGAGTCGAACCTACCCAGCCGTGGGTTACACGACCTCACCGGTTTTGAAGACCGGCTGGGCCACCGGGCCCGTGCCGCTCCAAGCCGGGAACCGTACCTCCGGCTACATTGCGCGCGATGAAGGCCATGCGCGTCGTCGTCGCCGTCCTCGCCGCCGCCGCACTCGCGGCGACGCTGGCGCTGCTCGCGGTCGCGGCGCCCGCCGCGTCGAGGCAGCACGCGGCGACGGCTGCATACTGTCCCGACAAGTCGTCGCGCCAGCACGACGCGAAGGTCGCCAACAGCGCGCTGAAGAAGGCGAACGCCAACGTGAAGGCAAAGACGAAGGCGCTCGCCAAGGCGAAGAAGACGCACAAGGGGCTGGCGAAGGCGCAGAAGAGCCTGCGCGTCGCCAAGGCGCGTGTCGCCGACGCGAAGGCCCGGGCGCAGGCCGCCAAGGCCGCGCTCGTCGACTGCTAGCGGCGCCGAAGCACGCGCTTGTCGCCGACGCGGCGGGTGATGCCGTCGGCGTCGTACCGCTCGAGCAGCAGCTGCGCCGTGCGCCGGCCGACGCCGAGCGCGTCGCGGAACCCCGGTAGCGTGATCTCGGCCATCCCGGGCAGCAGCTCGAGCCCGCGGTCGTAGAGCGCAGCCGAGACGGCGAAGCCGTCACCGACGCGCCGGAGCCGGCCGTCCTCTTCGAGGAACGCGGCGAGCGCGCGGTCGTCGACTTTCACGATCTCCTCCTCGGCGAGCCGCGCTTCGAGCGCCGCCGCCTCGTCCTCTCGCTCGCCGAGCGCGGCCGTCGCGCCCGGGAGGTAGCCCTTGCCGCCCCGGCGCTCGATCTGCAGCAGGTTGAGGATCGACGGCGCCCACGGCTTGCCGGGCAGCAGCTCGCCGAGCGGCACGCCGGGGTCGAGCGGCGGCGCGTCGGCAAGCCGCGCGCGGACGCGTTCGCGTAGCTCGTCGAGCCACTCCGGCGCGAAGACGTACTCACCGGCCGAGGGGAGCGCGGCGAGACCCTGCGCGAGCTCGCCCGGCGACAGCAGCCCGTGCTCCTGCAGCTCGCGGCCGGTGACGGGCTCGTGCACCAGCGCGCGGACGATCGTCGCGGGGTCGTCGGACTCGAGGAGCTGCAGGCGCGCGGTGTCGAGCCCGCGCGGGGGCGACGGGTCGAGCACGACGCCGCCGCCCACCGTCGTCCCGGCGCGCAGCACGACGCGATCGCCGCGCGCCGCGAGCACGGGCTCCGCGAGGCGTAGCTGCGCGTACGGGCCGCTGCGCGCGACACGCGCCGCGACGGCGTTCGTGCCGACGTGCACCGTCACCGCCGCGGGAACGTCGGCGATCTCCTCGAGACGGACGTCGAGTCGGTACGAGACGGGATAGTGGCCCGCTTCGACGAGCGCGTCTCCGCGCGCCAGGTCGGAGCGCTCGACGGTCGGCAGGTTCACGGCGACGCGCTGCCCCGCGCCCGCGCGCTCGACCGGCGCGTCGTGCACCTGCACGCTGCGCACGCGCACCACGCGGCCGCGCGGCTCGACGCGCAGCAGGTCGCCGGCGCCGATCGAGCCCGACCAGAGCGTCCCGGTCGCGATCGTGCCGATGCCCGGCAGCGAGAACACGCGGTCGACGTACAGCCGCGTCGCGCGCTCTGGCGGTCGCTCGACGACCTCCACACGCGCGAGCGCCGCGCGCAACTCGTCGAGCCCGGCGCCCGTCTTCGCCGACACGGCGACGACCTCCGCGCCGGGGACCAGGTCGCGTGCCTCCTCGAGCGCAAGCTCGAGCGTCTCGTCGTCCACGGCGTCCGCCTTCGTCGCCGCGACGACACCGTGCTCGATGCCGAGCAGGCGCAGCACCGCGAGGTGCTCGAGCGTCTGCGGTCGCGCGCCCTCCTGCGCGTCGACGACGAGCAGGAACAGGTCGATGCCCGTGGCGCCGGCGATCATCGTGCGCACGAACCGCTCGTGCCCCGGCACGTCGACGAGCGAGACGCGTCGGCCGTCCGGCAGCTCGAGCGGCGCGTAGCCGAGGTCGATCGAGATGCCGCGCTCCTGCTCCTCCGGCAGCCGGTCGGTGTCCTTGCCGGTGAGCGCGCGGACGAGCCACGTCTTGCCGTGGTCGATGTGCCCGGCGGTGCCGACGGTCAGCGGCACGCGAGCACGGCCGCGGCGACCTCGTCCGCCTCGGCGTCCGAGAGCGTGCGGCAGTCGAGTAGCAAACGCCCGTCGCGGACGACGCCGACGACACCGCGATCGCGGAGCGGCACCGCGAGCTCCTCCTCGACGGCGCACGCGAACGACGGCAGCTCGGCGAGCGGGAGCGCGCCGCCGCCGACGCGGCCGACCGTCTCCTCGACGGCGCCTCCCGTCGCGGCGGCCAGCCGCTCGGAACGCGCGCGGACGGCGCTGCCGTCCTCCCGCAGCATGCGCAGCACCGGCACCTCGCGCAGCGCGCGGTCCGGCTCGAGGTAGAGCAGCAGCGTCGCCTCGAGCGCGGCGAGGCTCAACTTGTCGATCCGCAACGCTCGGTGCAGCGGATGGACCCGCAGCCTCTGGATCAGCTCGGCGCGGCCGACGACGATCCCCGCCTGCGGGCCGCCGAGCAGCTTGTCGCCGCTGAAGCACACGAGGTCGGCGCCGCCGGCGAGCGACTGCGCGGCCGTCGGCTCGTCGCCGAGGTCGACGAACGCGCCCGAGCCGAGGTCGTCGAGCAGCGGCACGCCGAGCCGGCGCGCGACGGCGGCGAGCTCCTTCAGCGCCGGCCGCTCGGCGAAGCCGATCACGCGGAAGTTCGACTGGTGCACGCGCAGGATCAGCCCCGCGCCTTCGCGGTCGTAGTCCGCGGCGCGCGTGCGGTTGGTGGTCCCGACCTCCACGAGCCGTGCTCCGGAGCGCGCGAGCACGTCCGGGATGCGGAAGCCGTCGCCGATCTCGATCAGCTCGCCGCGCGAGACGAGCACGTCGCGTCCTTCGGCCAGCGCCGCGAGCGCGAGCAGCATCGCCGCCGCGTTGTTGTTGACGACGATCGCCGCCTCGGCGCCGGTGAGCCGGCGCAGGATGCGCGCGGCATGGTCCTGGCGCGAGCCGCGCTCCCCGGCGACGAGGTCGTACTCGAGGTTCGAGTAGCCGCCGGCGATCGCCGTCGCGTGGTCCAGTGCGGCGCGCGGCAGCGGCGCGCGGCCGAGGTTCGTATGCACGACGACGCCCGTCGCATTCAGCACGCGCCTGAGCGACGGTGCGCGGAGCGCCGCGAGCTCGTCGTTCAGACGGGCCTCGAGATCGCCGGGATCCGCACCGGCGCGGATCTCGTCGCGCGCCCGGTCGAGCACGGCGCGCGCGGCGTCCATCGCGAGAGGGTCGTCGATCGTGCGACCCAGTTCGTCGACCGAGGGCAGATCGCGCAATTCCATGCGTAAAAGGTAAAGGGCGAGTCCCGGTGCGCGCCGAATTCGTTGCTTCACTGTGACCGTGAAGCGCGGGGTCATCTTCCTGGCGGTCGTCGTCGCTTTCGCGGCTGCGGCGGCGGTCGCCCGCGCCGTCCAGTACAACGGCGTGGCCAAGCCGGGCGTGCGCGTCCTCGGCCGCGACGTCGGCGGTCAGAGCCGCACGCAGATCGAGCAGTTCCTGCGGAGCTGGTCGGCGCAGGCGGTGACCGTCCGCGCCGGCGGCCACTCGTACCACGTGCCGCGCGGGTGGCTCGTCGACATCGATGCGCACGCGACGGCGTCGCGCGTCCTGGCGGCCGGCTCGGCGATGTCGCTGTTCATCTCGGACGCGGTCGAGGTGCAGCCGGCGCTGGCGCGCGCCGGGAACGCGAACAACGTCCTCGCTGAGATCGCCCGCGCCGGCCGTCCCGCCGTGCCGGCGACGGTGTCGATCCACGGGACCGACGTCGCCGTGACGCCTGCCCGCGAGGGGGAGGCGCTCGACCGCGACGCGCTATTGCGCCGGTTCGAGACCGGCGCTTCGACCGTCGACGCTCCTTTCCGCCCGCTCGCGCCCGCGATCTCGACCGCGGCTGCGAACGCCGCCGCGTCCGCCGCGCGCGACGCGCTCGCGTCGCCGGTGCAGGTCGACTACCACGGCGCGTCGCGTGGTGCGCTCTCGCCGCTACAGCTGTCGCGCGCGTTGTCGCTCGCGGCGCGCGGTCACAAGCTGGCGCTGCGCTGGGACGGCGCGCTGCTCGCGCGCGTGCTGAGGCCGCGTCTCGGCAAGTGGATCGTGCGCGCGCACAACGCGCAGTTCGCCGTGCACGGCGACGCGGTGAGCGTCGTCCCGTCGCGCCCGGGGCTCGACGTCTCGCAGGCGCAGCTCGAGTCGGCGGTCTCGTTCGCGGTGAAGAGCGACCGCGTGCTGCACGTCGAGCTCGGCCGCCACCAGGCAGACCTGACGACGGCAAAGGCGAAGGCGCTCGGCATCACGACGAAGCTCGTCTCGTACACGACGCAGATGGGCGAGTCGTCGTCGAACCGCATCCACAACGTGCACCTGATGGCGGACTTCATCGACGGCACGGTCATCAAGCCCGGCGAGGTGTTCTCGTTCAACGACGTCGTCGGCCCGCGCACCGCCCAGCGCGGATTCCTCGAAGGGCAGGAGATCATCGGCTCGCTCGTGCTGCCGTCGATCGGCGGCGGCGTGTGTCAGACGGCGACGACGCTCTTCAACGACGCATTCGAGCTCGGGCTGCCGATCCTGGAGCGCGTCAACCACAACCTCTACCTCGCGCACTATCCGCTCGGCCGCGACGCGACCGTTTCGTGGGGCGGCCCCGACTTTCGCTTCAAGAACGACATGAAGCACGGGCTGCTGATCAAGGCGTCGTACACCGACCAGACGCTGACGTTCACGGTGTACGGCACGCCGGAGGGCAGGCGCGTCGTGTCGCACACGAGCGCGCAGACGAACTGGACGAAGCCGTCGATGAACTACGCCGTCGACCCGAACGCGCCACGCGGGTCGGTGAAAGTTGTCGCGGGCACCGGCGAGCTCGGCTTCGACGTGACGGTGACGCGGAAGGTCTACGACGCGAGCGGGAAGCTGATGCGGAGCGACGTCTTCAAGTCGCACTACATCCCGGACAGCCCGACGACCGTCTACGGCCCCGGCAAGACCCCGCCCGGCCCGTACATCGTCATTCCGTCGACCCTGTAGCGCTTCCGTTACGTGACCTGGCACGGACAGGTCCGCCACGAAAACGGCATGAGCAGGGGTTGTTGCGAGTACGTCACGAAGTCGGCGCAGTTCCGTGCGCGCACCTGGCACCGACGGGTCCGGTTACTGCGCGTCCTCTTTGGCCGGTGTGTGCGGCATGTCGGCGCAGCGCTTCAGGTGGCAGTCGAGCACCAGCTGCACCGCTTCGTCCGGATCGTCGGTGAGATGGAGGAGCTCGATGTCGTCCGGCGAGATCATGTGGTCGCGCAGCAGCTCGTCCTTCACCCAGTCGACCATCTCGCCCCAGTACGCCGAGTCGAACAACACCGTCGGGAAGTGCATGACCTTGCCGGTCTGGATCAGCACGAGCGACTCGTACAGCTCGTCGAGCGTGCCGAAGCCGCCGGGGAAGATGACGAAGCCCTCCGCCGGCCGCACGAAGCACACCTTGCGCGCGTAGAAGTGGTCGAACGTGTACTCGATGTCGAGGTACGGGTTCGGATGCTGCTCGTGCGGCAGCTCGATGTTGAACCCGACCGACAGCCCGCCGCCCTCCTTGCACCCGCGGTTGCCGCCCTCCATCACGCCTCCGCCGCCGCCGGTGATGACCGCCCAGCCGGCCTCCGCGAACTTTCGCCCGACGGTGCGCGCCGCCTCGTACGGCGGCGAACCGGCCTCGACGCGCGCGGAGCCGAACAGCGTCACCGCGGGCCGGTCGATCTGCGCGACCTTCTCGAACCCGATCCGGAACTCCTCCGCGATCTTCGCGACCGACGCGTCGATCGCGGAGCTCTCAGGGTGGTCGAGGATCTGGCGGTCGTCGGTCAGCGGAATCCCTACAGGCGATGTTGCGCGACGTGCGACCAGACCATGCCGACGATCAGCCCGCCCGCGGTCGCGAAGTAGAGCGTGTAGGCGATCGTCGCATAGCGTGCCCCGCCGCCCCGCCGAAGCCAACCGGCCGAACGCCACACGGCGCCGCCGTCGAGGATCCCGACCGGCACGAGGTTGATCAGGTTCAGGAGGAAACCGAAGTACGCGAGCGCCTGCAGGAGCGACGAGCCCTCCGCGCGCCCGACGAGGTAGAAGACGAGCGAGGCCAGACCGCCGAAGATCGGTCCGGCGATCGCGACCTTCACGGTCTGCCACGGATGCCCGCGCGTGTAGCGGACGTACGCGCCCAGGAACGGCAGGAACACCGGCAGCCGCGGGTTGAGCCCTTCGCGCTTCGCCTCGATGTAGTGGCCGAGCTCGTGCAGCAGCAGCAGCGCGACGAAGCCGACGCCGAACTTCCAGCCCCAGATCAGCGCGTAGCCGCCGATCGCGATGAAGATCGACCCGAACTTCACGATCACGAACGACCACTTCGCGAGCGCGGCGGCGACCGCGATCACGGGGCCGAAGAGCCGGCGCAGCCGCTCCCGCCAGTTCGGCCCGGTTCGGATCGGGTTGTACTGGTAGTCGCTCATGAGCCCTTGCCGATCCATTCCTCGCCGCCCTCGTAGACCTCTTTCTTCCAGAGCGGGACGCGCTCCTTGAGCGTGTCGATGGCGTCCTTGCACGCGGCGAGCGCGTCCTGGCGATGCGGTGCGGAGACGGCGATCACCACCGACGTGTCCCCGATCTCGACACGGCCCACACGATGGTGGATGGCGACCGTGCACAGTTCGTAGCGCGCGAGGAGCTCCTCCGCGATCTCTCCCATCGTCTGCTCGGCCATGCCCTCATACGCCTCGTACTCGAGATATGAGACGTCCCGTCCCCTGGATTCCTTTCGCGTCGTCCCCGTGAACGTCGCGATCGCGCCTGCGCTGTCGGAGCGCACCTCGTCGACGACACGGTCGAGCGACAGCGGCTCGTCGCTCAGCAGGTACGCGCCGCCGGAGACCGGTGGGATGAGCGCCACCTCGTCGCCGTCCGCCAGCGCGGTGTCGCGCGGCGCGTACTTCTTGTTCACGGCGTAGAGCAGCCCCTCCGGCTCGGAGCCGAGGTCGAGCGCGCGCCAGACGTCGGCGACGGTCGCCGCGTCGATCTCGCGTGTCGACCAGCCGGCGCGCTCGCGCAGGCCGGCGAAGAGGCGCACGCGCACGCTCACGGCTGCACCGCCAGGAAGTCGCTCCAGTCGTAGTGCCCGTAGTACTGCGCCCAGGGGTCGGTCATGAAATCGCGGGTGTAGCCGATGGTCGTCACCTGCACCAGCTTGCCGTGTGCGAGCAACATGACGCGGCCGGACTGCGAATCCGTCTGGCCGGCGGCGTGCCACCGCGAGCGCACGAACAGGACGTCCCCGTTCGGAAGGATGCGCGGATCCTCGTCCGACCAGCCCCACGGCGGGCGCGTGAGCTGCCTGCGCGTCGGGAGCACCTGCCAGATGGAGCGATGCGTCTCACCGGTCAGCCGCGGCACGATGTCTCGGCTTCGCGCCGCGAGGAGTCGGCCGCCGGCGGTGCACGCAGGCTCAACCCACGACCAGTGCGCGTCGCCCGCCACGATGCGGCCGTCCCAGACGAGCGACTTCCCGTCGGTGGAGTAGCGGTCGTTGCCCTCCGAGAACGCGATGTGCGTCCCGCATGCCGCCGTGTAGTCGGCGTACATGAGCGTGGTCCCGAGCTTCGTGTTGTCTTCGTAGAGCGACACGCCGTCGGCGGCGACCGAGCCCGAGCCCGGCCAGTCCCACCAGAGGACGCGGTTGCCCGACCACGCGAACGGGACCGCGATGTCCGGCCCGCCCGTGCCGACGTTCGGCGGCAGCGGCCCCACGACGCGATGCGCCGTCCTGCCGTCGATGACCCACAGCTCGTCGTGCCGCGAGACGGCGAGCGCGCCGGAGGCGGACCACGCGAGGCCCCAGTCCGCGCCCCAGCCGTTCGGCTCCAGCCGGCGCAGCCCCTTGGGCGTCCACTCGACGACGCCGCCCTGCGTCGTCACGTAGGCCGCACGCTCGCCTGTCGGCGCCCACGTGAGCGTGCGGGTGGGCAGCTTCGCGTGCCCGACGATCCGACCGCCGACCGAGACGAGGCGCCCGTCCCCGCTCAGCCCCAACGGGCGAGGCGCGCCGTGCGCCGCGACGGCCAGATGGACGCCGGCGGCCAGCGCGAGGACGAGAACCCGCACCGCGCGAGCATACTTTCGCCATGGCGGCGACCGACAAGCGCGAGACCGAGTCCGGGATCGAGATCAAGCCGGTCTACACCGACGGCGACGCGCCGCACGCGCTCGAGCCGCCGGGCGAGTACCCGTACACGCGTGGCCCGTACCGCGACATGTACCGGGGCCGGCCGTGGACGATCCGCCAGTACGCCGGCTTCGCCTCTGCGGAGGAGTCGAACGCGCGCTACCGGTACCTGCTCGACCGGGGCCAGACGGGGCTCTCGATCGCGTTCGACCTGCCGACGCAGCTCGGCTACGACTCCGACGACGTGCGTGCGCTCGGGGAGGTCGGGCGCACCGGCGTCGCGATCGACTCGATCGCCGACATGGAGATCCTGCTCGCCGGGATCCCGCTCGACGAAGTCTCGACGTCGATGACGATCAACGCGCCGGCGTCGTTGCTGCTCCTGCTCTACGAGCTCGTTGCGGAGGGCCAGGGCGTGAGCAGCGACAAGCTGCGCGGCACGGTCCAGAACGACATCCTCAAGGAGTACATCGCCCGCGGGAACTACATCTTCCCGCCGCGCCCGTCGATGCGGCTCACGACGGACCTGTTCGCGTACTGCGCGGAACGGATCCCGAGCTGGAACACGATCTCGATCTCGGGGTACCACATCCGCGAGGCCGGCTCGACCGCGGTGCAAGAGCTTGCGTTCACGCTCGCGAACGGCATCGCCTACTGCGCGGCGGCGGTCGAAGCGGGCCTGAGCCCCGACGAGTTCGGCGCGCGCCTGTCTTTCTTCTTCAACGCGCACAACGACTTCTTCCAGGAGGTGGCGAAGTTCCGCGCCGCTCGCCGCCTGTGGGCGCGCATCATGCGCGAGCGGTTCGGCGCGACGAATCCGAAGGCGCTTGCGCTGCGCTTCCACGCGCAGACGGGCGGCTCGACGCTCACCGCGCAGCAGCCCGAGAACAACATCGTGCGCGTCGCCGTGCAGGCTCTGTCGGCGATCGCGGGCGGCGCGCAGAGCCTCCACACGAACTCGTTCGACGAGGCGCTCGCGCTGCCGACGGAGCGAGCCGCGACGATCGCGCTGCGTACGCAGCAGATCCTTCGGCACGAAGCGGGCACGACGGCGACCGCCGACCCGCTCGGCGGCTCGTACTACATCGAGGCGCTCACCGACGAGCTCGAGGCGCGGGCCTGGGAGCTGATCGAGCGTGTCGACGAGCTCGGCGGCGCGGTCGCCGCTGTCGAGGCCGGCTTCGTGCAGGGCGAGATCGAGCAGGCGGCGTTCAAGTGGCAGCAGGAAGTCGAGGGCGGCGAACGCGTCATCGTCGGCGTGAACGAGTACGCGCTCGACGACGAGGAGCCGATCGAGCTGCACAAGCTCGACCCGGCTGCGGAGCGCCGCCAGGTCGAGCGCACGGCGAAGGTGCGCGCGGAGCGCAGCGCGGCCGACGCGGATGCGGCGCTGGCGCGCGTGCTCGACGCCGCGCGCGGCACCGAGAACCTGCTGCTCCCGATGCGCGACGCCCTCCGCGCGCGGTGCACGATCGGCGAGATCTGCGGCGTCCTGCGCGCCGAGTGGGGCGAGTACGACAACTGAGAATCCTCGTCGTCTCGCAGATGTACCCGGGGCCGGACGACCCAGACCTCGGCACGTTCGTCGCGCAGGGAGTGCGCGCACTCGAGGCGCGCGGGCACGACGTCGAGCTCGCGGTCCTCGACCGCCGCGCCGGCGGCAAGGCGCGCTTCCTCGAGCTGCGTCGCCGCGTCCGCGCTGCGTCGAAGCCGGACGTCGTGTGGGCGCATTTCCTCGTGCCGGCCGGGCTGTTCGCGACTGAGGTCGACGCGCCGCTTGTCGTCACCGCGCACGGACGCGACGTGCGCAACGTCGGCGCGATTCCCGGCGTCGCCGCGCTCACGCGGCGCGTCGTCCGACGCGCGTCGACGGTGGTCGCGGTGTCGGACTACCTGCGGCGCGAGCTCGAGACGAAGCTGCCGGAAGCCCGGGGGAAGACGGAGGTCGTCGACTCGGGCGTCGAGCTGGAGCGGTTCGCGACGGCCGAGCCGGCCGCCGAGCTCGAGCGTCCGGCGTTCGTGCACGTCGGGTCGCTGAGCGAGCGCAAGAACGTCGTCCGCCTCGCCGATGCGTTCGCGACGCTCGGCCGCGGCTCGCTCACGTTCGTCGGCGACGGCCCGTTGCGCCCGCGGCTCGAAGGGCGCGACCGCGTGCGCGTCGTGGGCCGCGTCGCGCACGACGAGGTCCCGCGCTGGCTGGCGGCGGCCGACGTGGTGTGCGGCCCCGCGTTGATCGAGCCGTTCGGCCAGGCGCTGCTGGAGGCGATGGCGGCGGGCCGCTCCGTCGTCGCGACGCGCATCGGCGGCCCGCCGGAGTTCGTCGCGGCCGACGCGGGCGTGCTCGTCGACCCGCTCGACGCGGGTCAGCTCGCCCGCGCGCTCGCCGCCGCGGCGGATCTGCCGACGCCGAACGAGTCGGCGCGCGCGGCGGCCGCCGCGCACGACGTCACCCGGCAGGCGGAGCGGGTGGAGGCGATCCTCCAGAGAGCTGCTCGAGGTCCGCGAGCCTGATCGCGACAAGCGGCCCGACGCCGGCCTCGAGCCCGTGCTCGCGTGCGATCGCCAGCGCCTCGTCCCACGTCTCGCGCACCTTGTGCGGCGCGACGCCCTGCTTGAGGCGATTGTCACCCGTGACGAGCAAGTCGTGAATCTTCGCTCTTGCCGTCTCCTCATCCATGCGCCATAACCTAGAGCCATGGGAAAGGTCACCGTCGTGATCGCCGACGACCAGCGTCTCTTCGCCGAGGCGCTCGAGGCGATCCTGTCCACGGACGGGCGCATCGACGTCGTCGGGCGCGCCCTCGACGGGCGCTCGGCGGTCGACCTGGCGCGCGAGCATCAGCCGGACGTCGTGCTGATGGACATCGCGATGCCGGTGATGGACGGCATCGACGCGACCCGCGCGATCCGCACCGAGCTGCCCGAGACGCGGGTCGTCGTCCTGACCGGCTCCGCCGCGACGCAGGACGTCGACCGGGCGCGGACGGCGGGCGCGAGCGGCTACGTCACCAAGGATCAGATCGCGGGCGACCTCGTCCGCGCGATCCTCGACGCGAGCGGCGACTAGCTACCCTGTCCGGGCCGTGCTGCCCTTCTTCTCGGTCATCCAGGTGCTTCTCTCCGCCGCCCTCATCGGGCTGATCCTGATGCACTCCGGACGGGACGCCGGCATGGGCGGGATGGGCTTCACCCCTGCCTCGCAGGGCGGCACGCACATCGTCGAGCGCAACCTCACGCGCGTCACGCTCGTGATCGCGATCCTCTTCTTCGCGAACACGATCGTCCTGTTCCGGCTGCTCAAGTAGTAGCGTTTCGCGGCCATGCAGCTGGGCGGCCTGCACCATGTGACCTGTGTCTGCTCGAGCGCGCAGCAGACGCTCGACTTCTACCGCGACACGTTGCGGTTCGCGCTCGTCAAGAAGACGGTCAACTTCGACGACCCGCACAGCTACCACCTCTACTTCGGCGACGAGATCGGGCGGCCCGGCACGCTGATGACGTTCTTCGAGTGGCCGCGCGCCGACGCAGGGCGCCTCGGGCGCGGGACGCTCGAGTCGATCGGCCTCGAGACGCCGACGGTCGCGGAGGAGACGGAGCTCCAGGATCCCGACGGGCTGCGGCTGCGGCTGTATCCCGGCGAAGCGCCACGGCTGCGCGACGTCGTCGTCATCGGCAACGCCGACCTGTACGCGGGCCTCTTCGCGCCCGACGCGCCGATCTCGTTCGCGGAGCCGATGGACGAGCCTGCGCTGATCGGCGCGGGCACGACGCACCACATCGCGTGGCGCGTCCCGGACGACGCGACCGAGAACGCATGGCTGGAGCACCTCACCGGCCTCGGCCTCCGCCCGACGCCGGTGCAGGATCGCAAGTACTTCCGCTCGGTCTACTTCCGCATGCCGGACGGGGTGCTGATCGAGATCGCCACCGACGAGCCCGGCTTCCTCGTCGACGAGGACGAGACGACCCTCGGCCAGGGCCTGTCGCTGCCGCCGTGGCTCGAGCCCGAGCGCGCGACGCTCGAGCGCGAGTTGATTCCGATCGAGTGAAGCTACAATGGCGGCCCACGCGCTGGTGGCGGAATTGGTAGACGCGCTAGGTTGAGGGCCTAGTGGCCATTGCGGTCGTGGAGGTTCAAGTCCTCTCCAGCGCATGCGTTTCGGGAGCCGCCTTCGGGCGGCTTCGGTCTTTCCGGAGGAGGACGTGGCGCTCGTCGAGCATGCCTGCCTGCACGAAACCGGCCTTCTCGAACGCACGGATCGACGCGGCGTTCGTCGCCTCCGGATCCGCGATGCACCTGGCGGTCTCGGCGCGTGCGAACACGACGTCGTCGACGAAGCGCCGGATCAACTCCGAGCCGAGGCCCTTGCCGGTGCGCCCGGCGTCGGCGACGAACAGGTCGACGCCGGCCGTCGCGTCGTCCTGGAGGTACGTCTGCAGGAACGCGATCGGCTCCCCGTCTTCCAGCGCGAGGTAGAGGTCGACCGGGTCGTCGCCGGCGAGGCGGGGCCGGTAGTGGGCTTCCACCTCGGCCAATGTCTCCCGCGGGTCCCACCAGCGCGCGACGTGCGGCCGCTGCAGCCATGCGTGGAGACGCGGCAGGTCGTCCTCGCCCATCCGCCGGAAGGTCACGTCCACCGCAGACATCTTGACGCCGTCCGGAGGAGTCTCTACCGTGTTGTCGAACACACGTTCGTCCCCGCAACGCGACCCCCGGAGGCTGCACCGGTGCTCACGGCCCGCCAACAGGAGATCTGGAACTTCCTCGTCGAGTACGTCGACCGTCACGGCTACCCGCCGACCGTCCGCGAGATCGGCGAACGCGTCGGCCTGGCCTCGCCGTCCACCGTGCACGCCCACCTGGCGAACCTCGAGCGCGCCGGGCTGCTGAAGCGCGACCCGACGAAGCCGCGCGCCCTCGAGCTGATCGGTCGCGAGAAGTCCGAGCCCGCGCCCGCGCCCGCGTACGACGAGGCCGACGTCCAGCGCCTGCCGATCCTCGGCGAGATCGCCGCCGGCGGCCCGCTGCTCGCCGAGCAGAACATCGAGGACTACGTCGCGATGCCGGCAGCCACGAAAGGCGACTTCGTCCTGCGCGTGAAGGGCGAGTCGATGATCGACGCCGGCATCCTCGACGGCGACCTCGTGATCGTGCAGCGGGCGCAGGACGCCCGCGACGGCGAGATCGTCGTCGCGCTCGCCGGCGACTACGAGGTGGTCGAGGAGGCGACGGTGAAGACCTTCTACCGCGAGAAGGACCGCATCCGCCTCCAGCCCGAGAACGCGTCGATGGGGCCGATCTACGCCGACCACGTGCAGATCCTCGGCCGCGTCGTGGGAGTCTTCCGGGAGCTCTAGCGCCGTGTCGACCGTCGCCTTCGCACGCACGCTCGACCAGGAGCTGGTCGCGCTGCTGCGCGGCGCGTCGCTCGAGTGCCTCTGCTGCGGCGAGTTCGTCATGCATGCGCGCGCAGGCGTCGTGTTCTGCCCCGAGTGCGGCGCCCAGTGCGGTGACGAGGAATCGCTGGGCGCTCTCCCTGAACTTCAGGGGCTAGAATTCGCGTCGCAGGCCGGGTGACCGCGGCGCGCAAGCGTCGAGGAAAGTCCGGACACCGAAGGGCAGGACGCTCCCGCAAGGGAGGCGGCGAAAGCCGACGGAAAGTGGAACAGAAAGCAGACCGCCGACGGCGCATTCTCCGGAGGCGCCGCCGGTAAGGGTGAAACGGTGGGGTAAGAGCCCACCAGCGTCGCGGCGACGCGGCGGCTCGCCAAACCCCGTCCGGTGCAAGGCGAACAGGGCCCGCGATCAGGTTGCCCGCCGAGGGCCCGGGTAGCTGCCAAGAGGGATGGTCACCCCCGACAGAATCCGGCTTACAGGCCTGCTACGGAAAAGCCCCGGCGACGGGGCTTTTCTATCGCCTTGACATATCGATGTTTGTCGATATCTTGACGAGCGTCGATATGAACACGTTCGCGACCATCTCCTGCTGCGCGCCCCTCGCGGCGCCGCGGCTGAGCGACGACGAGGCGGAGGCGACGGCCGAGCTGTTCAAGGCGCTCGCCGACCCGGCGCGGGTGCGCATCGTGAACCTGGTCGCCACCGCGGGCGAGCCTGTGTGCGCGTGCAACTTGTACGAGCCGCTCGGGCTCGCGCAGCCGACCGTGTCGCACCACCTGAAGAAGCTGGCCGAAGCCGGGCTGCTCGAGCGCGAGCAGCGTGGCAAGTGGGCGTTCTTCTCGTTGAACCGCGACGCCGTCGAGAAGCTCGCCGTCGTCGCCGACCTGAAAGGAGCGTGCTGCTGATGGCGAAGAGCTGCGATTGCGATTCGTGTTGCGGCAACGGCGGTTGCTGCTAGTGACGAAGGTCCTCTTCGTGTGCGTCGCGAACGGCGGTCGTTCGGTGATGGCGGAGCGGATCTTCCGCGCCGTCGCCGGCGACCGTCACGACGCACGCTCGGCGGGAAGCGAGCCCGGCGCCGCGCCTCATCCGCAGGTCGTCGAGGCGCTGCGGGAGATCGGAATCGACGCGGCCGACCACGTCCCGCGCAGGCTCGACGACGAGGCGCTCGCCTGGGCGGACGTCGCCGTCTCGACGTGCAGCGAAGAGGTCTGCCCGGTCACGCCCGGTGTGCGCCGCGTCAGCTGGGAGCTGCCCGACCCGAAGAACCTCCCACTCGAGCAGGTGCGGCCGATCCGCGACGAGATCCAGCGCCGAGTCGAGCAGCTCGTCGCTCAACTCAACAGTGCTGGTTGATCGGGCCGCTGTGCGGATAGGGCGTGACGCACGGGCTCCACGACCATTCGCCGCCCATCACCTCGCCGCGGTAGACGTTCTCGACCGACGTGAACGGCCCCTTCGCGTCGAGCGCCTCGAAGTAGAACCCCTCGAACGTCGTCGCGGTCCGGTTCCCGACGCTCTTTCGTGGGTCGAGCAGCTGGACGATCTTCTCGACGTCGGCGACGAACGCCTTGCGCTTCCTCTCCGTACGCACGACGACGATCGGCGCCGCCTGCCGCGCGCGTAGCCAGCGAACCGAGACGACGTCGAAGCCGAACGCCCGTCCAACGGCGCGCGCACGCGCCATGAAGACCCCGCGTGGCGGGCTCGGGAACCGCTGGCCGAGCGGGTTCAGCGCGTCCGACACGCCGCTCGGATGGCCGGCCACCGACCAGCCGACGAGCGGCGCTCCGCCGTTCGCGCAGAACGCGTCGCGCAGCGCGCCCCACACGAGCTGCGCTTCCCAGTCGGCAAGCGAGTTCGCCTGCACGACGGCCGGAGCCGGTGCGCTCTTGTACTGCAGCGACATGCGCGGCACGTCGAGCCACGCCCACAGCGCGTCGCGCGGCGGCTTCTGCTTGAAGTAGCCCTGGTGCTCGCGCACCAGGCGCGGCACCGGCGCGATCTCGACGCGCTTCACGAAGCGACGGTCGCCGAGGCCCGCGAGCACGCTCGCGACGACGGCTTGCGGCGAGCGACGAGCAGCGTGCGTGACGTAGCTCGGCGCGCCGCCGACCGTGCCGGTCTGCGCCGGGTCGGTGACGCGCGCCCAGCACGACCGCGTCGGGAAGTGGGGGTAGGGCGGCCACCCCTTCACCGGAGGCAGGCTCGGCGCGATCGCCGCGAGGGCGAGCGCTGCGGATAGACCCAGGGCGCGCATGCAACGACAGTACGCCGCCCACGCCCAACCGGTCACGTAGGTTGCTGCGGTGCCGGACGAAGTCGCCTCCGCGGAGCACAAGGCGTCGGTCGTCGCCGCGCTGATGCTTGCGACCGGGCTCGCGGCGATCGACTCGACGATCGTGGCGACCGCGATCCCGCAGATCACCGGCGACCTCGGCGGCTTCTCGAAGTTCCCGTGGGTCTTCTCGATCTACCTGCTCACGCAGGCGGTGACCGTGCCGATCTACGGCCGCCTGTCCGACCACTTCGGGCGGAAGCCGATCCTGCTGCTCGGCATCGCGGGCTTCCTCGTCGGCTCGGTGCTGTGCGGCTTCGCGTGGAGCATGGTCGCGTTGATCGCGTTCCGCGGCGTACAGGGCATCGCGGCCGGCGCGATCCTGCCGATGACGACGACGATCGTCGGCGACCTCTACGAGCCGGCCGAGCGCGGGAAGATCCAGGGCTACATCTCGAGCGTGTGGGGTGTCTCTGCGGTCGCCGGCCCGACGCTCGGGGGTGTGTTCGCGGAGTACTGGACGTGGCGCGGCATCTTCTTCCTCAAC
>Ga0070741_10006053_pt1 | contig 26286 bp, 29 predicted proteins | sample Coa_R1_4_FD_66440 | JGI IMG/M metagenome (GOLD analysis project Ga0070741, IMG submission 66440) | Surface soil microbial communities from Centralia Pennsylvania, which are recovering from an underground coalmine fire - Coalmine... | ecosystem: Environmental > Terrestrial > Soil > Unclassified ... | reverse complement strand
CCGTCTTTACCTATTATTGTTTCAAATGATGCGGCTTGGAGGCCGCATCGCTTTTTTCCTGCCCGCTCGGGAGATTCAATGCTGACTTCCATCGTCGCCGCCGTCGTAATCCTTGGTCTGTTGATAATCGTTCATGAAGCCGGTCATTTCCTGATGGCGAAGCGGCTGGGAGTAAGGGTCCTCCGATTCTCCATCGGTTATCCTCCGAAGCTGTTCGGGTTTCGCCGCGGCGAAACCGAGTATGTAATCGGCGCCACGCCGGTAGGCGGTTATGTGCGGATGCTCGGCGAGGAGGTCGGCGAGGAGCCGAGATCCGACGAACTGGGCACCTATCTCGTCGAGATGGGCCACGATCTGATCGGCGCGGCGCGCAAAACCGGCGCAATCCCAGCGGCGGGAGGAGATTTTCACGAGACCCTGAGGAATCTCGTCGGCCGCCTCGATCCGGCCAACGCGACCGAGACGGCGCGGATACTCGGCCGCGCTCTCAGGCCCGAGGAAATTCTGTATCTAAACCGCCTGCGGATCGCCGCGTCCGTGGAGACGGCGATCAAGTCGCTGCAGGAAAATCCGCCGGAGGAGATACTGCAGGCGTTTCGCGCGCGCGCCTTTCCGAATCAGCAACTGTGGAAACGCTTTGCGATCGTGCTTGCCGGCCCCGCCTCCAATCTGCTGTTTGCGCCCGTGCTGCTTGCGATCGTGTTCATGTATGGCGTGCCGGTGGCTCTTCCGATCGTGGGCAAGACGATGCCGAATTCGCCGGCCGCGCAGGCAGGCCTCGTGGCGGGCGACCGGATTGTCACCGTAAATGGCAAGTCCACGCCGACATGGTCCGATTTTTCGGACGACGTGAAGTCGGGAACGGGCGGACCAGTTACCATCGAGGTCGAGCGCGCGGGCACGCCGGGCCGCCTTTCGATCACGGTGACTCCGCGGCTTGAGGCCCAGAAGACCATTTTCGGCACCACTGCCAGCGAATGGATTATCGGGGTGACGCCGCGCGGCGACGCAATCACCCGCCGCTTTAATCCGATAAGCGCCGTCATTCACGCCGCCACCACCACTGGCTCGCTGACCGTGCAGCTCGTGGTCGGAATCGCCAGCATCGTCTCGGGCGCCATCCCGATCCGCGAGGCGCTCGGCGGCCCGATCATGATCGCGCAGGTGGCGGGCCGCGAAGCGCATCAGGGTTTTGCCAGCGTCGCGATGTTCACCGTGATGCTGAGCCTGGAGCTCGGGCTTATCAACCTGCTGCCCGTGCCGCTGCTTGATGGAGGCCATCTGGCGTTCTTCGTCTTCGAAGGACTTCGCGGCAAGCCGCTCGCTATCCGTCATCGGGAAATCGCTCTCCAGGTGGGGCTGTTCCTGCTGGTCGCCCTGATGGCGTTCGTCATCTTCAATGACATCTCCCGGATTGTGCAGGGTTGAGCTGCTGCTCGCCCGGGCCGCCCGAGTCGGTCCGATTCTTGGCCTTGATACCGGCACGCCGATGGCTTCGGTTGCGCTGGTGGATGGCGGGCGGGTTGTGGGAGAGATCTCGCGCCCGGTGACCTCTCATGGCGCCTCTCTGCCCGGTGCGGTGGATCAATTGCTTGGCGCGGCGGGGCTCAAACCTCAGGATCTGGCTGTCATCGCGGTTGGGATCGGTCCGGGATCGTTCACCGGGCTCAGGATCGGGCTTTCCTACGCGAAGGGGCTGGCTTTCGCCTCGGGGGCGAAGATCGCCGGGGTGGCGAGCCTGGATGCGATCGCGATCGCGGCGATGGAGTCGGAAAAGGCGCGTCCGGGCCGGCGGATTTGTGCGATACTGGACGCCAGAAAGGGCGAGGTTTACGCGGCCCTTTACCGAATCGTGGCCGATGGGTTAGAGAAGGTAACGCAGGATGTGGTGATGCCGCTTGTGCGAGTGATATCACATCTCGGTCATGACGCGATCCTGGCGGGCGACTACCTGGCAAACGACGCGGCGGCCCTTATGAGGGGAAAGGGCCTTGAAGTGACGGTCCCGGAGCATCCGGCTCTGCAATCGCGCGGCCGATGCATCGCCGCGCTTGGCGCCGCACGGGTCAGTGCCGCTGCCGGCGATCCGATCGACACACTGGAGCCGCTTTATGTGCGGTCCGCGGATTCCGCGATAGCGGATCCGCGCGGGCCGAACCGAACGGAGGGCTTATGGAGCGCAGAGAGGAAGAACTCATTCGGCAGCATCTAGACCATGACGAGGAATTAAGGGCGGCCTACCAGGAACATCTGCGGCTCAAAGATCAGCTCCAGGAATTTCGAAAAAAACACTATCTGACCATCGAAGAGGAAATGGAGGAGAAGCGGATCCACAAGCTCAAGCTGGCGACCAAGGACCGGATGATGGCGATACTGAGCCGCTATCAGGCCCGGGGCTCGCTGGCTGGCGCAGCAAAATAACGCGCCCGATGGGTCCGCCGATGCGCACGCGCACGCCCATAGCATGCCTAGTCACACGATATCGGTTCTGGTTGAAAACGAATTCGGCGTGCTCGCCCGCGTGGCGGGCCTGTTCTCGAGCCGCGGCTTCAACATCGAGTCGCTGACGGTCAACGAGGATCCCCTCGATCCCACCGTCTCGCGAATCGTGCTCGTCACCTCGGGCGACGACCAGGTGCTCGAGCAGATCAACAAGCAGCTCAACAAGCTGGTCTCCGTGATCAAGGTCACGGACTTCCAGGGGGTCGACATCGTCGACCGGGAGATGGTGATCGTCAAGGTTGCGGTTGACGAACGCACCCGCTCGGAACTCGACTCGATAGTGCAGGCCTTCCGCGCGCACATCGTCGATATCGGCCCCAACGCGCTGGCGATCGAACTGACCGGCGACTCGGACAAGATCAAGGCGTTCATCGCGCTGGTCCGGCCGCTCGGCATCAAGGAGATAATCCGATCGGGGAAGGTGGCGATGGCCCGGTCGGTGCAACTGAACGCGAACAACCATAAACACCATCGCTGATTCCACAATTCCGTCAGGAGAAACAATCTGATGAAGGTCTACTACGACCGCGATGCGGATTTGAGGGCGCTTAGCGGCAGAAAAATCGCCATCATCGGCTTCGGCAGCCAGGGTCATGCCCATGCGCTCAACCTGCGCGACAGCGGGATGGACGTGCGGGTGGGACTCGACCCCAGGAGCTCATCGCGCGAAAAGGCGGCCCGCCAGGGCCTGCCCGTCGTCGATACCGCGGAGGCCGCCCGGCAGGCGGACGTGATCATGATGCTGGTGCCGGACGAGGCCGCCTCCGATATCTACCGCGAACACATCGCGCCCCATCTCGGCAAGGGCAAGTACCTCGCCTTCGGGCACGGCTTCAATATCCATTTCAAGTTCATCCAGCCTCCGGCCGATGTGAATGTCTTCATGGTCGCGCCGAAGGGACCGGGCCATCTGGTGCGCTCGGAGTACTCCAAGGGACGCGGCGTGCCCTGCCTGCTCGCGGTCGAGCAGGATCCCTCAGGCGACACGCGCCAGGTGGGCCTGGCGTGGGCCTCGGGAATCGGCGGCGGCCGCGCCGCGATCATCGAAACGACCTTCAAGGACGAGACCGAAACCGACCTGTTCGGCGAGCAATCGGTGTTGTGCGGAGGTCTGACCGAGCTTATCCGCGCGGGTTACGAGACCCTGGTCGATGCGGGCTATCCGCCGGAGATGGCGTATTTCGAATGCGTTCACGAGGTGAAGCTGATCGTTGACCTGATCTACGAGGGCGGCATCTCGAATATGCGCTATTCGATCAGCAATACGGCGGAATACGGCGACATGACCCGCGGCAAGAAGGTAATCGGCCCGGAAACGCGCAAGGCGATGAAGGGTATCCTCGCGGATATCCAGTCGGGCAAATTCGCGCGCGAATGGATCGACGAATATCGCGCCGGGCTGCCCCGCTTCCGCGAGCTGCGCAAGGAAGCCGAAAAGCATCCGCTCGAAGAGGTCGGACGCAAGCTCCGATCCTTCATGCCCTGGCTCGCCAGCGATCGGCTCGTCGATCGTTCGCGAAACTGAGCGCGGCCCGGATTCGCCAAGGACGCGGGGGAATCCCGGATGGCGGGGATTGCGGCGTGGATTGGAATAGCGGCGGAGGGATTCGGAATCTCCGCCGCGGTCTTTGCGGCGGCGATCGCCCTGATCGCGCTGGGGCTGCACAAGACCGGGGCGATCGTGATGCTCGCGGCGCTCGCGATCGCGCTCTTCTTCCGCGACCCCGACCGCTTTCCAAACCGGACCGAAGGCGTCGTGCTCTCCGGTGCCGACGGCAGGGTGGTCGAGGTGTCGGAGCGGGAGATGCCCGGGATGGCGGGGGTGAGGTTCAAGCGCGTGTCGGTGTTCATGTCGCCGCTCAACGTGCACGTCAATCGCGCGCCGATAGGCGGCGAAGTCGCTCGAATCGAGTACACCCCCGGCAGTTTCCGCGCCGCGTTCCGCGATGATGCTTCGGAGCACAACGAGAGAAACCTTATTGTTTTCAAGGGTTCCGGGGGAACAACGGTCGGGATGATGCAAATCGCGGGTTACCTCGCCCGGCGCATCGTTTGCAGACTGCGCGTTCGTGATAGAATCGAGCCCGCCCAACGAATCGGGCTCATCATGTTCGGAAGCCGCGTCGATCATTTCATCCCTCAGCAGTACCGGGTCACGGTGTCACCCGGCGATCGCGTGCGGGCTGGAGAGACGGTGCTTGGAGAGCTCGGCCAATGAGACCCACCCGTCGCTTTCCCAGAAACAACCGCCCCGGGGTGCGTCTGATTTCAGGCCGCATCCGCGAGCATCGCGACAAGGTCGCGGCGCCGCTGCGCAGGGGAGTGTTTCTCGCTCCCGCCACGATCACATCGATCGGGCTGCTGAGCGGCTTTTATTCCGCGATCTCGTCGATCGGCGGGCACTTCGAGCTGGCCGCCGTGATGATCATGGTCGCCTTCATCTGCGACGGGCTGGACGGACGAGTGGCGCGGCTGTCGCGCACATCGAGCCAGTTCGGGATCGAATACGACAGTCTCTCGGATGTCGTCGCGTTCGGGATGGCGCCGGCGATTCTCGCGTACACATGGGCGCTCAGCCCTGTCGGCGGACTGGGCGTGGCGGTCGCCGGAATTTTCGTGGTATGCGCGGCGCTCAGGCTCGCGCGCTTCAACGTGCAGACCGCGTCGGTGGACAAGCGCCGTTTCGTCGGACTTCCGGTCCCGGGCGCGGCCGCGCTTATCGCCGGGACCGCGCTCGCCTACAGCTACTTCGAGTTCAACTCTCCAAAGACGTTGTGCACGCTGATGCTGCCGCTGACGCTGGCGCTCGCGGGGCTCATGATCTCCAGGGTCCCGTACCCGAGCTTCAAGGGCATCGACCTCCATCGGCGGGCCCGCCTCGAGCTGCTGGTCGGACTCGTTATCGTCGCGGCGTTCCTGGTGACGATGCCGCAGCTTACGGTTTTTACCCTCTCCGCGGCGTTTGTCCTCTCGGGTCCGTGGCTGATGCTGCGCGGCGAGAGGATGTCGGCGAAGGTGCCGATGCTGCATCCGGTCGAGACCGCTGCTCATGGCACCGACGAGCATCCCGGCCGCGGCTAAGCATCACGGGCGCGCCCGCGCCGCCTTCATTTCCCGATACTCCGTCGCAAGCATCGACATGATCAGCGAGTCCTCGAACTGCCCGTCGAGGAATCTGTCCTGGCGCATGACACCCTCGCGGCGAAACCCGCAATTTTCGTAGCATCGGAGATCCTCCTTGCCGATGCTGTTTGCGCGGGAGCATCTATAACGCCGCGTCATCCGACTGTCATGCGACCGGCGGTGCGCATTGAGGCGCAGGTTGGCTGAAAAAAGCCACGAGCGGATGGCGCCCCTCAAGACGGGAATGCCCGCTTCGTGGTAGATCGGATGCCCGTCTATGGCGCACAGCAACGCTCGAGCACTCGACCAGATCGTCGCGACCGTGCGCCGCTACTGGGGCTACGAAACGCTCAGGCCGCTTCAGGCCGAAGCGATTCGTGCAGGGCTCGATCGGCGCGACTCGCTGGTGGTGATGCCGACCGGGGGCGGCAAGTCGCTGTGCTACCAGGCGCCGCCGGCGGTCGCGGGCCGCACCGATATCGTCATCTCTCCGTTGATCGCCCTGATGAAGGATCAGGTCGATGCTTTGCGGGCATGCGGATATCCGGCGATCGCGCTGCACAGCGGGATGGAATTTGACGAGATGCGCGCGGCGGAGCGCGAGATCGCCCGCGGACGCCATCATCTCATTTTCGTCGCGCCGGAGCGGATGCTCACGCCGCGGTTCCTCGAGCTGGCGGCGCGGCTTGGGGTCTCGACCTTCGCGATCGACGAAGCGCATTGCATCAGCCACTGGGGCCACGATTTCCGCCCGGAGTACCGGCAGCTCTCGGAGCTGAAGCGACACTTCACCGGGGCAAGCATTCACGCATACACGGCGACGGCGACCGAGCGCGTCCGCCGCGACATCGTCGAACAGCTCGGACTCGAAAATCCCGCCGTTCTGGTGGGGACGTTCGACCGCCCCAACCTGCTCTACCGGGTGGTGCCGAAGCACGATGTGGAGGAGCAGGTCGCGGCCGTCCTGCGGCGGCATCGCGGCGAAGCCTCGATCGTCTACTGCATCGCGCGCAAGGACACGGAGCGGATGGCGGCGCATCTGGCACGCGAAGGCTTTCGCGTCGCTCATTATCACGCCGGGATGGAAGCGGACGAACGGCGGCGCGCGCAGGATCGGTTCGCCGCCGAGGAAATCGACGTTGTCGTCGCCACGGTGGCCTTCGGGATGGGAATCGACCGCAGCGACATCCGATGCGTGGTTCATGCGTCGATGCCGAAGTCGATCGAGGCATACCAGCAGGAGACCGGCCGCGCGGGCCGCGACGGACTGCCCGCGGAATGCGTCCTCTTCTACTCGGCGGCGGATGTCCTTCGATGGCGGCGGCTGGTGGAAAAGAGCGCCGAAGAAGCCGAGATTCCCAAAGAGGTCGCCGAAAACGGGCGCAAGCTGCTGGAAGAGATGCGCCGTTTCGCAACGGTGCTGCGATGCCGTCATGCGACGCTGTCGGCCTACTTCGGAGAGCCCTACCCCAAAGACAATTGCGTCGCGTGCGATTACTGCCTCGGCGAACTCGAGGGTATTGCCGATGCGACCGTGATGGCGCAGAAGGTGCTCTCGTGCGTGGCGCGCGTCGAGCAGCGCTTCGGCGTCGAACACCTGGTCGATGTGCTCACAGGGGCGGAGAGCGAACGCGTGCGCAAATGGGGGCATGACAAACTCTCCACTCACGCCCTGCTTCGCGACATGCCCCGCGCAAGCGTGACCAACCTGATCTATCAGCTCCTCGACGAAGGCGTGCTCGAACGGACCGACGGCGATCGGCCGGTGCTGAAGCTCAACGCGGCATCGTGGGAAGTGATGCGCGGCAGAAGATCGGTCCGCCTGCTCGAAGCGAAAAAGCCCAAAGCGGCGCGAACCGTGATGGAAGAGAAATCATGGAGTGAAGTCGACGAGGAACTGTTCGAGCGGCTGCGCGCCCTCAGGCGCCAGATTGCGGCCGAGCGCGGCGTTCCCGCCTACGTCATCATGCATGACTCCACGATGCGCGAGCTGGCGCGAATCAGGCCGGCCACCCTCGATGACCTCAAGACGGTGCGCGGCCTCGGCGACAAGAAGCTTGCCGACTTCGGACAGCGAATCGTGGATGTGATCGCGGCCGCCGCACCCGGCAAGTAGAATCGCCTCCCCTTTTCGCCGTTTTTGCCGGAGCGCGATGTTCTGCTATGTGGTCGATCGAGCCGGGGGTGGACCGTCATGGCTAAGCCTGCGTTCAAAATCGGAAAGCTGTTCCATCTTACCCACGTGGTGACCGACCTCGATGCGGTCGATCGATGGTACGACGAGGTGTTCGGATGCACCCGCTACTACCACGGCTTCGCGAAGGCGGCGGGACGCGACGCGTCGCTGCTGGCGATCGGCGAGGTGATAATGGAGCCGATGTCGCCGGCAAACGTGCCGAACCTGCGCAATCAATCGGTCAAGCGGTTTCATGACCGCTTCGGCGAGCACTTTCATTCGATCGCCTTCTATGTCGATGACGTCCCGGCCATTTCGACCCATCTGGCCTCTCACGGCCTGCGGCAATGGGACGTGACGGGCCGGCAGGTGACGCCGCCCGGCGAGCGATTCGCCGTATGGACCCATCCGAAGGAAACCCACGGCCAGCTCGAGTTCGCGATCGTCGAGCGCAACACGATCGATCCGCGGCTGCAGCCCGCCTGGTCGAACGAATACTGGCGCGAGCGCCATCCGCTCGGAATCGACGGCCCCTCGCACATCACCGTGGTGGTCAGGGACCTCGACGCCGCGCTGCATCTTTACCGCGACGTGCTCGGCGCGTCCGCAATCCACGAGGAGGAAAGGGCCGGGCGCAAGCAAAGCGTCTTTCTCGCGATCGGAGAGGACACCGTGATCGAGCTTGCGAAGCCCCTTTCGGCGTCATCGCGAGAGGCCGGCGACCTCGAGCGCAACGGCGAGGGAGTCCATTCCCTGACCTTCAGGATTCGCGACGTGGGCCGAGCAGCGGAGTTTCTCAAATCCAGGGGACTGCGGCCCGAGCCGGACGGCGGAGAATCGATCGCGCTCGGACCGGATCAGGCGTTCGGGATGGTGATCGGATTTACCGAGCGGCGGCTTCCCAACGACCCGCGCGCCGTCTGAGGCGCGGGCGCGTCTTTCAGATCCGGCTCCCGAGCGCCGCGCTGACGAGAGTCTGCAGGAAATGGTCGAGCTTGGGGGCGGGCACGCGATGGAATTTCATTAGGGCGACCATATGCGCCGATCCGACCATCAACCGCGCGTCGTCCTCCGCGTCATCATCGCGCGCCACTCCCCGTTCCGACTGCCATCGGCGAATCGTGGCGGTGATTATCGCCACCATCCGCTCCTGGAAGTCGAGGTAGCGCTGCCAAATCTCCTCGCGGATTGAAGTGCTCCAGTCGAGCCATACACGCGCGTAGTCGGGATGGGTTTCGACCGATTCGGCGAAGGCCCGCGCGTGTTCGAGCAGGATTTCGGGAGCGGGGCGGTCGCTCGCATGGATGCGCTCCGCCATCTCCATCAGGAAACGTTCGATCTCCTCGAGCACCGCCGACACGAGCTCCTCGCGGCTCGGAAAGTAGAAGAAGACGGCGGGAACCGAGACGCCCGCCTCCTTGGCGATCTCGGCATGGCGCGCAGCGCCGAGTCCGCGGCGCGCGAAGACGCGGATGGCGCATTGGAGCAGTTGGGCGCGCCGTGTCGCCTGGCGCAGGCGGCTCGCGCGCTTTTTTCGCGTCACGGGACGCGGCGATCGCATCTGCCTGCTATGCTCACCTTCCCAGTTGGGCGATCACCTCGTTCGCGATCTTCTCCAAACCACGGGTGATTCCTTCCTGGTCGAATGCCGGCGGTGCCACTACCACCCGGGAGATTCCGACGTCCTGGAGGGCATTGATGGAATCGAGCTTCGCGCGACCCATGCATGACAGCTCGATCGCGCGCGGGTCGCGACCCGCCTTCTCCGCTTCCGCCGCCATCATGGCGATCAATTCCTTTAGTTTCGCGGGCTCGCTTATCGCGGGAAAGAAGCCGTCACCGAAACGGCCCGCGCGGCGCGCGGCGGCGGGTGAATGGCCTCCGACCACGATCGGCACGCCTCCCTTCTGAACAGGCTTCGGGAAGCATTTCACGGGGCCGAAGTTGAAGTGACGGCCGTGAAAGGACGATGCGGCATCGGGGCTCCACAGCGCGCGCAACGACTGGATCGCCTCGTCGGTGCGGGCGCCGCGCCGGCGAAACTCCAGCCCAAGAGAATCGAACTCCTCCTTGAGCCATCCGCTGCCGATTCCGAGGATTGCCCTGCCGTTCGACAGCACATCCAGCGTCGCCATCTCCTTGGCGACGTACAATGGATGGCGCTGCGGCAGAATCATCACGCCGGTCCCGAGTTTGAGGTTCTTCGTGATCGCCGCGGCATAGGCGAGCGGCAGCAGCGGGTCGGGAATCGGAACCTCCTCGGAGCCAGGGATCTTTCCGCTCGGAGAATACGGGTAGGGAGATTTGTAATCCTGCGGGATTACGACGTGTTCGACGGTCCAGATCGATTCGAACCCGAAGCGTTCCGCCGATTGCGCGAGATGGGCGAAGAGCTGGGGATTCGAGAACGGTCCCGAATTGGCAAACATCAGGCCAAGCTTCATGATGATGATTCCTCGGGCGCGCAACGAGCGCGCGCGCTCAATCTAGCGCGCTCACGGCCGGATTCAAATCGATCGCACCATCGCTCCGCTCGGCGGCGTCGCGATTCGCTTGTGCGGCGGCGGCTATCCGGCTACTTGTTGCGACATGGACATCGGAACCGTCGGAATGTGGTTTTTCTTCGAGGGCATGACGGGGCAGGAGTCAGTCGATTTTGCCCGTAACCTCGAAAAACTGGGCTATAATACGCTTTGGATTCCCGAGGCCCTGGGACGCGAACCCTTCGCGCATTCGGGTTATCTCCTGGCCAGGACCGAGCGGCTGGTGCTCGCGACCGGCATCGCCAACATCTGGGCGCGCGACCCTGTCACGATGGCGGCGGGGACCAACGCGCTTGCCGAATTGTCCGGCGGAAGATTCCTTCTCGGAATCGGTGTGAGTCATAAGCCGCTGGTCAGCAATGTCCGCGGGCATTCCTACGACAAGCCCTACAGCTACATGAAGGAATACCTGCCGCGGATGAAGAATGCGCTGTACCAGGCACCCCGGCCGAAGGAACCCGCTCCGGTCGTCCTCGCCGCGCTGCATCCGAAGATGCTCCAGCTTTCGGCGACCGAAGCGAACGGAACCCACACCTACTTCGTCCCGCCGGAGCATACCGCCAAGGCTCGCGCAGCGATCGGCCCCAAGGCGCTCATCTGCGTCGAACAGGCCATCGTCCTTGAAACCGATCCGGCGAAGGCGCGCGCTACCGCCCGCGCATACATGAAAACCTACGTGCCCCGGCTCCCCAACTACACCAACAATCTCAAGGCGCTAGGATGGGCCGATGCGGAATTCGAGAACGGATGCAGCGATCGGCTGGTCGATGCGATCGTCGCATGGGGAACCGAGGACCGGATCCGCGATCGGATCGAAGCGCATCTCAAGGCGGGAGCTACCCAGGTCTGTATCCAGCCGCTGCGCTCCGATGGTCAGCCCAAACCCGACATGCGCGCGGTCGAGGCCTTTGCGAAGCTCAACAAGTCGCTGGTGATCTCGGCCGCGGGTTAACAGGCTCTTCGGCGATCATCCTGCAAGGCGAGGGGAAAAACGCGAGCGGCGAGGGGGAAGGCCCGATGAGGTGGACGCGATGAATCTGTCCGGCCGGCTTCTCATCATCGCGCTGACGATCAGCGTCTCGGGATGCTGGATGTCGGCGCGCGAGCGGCAGGCCGAACAGGCCGAAGCCGCCGCCGCCCAGGCGCAGGAGGCCGCCGCGCGAGCCGAAGAGGCCGCGGCCAAGGCTCTGGTCGCGGCGCAGCAGGCGGCCGAGGCGGCCGACAAGGCCGCCAAAGCCGTTGAGGAGGCGACCAAGGCGCTCGATCGCGCTTCGGAGCGCCTTGAACAACTGCGCGTGCAGCGCGAAGCGCAGCGCGCCGCCGCCTCGCATCGGCATCGCGCTGCGGCCAAACCTCCAGCGGCGCCCGCCGCAACCGCAAGCGCATCGGGACCAACTGCCCGAGTGGCCGCCGATCCCGCGACCTCTCCCTCCGCGGCCGCATCGCCAGGTCCCGGCAATTGAAGCGCGGCGCGCCCTCTGCGATCGCGGGCTCGGCTAGATCACGTCGTTGCAGGTTCTGAGGAAGCCGCAGCGCAGACACCAGTACTTGCAATGGCCCATCGGCTTCATCGCCGATCCGCACGCATCGCAGGCGACCGCGCCGGACTCGACGTCGCAGGCATCGACAGGCGGGTCCCCGGCGATGCCGCGATCCCCGGAATCTGACTGAGCCATCGTGGCCGCCGGCAGCTTGTTCAAACGGGACTGTGACGCGACAGGAATTCGAGGCGGCGATTTCGCAGTTCCTCAGCCTGTCTTGCGATCCACAGCACGTGGGTGCCGCCGGCGACCGGAACGAACTCGGCGCTCGGGATGGAACTCGCGGCGAATTCCCCGTGCTCGAACCGCACATCGGAATCGTGGGTGCCGTGAATTATCAGCGCCGGGCATCGGATGCGCTCGAGGGGAAGGCGATCGATCCTTTCGAATTGCTCGAGATCGTTGAGCAGCCCGGCCTTGCGCAGACTCAGCGGATTGAGGGTGCGGAACAGCCCCGTGACGAAGGCGGATCGCGCCGGGTCCTGGCTCACCTCGGACGAGAACGCGCGCGCTTCTTCGCGCCCCAGCGTTCCTTCCAGGCGGATGATCTGCCGCGCCAGCGCATCGGGAAAGCGGTTGGCGAACCAGTCGAAGATCGGCACCGTCAGCCCGCTCATCGCCGCCCTCAAAAGCATCTTCTGAAGCGGAGTCAGGTCGTCGCCGAACCGCTTGCTTATCGCGCATTCCGCCACCATCGCCCACGTGCGGTCGGGATGGCGGGCGGCAAAGCTGTAAGTGGCGGGGCCGCCGCCCGACGCGCCGTAAACGCACACCCGATCGATCCCGAGCGCGTCGAGCAGCGCCGCTGCGGCATCGGCCTGCTCCGCCGGCGTCCTGCCCACGTCGAGCGGCGTGCCGAGATAGCCCGGCCGGGACCATCCGATAATCCTGAAGCCGCGCGCCTTGACGGTGGAGCCGATTAGAGCGACCTGGTCGTAACCGCCCGGCGTCCCATGCATCCCGAGAATCGCCGGTCCCTGGCCGGCGCTGAAATACTCGATGGGACCGGCCGAGGTGCGCACGATCGCGCGGCGCAGGCCGGTATCTTCCCGCGCCGGACCGGGCATCGAATCGGTCGAGATCGTGGAAAGGTCCGCCTCGAACATCGTGCGAGCGCGGCATTCGCGTTTCGTAACGCCGCGTTCATCGAAGAGTAACAGCAGACGACGCGTGTTGCCATCGAAAGCGGCAACCGCGCGGAGGGTTGCTCAGCGCGCCCGCGTCATCCGGGCGACCACGCCGACGAACGATTCGAGCGGCTTCGAATGATTGCTCGCGTCGTAGGCAAGCGCCATCTCCGTGCGCCCGGTGTCCGGCCTGAGCGTCCGGTAAACCACACGTTCGCGATGGAGGTTTCGAATCGAGGCGGGAACGATCGCCACGCCGAGGCCGGCGGAGACCAGGCTCACGATCGTCTGCATCTGGACGGCTTCCTGCGCGACGGCGGGCTTGAATCCCGCGCGGCCGCATATCGCGGCGATCTCGTCGTAAAGGCCGGGAGCGGAATGGCGGGGGAAGAGGATAAAGGGTTCCGAACGCAGCAGGCGCGAATCCACCGCCTTGAGGCGGCTTAGGCGATGCCCGCGCGCAAGCGCGAGCATCAGCGGCTCCCGCAGCACCGTCCTGATCACGACCGTGTCGGGTGCGTTCTCGACCGGACGCCGCACGAATGCCGCATCGATCGCGCCCGAGGCCAGAAGATCGATCTGCTCCTCGGTGCTGCGCTCGAAGAGATTGAGGGTGATGTCGGGAAACCGCGCCCTGAATGCCCGCAGGATCGCGGGAAGCGTCGTGTAGGGCGCCGAGCTGGAGAAGCCCACCCGCAGCACACCCGCGCTGCCCTCGGCGGCGCGGCGGGCGACGTCGGCGACGCGCGCGGCCTGGGCTAAGGTGCGGCGGGCCTCGTCGAGTACGATTCGACCCGCATCCGTAAGCCGCACCCTTCTGCGACTGCGTTCGAACAGCCGGACTCCCAGTTCGTCCTCGAACCGGCGAATCTGCTGGCTCAGCGGGGGCTGCGCGATATTGAGGCGGTCTGCGGCGCGGCTGAAATGGAGTTCCTCGGCGACCGCGACGAAATACCTGAGATGCCTGAGTTCCATATTCAATTCGTCTCAATATATGCGAATCTAATATTGGACGGATATGCGCCTTTCCATCTAATATCCGGCGTTGGGACAGGAGGAAGCGCGACACCATCATGAAGCCGAATCCCGAGGATCGCCCCGCCCCCGGCGAAGTGCATCGCCGGGTGCAATCGCAGTTCGGAGCCGCCGCCCAGGCCTACACGACCAGCGCGGGCCATTCGGATCCGGTCCTGCTCCGCCGGGTCATCGAGCTTGCCGAACCCCGCCCACATCATCGCGCCCTCGATATCGCAACCGGCGCGGGCCATACCGCGCTCACGCTCGCGCCCCACGTGGCGGAGGTCGTCGCCTACGACATCACGGAGCGGATGCTGGAGGAGACGGCGCGCAACGCCGCCGCGCGCGGCCTCCGCAACGTCATGACGCGGCGCGGCGCGGCGGAGGAGCTGCCGTTTGCGGATGCGAGCTTCGACATCGTGGCCGTCCGCCAGGCTCCCCATCACTTCGCCGACATCCGCGCGGCGATCCGGGAGATGGCTCGGGTGGTGAAGCCGGGCGGACGCGTGGTGATAATCGACAGCCGCGCGCCCGAGGACGACCAGCTCGATCGCATCTTCAACCACATCGAGAAGCTCCGCGACCCGTCGCACGTGCGCAACTGGAAGCCGAGCGAATGGCGGGCGATGGTGCGGGAGGGGGGGCTTGCGATCGTCACCGAGCATCTCGACTTCTACACCGAAAACGGACGCGCGATGGACTTCGATGCGTGGACGGGGCGGATGAAGACGCCGGCGGCGGCGGTCGAGGAATTGCGCCGGATCTTCAGAACTGCGCCGCCCGCGCTCGTCGAGGCGCTGCGAATCGAGATCTCGGGCGATCGGATCGGTTTCTGCGTGCCGCAGATCGCGATCGCGGCGACGCGCGGATGAGCGGCGCTTTGCTCAACGCGGTCCGATGGCCGATAATGCGAAGTTCAGACTGCCCTTCGGAGGCTAGCTTGGATGGCGGCGCAGACGCTGTTCGAAAAAATCTGGAATGAACACGTGGTGATCGAAAAGCCGGGCGAACCCGCCCTGCTGTATATCGATCTCCACCTGATCCACGAGGTCACCTCGCCGCAGGCGTTCGAGGCGCTGCGCGACTCGGGGCGCAAGGTCCGCGCGCTTTCGCGCACCTTCGCCACCCTCGACCACAACATTCCCACCATCGATCAGCTCAAGCCGATCGCCGATCCCGATTCGCGTCTGCAGGTGGAGATGCTCCGGAAGAACTGCCGCGACTTCGGGGTGACCCTGTTCGACCTCGGATCGCGCGAGCAGGGAATCGTCCACGTGATCGGGCCGGAGCTCGGATTGTCGCAGCCAGGCCTTACGATCGTGTGCGGCGACAGCCACACCTCGACCCACGGCGCGCTCGGCGCTCTCGCTTTCGGAATCGGCACCAGCGAGATCGAGCACGTGCTGGCAACCCAGTGCCTGTGGCAGGCGCGGCCCAGCACGCTCGAGATACGGGTTGACGGGCGGCTCGGCGCGGGCGTGACGGCCAAGGACCTGATCCTCGGCATCATCGGAAGGATCGGGACCGACGGCGCCACCGGATGCGTGATCGAGTACCGCGGCAGCGCGATCGAGGCGCTCTCGGTCGAGGAGCGGATGACGGTGTGCAACATGTCGATCGAGGCGGGCGCGCGCGCCGGAATGATCTCGCCCGATCAGAAGACCGTTGACTACCTGCGCGGGCGCCCCTACGCCCCCGAGGGCGCCGCCTTCGATCAGGCGGCGAAGCGATGGCTTGCGATGCGCACGGATGAGGGGGCGAAGTTCGACCGTACCATCGCGTTCGATGCGTCGAGCTTCGCGCCGCAGGTCACATGGGGCACCAATCCCGGGATGGTCGCCGACGTGACGGCGAGCGTGCCGCGCCCCGATACGATCGCCGATTCGGCGCAGCGCGGCACGGTCGAGCGCGCGCTCGAGTACATGGGCCTGAAGGGCGGAACCCCCATCCGGGACATCACGATCGACCGCGTCTTTATCGGCTCGTGCACGAACTCGCGAATCGAGGACCTCCGCGCCGCGGCCGCCGTCGTGAAAGGAAAGAAGGTCGCCTCGACGGTGCAGGCGATGGTCGTGCCGGGGTCGCGCCGGGTCAAGGACGAGGCGGAGAAGGAGGGACTCGATCGCATCTTCCGCGAGGCCGGCTTCGATTGGCGGGAAGCGGGATGCTCGATGTGCCTCGGCATGAATCCCGACATCCTCAGGCCGGGCGAGCGATGCGCGAGCACGTCAAACCGGAATTTCGAGGGGCGCCAGGGCAAGGGCGGCCGCACTCACCTGGTGAGCCCGCAGATGGCGGCGGCGGCGGCGATCGCCGGCCGTTTCGTCGATATCCGGGAATGGAGCAGGTAGGAGAAGACACATGCAGCCGTTCAGGAGCTTTACCGGAATCGCGGCGCCGCTCGACCGCGCCAACGTGGACACCGATCAGATCATTCCCAAGCAGTTCCTCAAGGCGGTGGTGCGAAGCGGCCTGGGCAAGGGGCTGTTCTTCGATTGGAGGTTCAATCCCGACGGGAGCGAGAATCCCGACTTCGTGCTGAACAAGCCGCGTTACCGAAGCGCATCGATCGTCGTCGCGCGCAAGAACTTCGGATCGGGCAGTTCGCGGGAGCACGCGGTGTGGGCGCTGATGGATTTCGGAATAAAGTCGGTGATCGCGCCATCGTTCGCCGACATCTTCCGCAACAACAGCATCAAGAACGGCCTCCTGCCGATAATCCTCAAGCCCGAGGAAGTCGAGACGCTGCTTGCCGCCATCTCAAAGTACGAAGGCTATCAGCTCCGGGTCGATCTGGAGCGGCAGACGGTGACGGACGATTTCGGATGGTCGGCGGGGTTCGAGATCGATCCTTTTCAGAAGAAATGCCTGCTCGAGGGCCTCGACGACATCGCGCTGACGCTGGTCCACGACCAGGAGATCGCCGCCTACGAGGCGAAGCATCCAAGTCCGCATCGGCTCTGACGCGCGGCTTGATCGGCGTCTCCCGCGCCCGGGCGCGCGGGAGACGCCGCACGCTTCCTCTAGCCGCCCAGCGTCAGCTTGATAATCACCACCAGCACGATCCACAGGATGAACCCGGACCATAGGGTTCCGGGGATGGTGTCGAGCGGTTTCTTGGTCGCGCCCTGCGCGCCGATGAGCGCGTTCAATTCCACCAGCAGCACGACGATACCCGCAAGGACGGCCCATCCCACCAAGCCGCCGGTGGTCGCCTCGGTGAAGAGGTTGTAATGGCTCGCCGCACCCATGAAAAAGAGCATCGGGATTGAAAAGAGCGTGTTGGTGCGCGAGGCAAGAGCGCCGCGGCGGCTGGCGGGAGCCGCGGCGGGATTGGCGGGCTGACCGGCGGCGGTCGCGACTGCGTTCGCGATCACGATCTTTTGATTCGGCCATATCACGAACCACACGTTCCCCCACATCACGAGCCCCAGCGTGCCGCCGGTGAAGATCGCAACCGTCCATGGGGTGAACGAGAAGCCGATTCGCTCCCACCATAGAAGGAGGTAGAGGAGGCCGAAGATAACGGTTCCCATCGCCCCCCATCGAAACCACCAGAGCGCGCGCGGCAGGAGTTTCTGTTGCGCGCCGCTTCGGACAGCGGGTTCGGTTTCGGCAAAGAAGGGCGTCTGCACGAAGTTGAAATAGTACAGGAGCCCGATCCAGGTGATACCGAAGAGGAAATGCAGCCATCTAAGAAGAATCAGCAGTGCGTCCATTAGAATTCCCCTCCCGTGAAGGACCCATCAGCTTAGGTTTAGGATGAAAAATTTTGTTTCACAGCATAAGTCCATTTGCAATGCGGCTGCATTCAAAAACCCACAGCATCGAGCGTTGAAAGCTTTTCTCCCGTTCGGCGCACGGTCTTCGGGGAGGAGCGAGGCGGTTCGCCCGATGCGCTCGCGATCGATTCCACCGCCGGCGCAATACATTAGTGGAATGCGATACGCGATCGATGTGACGCTAATTCAGATGGATCGTTGCGGAATGCGTTGATCGCGCGCTCTTCTTGCCAGCGCGCAAAAGCGGCGCGTACAATTCGCCTCGGGTAAGTCGCTCCGTTTCAACTCCAGCCAACGACCAGGTCGTTGTCTAATCCCGCATCGCCATCACGGGTTCCGGTGCTCGGGTGTATGCGGAGAAAGGAATAGACATATGGCTTTTGAACTGCCGAAACTTCCATATGCGATGGATGCGCTAAAACCGCACATCTCGGCCGAAACGCTCGAGTTCCATCACGGCAAGCATCACGCGGCCTACGTCAACAATTTGAATAACCTGATCAAGGGAACGCCGAACGAGGGCAAGTCGCTGGAGGAGATTATCCGAAGCGCGCCCGCCGGCGGTCTCTTCAACAACGCGGCGCAGCATTTCAATCACTCCTTCTATTGGAAGAGCCTCGCCCCGAATGCGGGCGGCGAGCCTAAGGGACCTGTCGCGGACGGAATCAAGAAAGCCTTCGGCAGCTTCGAGGAATTCAAGAAAAAATTCACCGAGGCGGCGACCACCCATTTCGGAAGCGGATGGGCATGGCTGGTGCGCAAGGCCGACGGGTCGCTCGCAATCGAAGCGACTCACGATGCGGGAACTCCGCTGACCACCGGAGGCAAACCGATTCTGACCTGCGATGTGTGGGAGCACGCCTACTACATCGACTATCGCAACGCCCGTCCGAAGTACGTCGAGGCGTTCTGGAATCTCGTCAACTGGGAATTCGCGAACGAGAACCTGAAGTAACTTCGCTCGCGACACGCGCCCGTCTTCGGCTTTTCCTTGGAAGGGGTCGGAACTAAGATTCGCTCCATGGAAAAGCTCGAAGGCAAGGTTGCGATCATCACCGGCGGCACCGGCGCGCTCGGCCGCGCCGCCGTCGAGAATTTCCTCGCCGCCGGCGCCAGGGTGGCTGTGCCCTGGATCGTCGAGCCGGAAGTTCCTCTCCTGCGCGCGCGGCTCGGAAACCGTTTTCCCGAGGACCGGCTCCTGCTCGAACGCGCCGACGTCGGCCGCGAGGAGGATGTCGCCCGCTTCGTCGGCATCGTGCAAAGCCGATGCGGCCGAATCGACATCCTCGTCAACCTGGTCGGCGGCTTCTGGGGCGGCAAGCCGATCAGCGAAACAAGCCTTCCGGAATGGCAGGCGATGTTCGATCTGAACCTGACGCCCACGTTCCTGATGTGCCGCGCGGTCGCGCCCATCCTGCAGAAGAACCGATGGGGGCGGATCGTATCGGTGACTTCGCGAAGCGGACTGAGCGGCGCGGGCGATTTTGCCGCGTATGCGGTCGCCAAGGGCGCAATCGCGACCTTCACCGCATCGCTCGCCGAGGAATTGCTCGCCGACAATGTTCTCGTCAACGCGATAGCGCCCAGCACGATCGACACCGAAGCGAACCGCAAGGCGATGCCCAAGGCGAAGCACGAGAATTGGGTGAAGCCGGAAGATATAGCGGCGACGATCGCCTACCTGTGCTCCGACGATTGCCGGGTGACTTCGGGCGCGGTGGTTCCGGTTTACGGCAAGGCGTAGGCGCCGCCGCGAGGCTTATCGCGAAGGGGGACGCACGAGCCGGTCGGCGATGACCCCGTAAACCTCGGCGCTCACCGCCATCCCGACGTGACTCGCCATCACCTCGACGTGCTCGACCATCGGCGATCCGCTCCTGTCGATACAGCTTTCCCAGGAGACGATTCCGTCGCTGCGCGAGAAGATGGCGGTGGTGGGGACGCGCTTGGATGCAAGAGCGGAGATCGCAAGGCCGCACGAGCACGCCTCGCTCAGGCATCCGGGGGCGTCCCCACGCACCATCGCGACCGACCGCGCAATCGCCTGCACCACGATATTCGCGCAATCGCGGACAGCGCCGATCGGCGATCCCATCGTGATCACCCTTTCGATTCTGTCGGGATGGCGATGGGCAAGCTCGCGCGCGTAGACTCCTCCCAGGCTGTGCCCGATTACGACCGCGCGACGCTGATGGCGCTCTTGAGCGGCGATCAGCCGCGCTTCGAGACGCTCGAGCGTTCTGCGGGGGCATTCGGAATTCGACCAGATCGCGGACATCAGCGGGCGATGACCGGTCATGCGGATGAAGGCCGCCATCGGCGCAAGCGTGATGTCTCCCGCCATGAAGCCCGGAATGAGCATCACGAGTCTTCCCATCCCCGGCTCCGCATGCGGCCATGGATCGATGAGAGCGTGGACCGAGAGGAGCGCGGCTTCGATTGGAGCCCGTAATTCGCCGAAGGCATCGATTAAGCCCGGCCGAGAGCGATATCCCGCGCGGGCGCTCGCGAAGGCATTGAGGGAGGGAGGCACGCGCTTCCTTAGATACTGAAGTTTAACGCGGTCTTGCGTTTGTCCGCCAGCGATTGCAGCGTCGCGCGTCCCAGGATGGTGTGGACGGAGTCGCGCACCTCGCGCCATACCTCGCGCATCGGACACGGATCGCCCTTGGGGCATTGCGGACTGCCCTTCTCCTCAAGGCACTCGACGGGACAATAGTCGCCTTCGATAACCTCGAGCACGTCGGCCATCGTGATTCGCGAGGGAGAGCGGGCGAGCATATAGCCGCCGCTGGGGCCCTTCTGGCTCGCAACCAGTCCGCCACGTTTGAGTTCGATAAGCAAACGGCGCAGATAGTTCTCCGGGATGCCCTGGGCGGCGGCAATCTCCTCGACACGGGTGGGTTCCGACCCGGGATAGCGCTCCGCGAGCATGAGCAGAGCCTTGATTGAATAGTCGACGCCGACGCCGAATTTCATCGCGATTCTGCGGATTTTCTACCATATCGGGGCAATAGAGGGAATAAGCTACCCGATAAGTCATATAATTAATTGACTAAGAGGGTCATCAAAGTTACCTTTTATCCTCTGTCAGGCTGGCAAAGATGCCGAAACGTGAACCGCCATCGTGGGATCTCGTCCTCAAGCGCAACTCGGTTGAACGCCTGAAGCACGAGCTTTTTCCGACCGAACTGGCCGGTCAGTGGAACCGGCTCGTCGAGACACCCTACGAAAAACTCCCCGAGGAAGACATCGTCCGGCTGCAGTGGTTCGGAATGTACCACGACAAGCCGAAGGTTGGCACGTTCATGATGCGGGTGAAGATCCCAAGCGGGATCCTGTCGCCCGCCGGCCTCCGCGTGATCGGTGAGATCTCGGAGCAGTTCGGACGCAACCAGGGCGAGCTGACCACCCGCCAGAACATTCAGCTCCACTACATCACGCTCGACAAGGCGCCAGAGATCTTCGAACGGCTCAAGGCGGTGGGGCTGACCACGATGGGCGGATGCGGCGACGTCGTCCGCAACATCACGGGATGCCCGGTTGCGGGGGTGGATCGGGACGAGCTTTTCGATGTGACCTCCCTGGTGCGGGAGGCGGCGGATTTCTTTTACGGGAATCGCGAGTATTCAGACCTGCCGCGCAAGCACAAGATCACCATTTCCTCGTGCCGCTTCCAGTGCAACGCGCCCGAGATCAACTGCATTGCGCTGGTGGCGATGGAGAAGGATGGGCGCGAGGGATTTGCGGTCAGAGTCGGCGGCGGACAATCATCGACGCCCCGCCTGTCGCGCCATCTCGGCGTCTTCATCACCCGCGATCAGGCGATGGACGTGCTGCGGGCGATAATCGACGTATGGCGCTCGACCACCGAGTATCGGATCTCGCGGGTCAAGGCGCGGCTCAAGTTCATGATCGACGACTACGGCCCCGAGGAGTTCCGCAGATTGGTCGAGGCTCGCCTGGGCCATCAGCTCGAGGATCTCGCCGAGCTTCCGCTTGCCGCGGAAGAGAGCGACCATATGGGAATCCACGAGCAGAAGCAGTCGGGACGCTATTACGTCGGATTTCCCGTCTACCTCGGGCTGATGAGCGGGACGCAGATGCGCGAGGTCGCGGCGCTCGCCGAGGAATTCGGCGGCGATATCCGTCTCACCCGCCGCCAGAATTTCATCCTGACGGGAATTCCCGCGCAGCAGCTCGATACGGTGATCGCGAAGGTTGGCGAGCTGGGGTTTCCGCTGGATGCGAACGGACTGTATGCGTCGTCGATCGGATGTATCGGCGATCCGCATTGCAACTACGCCGTTACTCCGACCAAGGAAAAGCTCGCCACGATCATCGAAAGGCTGGTCCGCGATTTCGGCGACCGGGTGAGCGGACTTAAGCTGAATCTGGACGGATGTCCCCATGCGTGCGCGCAGCACTGGACGGGAGACATCGGCCTTCAGGGCACCACCGGCAGGGGCCCGAACGGCGAACCGCTCGAGGCGTTCGACATAATCCTGCGCGGCGGACTGGGCCGCGATGCCGCGATCGGGAAGCCCCTGTTGCGAAGGGTGCCTTCGGAAAGGATTGAGGATTACGTGGCGCGGCTGTTCGGGGCCTACCTGGAACGGCGCGCCCCCGAGGAGACATTCACGCGCTTTTGCGTCAGGACTCCTGACCAGGAGCTGATCGCAATCGCCGAGGGAGCCAAATCAACCGGCGCCGAGGCCGCCGCATAAAGCAGTTCGGGAAGCGAGCACAGCCGTGGAACAGGGATTGGATTTTCCAAAGCCAAGCATCGTGATGGATGAGCTGGAGGCGGGCGAGGTCGCGATCGAGCTGGACGACAAGGAGCCGCAGGAGGTCCTGGCCTGGGCGATCGATCGGTTCGGCCGCGAACTCGCAATCTGTTCAAGCTTCCAGGCCGAGGGCTGCGTGCTCATCGACATGGCCCACCGCCTCGATCCCAAAATCCGCGTCTTCACGATCGACACGGGACGCACTCCGCAGGAGACCTACGACCTGATCGACACGATTCGCCGCCGCTACGGGATCAGGGTGGAAACCTTCATGCCCGACACCGAAGTGGTGCAGAAGATGGTGACGCGGCACGGCAACAACCTCTTCTACCAGGACGTCAACCTCCGGCTGCTGTGCTGCCAGGTGCGCAAGGTGCTGCCGCTCAGGCGCGCCCTGATGAACTACGGGGCGTGGGTGACGGGGCTCAGGCGCGATCAATGGGCGACCCGCTCCAATATCCGCAAGATCGAAATCGATCACGATCACGGCGGGATAGTGAAGTTCGCGCCGCTGGCCGATTGGACCGAACCCGAAGTGTGGGACTATATCCGCGCCAACGACGTCCCCTACAACGCGCTCTACGACAAGGGCTACAAGTCCATCGGTTGCGCGCCCTGCACCCGCGCGGTGGGCGAAGGTCACGACCCGCGGTCGGGGCGATGGTGGTGGGAGACCGGAGCGCCCAAGGAATGCGGCATGCACTGCGCTATCGAGACCGGTGGTTTCGAGCACGAGCTTGCCGCGCTGCTCGGCTCTCACGGCTCCAACGGCAAGCACTGACGTCCACCCCCGGCGCGTGCACGAGGCCGGGAAATCGGACACGCGGCCGGCGATGAGCCGATAAAGGTCATCCTTAAGCAACATGGACGCCGGACCGGATGGAACGCTCAGGCTCGATGCGCTGCAGCGCGACGTTCTGCTCGCGCAGATCCAGGCATTCATCGATGCCGCCCCGGAATCAGAAGCGCGGTCGAGCTACCTTGCGCTCAAGACCGCGGTCGAATCGATGGAAGTGGCGCCCGAGCATCAGGGACGCCTCGGCGCAATCCTGGAAATCGCGCTTCAGAGCGGGCGGATACGCCGGCTGTTCGGCCCGGGCGCCGAAGTCTCACTCAACTCCCTGTTCAAAAGCACTCCGCGCGGACGCGAACTCGCCGGCTCGCTTGCCGATGTAAATCGCGCGCTCGCCGCCCTCAAGGACGACGCGATCGAGGAGATCAGCGCATCGCTTCCGGCACCGGGCGCGTGGTCTCTGACGATTCGGACCGCGCGATGCCAAATCGTGCTCAGGTTCGAACGCGACGGCGTCCGCGTCGATTCGCTCGAAGTCGCCGTCTCCTAACGATTCAACGAACCGAACCGCGGGCGGTGGCGCGCATCAGCGCGTGAGCCATTTGGGATTGTTTATCTCGAGCGCATCGCGGAGCGAGCGGCGCAGATGCTCGCGCAGGCCGGGATGGTCGAGCGGAATCTTTCCTTCGCGGATGCGGAGGGCGAGCTCGCGGCTGAGGTCCTCGACCTCGCCGTCATGGCCCAGCAGGGTGACGAGGCGGTCGTGTTCCGCGGCGGCATGCGCCGCGCGCATCTCGAGTTCCCGCCGCACGATGTTGAGGGCGTTGGCGGTGACGCGGGTTTTGAAGCGATGGTACCCGCCCAGCGTCGGCATCAGCTCTTCCTCGAGGTACTTGATGGCGGCCTGAAGAATCAGAGTGGACTTGGGGATGCTGAGTGGCATGGCGGAAAAAGCGCTAGTCGCGGCCCTCCAGAAGTTCATAGAAATCCCACAGCGGCTCTTCGATTCGCCGCCCGATCGCGCATCGCTCGACACCGACTTCCTCGATGCCGCGCATGCCGAGCCGGAGGCATCCCGTGGCCCATTTGACGCTTCCGAACGCTTCCCAGAAGCGGACGTGGGCGGGATCGACCGGTTGGCCTCCCGCCTTTTCGTAGGCTTCGAACAATTCCTCGCGCCTGCCGAAGCCTCCGACCGGGAGTTTGCCGCCGAAGCGCCACGTCTTTACGCACAGCCATCCGAGATCCTGCATCGGATCGCTGATCTGCCCTATTTCCCAATCGAGGACGAGGCGGATTCCGTCGTTCTCTCCGACGATCATGTTGCCGATGCGGAAGTCGCCGTGGACGACGGTCAGGCGCGCGTCCCTGGGAATGTTGTCCGCCGCCCATTTCAGACCCCATTCGAGGGCCGGCAGATGGAAATCGTAGTAGTCGATGACCTTGCGTTGCCCCTCGATCATTTCGGCGGCGGTCTGACGATGAAGATACGGGGTTTCGGCGAGCGGGATGCTGTGGATGCGGGCGAGGATCTCTCCCGCCTGCCGCGTCATCTTCGATCGCGCCGGCGCGAAGGCGGCTTCGCGCAGTATCTTCGGCGCGAGGGTTTCACCGTCCACGCGGTCGGTGACGTAGCCGGGGCCGAGGCCGTCGGAGTCTTCGAGGATGGCGCGGACGCGGGGTGCGGGCACTCCCACCTTCGCCGCCGCCATCATCAACCATGCGCTCTCCTCGGCGGTCGGATGGGGCGTTATCTCGGCGAGCGGATTGGGCTCGTCGGAAGGGACCTGGGGCGATAGCTGCAGGATGAGCCGTTCGCGGCGCTCCCCGATGTCGGCATCGAAGGACCACGTGGTGCGATTGGCGCCTCCCGTGAGCTGCTGGAGGTTGTGAATCGCGCCGGGCTTGCCGACGTGCCTGGCGACGGCGGCCTGCAGTTTGGATGGAAAGGAATTGTCGCTCATTTCTCCTTCAATATTGCCCGGATATCCGCGGATTGGCAGCGGACGGAATTCTGACGACTCGGACGAGGCCGAACGCATCGAGGCCGCGCCCGAGCCGCCATCCTTCTCCCCGCGCCGCAAGGTTCATCAAGAGCGCCGCCGGGATTACTCCGCGGGCTTGGCCCTGCTGCTGGTGAAGCCGAACAGGATCTGGGCCACCCGGCGCATCTGGATCTCCTCAGAACCCTCGGTGATTCGGTAGCGGCGATGATGACGGTAGATGTGTTCGAAGGGCTTGTGGCGCGAGTAGCCGATCGCCCCGTGAATCTGCATCGCCCGGTCCGCCGCCTGGCACACGAGCCGGTTCGCCCGGTAGTTGCACATCGCGACCTTGTGCGAGAGCTTGCGCGCGACTTCGGGCTTCGGAATCTGATCCATCTCCCACGCGGTCTTGTAGATGAGCGTCCTCAGCATCTCGGCTTCGGTGTGAAGCTCGACCAGCGGCCACTGGATGGCCTGGTTGACCGCCAGCGCCTTGCCGAAGGGCTTGCGCTCCTTGGCGTACTTGACGGCCTCGTTGATGCAGTATTGGGCCGCGCCGAGAGAGGATGCGGCCTGGCGGATGCGGTTTTCGTGCACGAAGTGCTGCGCGACCGCGAGTCCGTTCTCGGGATCGCCGAGGATCTCGCCCGCCGGCACCCATACGTCCTTGAAACTGACGCGGGGATGGTCGGTCGGCATGTTGAAGGTCCAGAGATATTCCTCGATATGAAAGCCCTCGCTCTTGGTCGGCACGATGAAGCAGGTGATGCCGCGCGGGTCTCCGTCCTTGCCGCTCGTGCGGGCGAAGACGAAGTCATGAGTGGCAACGTGCAGGCCCGTGTTCCACATCTTGGCCCCGTTGATCCGCCATCCGTCGCCGTCGCGCACCGCCCGCGTCTCCATCCAGGTA
>Ga0070741_10006052_pt1 | contig 26287 bp, 23 predicted proteins | sample Coa_R1_4_FD_66440 | JGI IMG/M metagenome (GOLD analysis project Ga0070741, IMG submission 66440) | Surface soil microbial communities from Centralia Pennsylvania, which are recovering from an underground coalmine fire - Coalmine... | ecosystem: Environmental > Terrestrial > Soil > Unclassified ... | reverse complement strand
AGGCATTCAGCATGCCCGCTACAATTGCAGCTCCCAGCAAAATGATGGCTTGGTAAAGGTGCAAGCGGTCTCTCGAATATGCGGCGAGAATTTACATCCAGTAGCATTGGGGAAGGAACGTAGGCGACGCCGCGGTCGCTCACTTCAGCTGGGGCCGGGATCGCCGACAACCTGAATCCCCTGCCGCCTGCGTCACCGGGTTGTGCACCTTGTCTCCCGGAGGTTCTGGCCCAGTTTCCTCGGCGTTCTCCGTCTCCTCTGCGGTTTTATTTTGTTGTCTTATGTTCGCCAAGGAGTTTGACACAGGCATACACAGTCTCGGTGTGGGGCATGGGGATTCCCAAGCGTTCCCCAAGTTCAACGACTGCGCCCACGATGGCCTCAAGTTCCATCGGCCGCCCGGCTTCCAGATCCTGCAACATCGAGGTCTTGTGCTCCCCGACCTTCGCGGCGCCCTCGATGCGCTGCTCAATCGAGACGGGCAGTTCCAGGCCGAGCTTCCTGCCCACAGCCTCGGTCTCCTCCATGATGTTACGCACCAATTCTGAAGTCTCGGGATGCCGCGCCATCTGTACCAGCGTTGCCCGGGTCAACGCGCTCACGGGATTGAACGCCACATTGCCCAGTATCTTTACCCAGATTTCATGACGCATGCGCGTGGTGATAGGGGCCCGCAGACCGGACGCAATCAGCGCCTCCGCGATCCGCCGGCTCCTTTCTGATCGTGTTCCATCCGGCTCGCCCAACGAGATGCGGGTTCCTTCGTTGTGCAGCACCACCCCCGGTTCAACGATTTCGGTGGAGAAATAAACGATCGAGCCCAGCACGCGCCGGACATCGATATTCGCAGCGATCACTCCTCCAGGATCTACCCGCTCCAGTCGCAATCCTTCCCACTCGCCGCCCCAACCTTGAAAGAACCACCATGGAATTCCATTTTGCGTGCTGACAACGGTTGTGTCGGGCCCGATCACCGGGGCAAGTTGCGGCGCCAGTTGCGTCAGGCTATGAGCCTTCACCGCAAGGAACACCACGTCAACCGGCCCGGTTTCTTCCAGCGTCGCCACGATCTTCGGATGCGCCTGAAAGTCGCCTTCCGCGCTCCTGAGGCGCACTCCGTGCTGCTGCATCGCTTTGAGGTGAGGTCCACGGGCGAAAAGAGTGACGTCCAAGCCGGCGCGCGCCATGCACGCGCCCAGGTACGCGCCGATCGCTCCGGCGCCCGCAATCAGAAATTTCATTGGTCTTTGGTCAGTTCGTCGGCCAGAACGCTGCGCCGGACCTTTCCCGTGGAAGTTTGCGGGATTGCCTTCACGAAGTAAAGTTTCTTCGGGCACTTAAACTCGGCCAAACGCTCGCGGCAGAAGTTCAGCAGCGCTGCCTCGGTTTCCGTCTTGCGCAACACCACCGCCGCCGCCACTTCCTCACCCCAGGTAGGATGGGGGAAGCCGAACGTCGCTGCCTTCTCCACCGCGGGATGCATCATCAGCACACGGTCGATTTCCAAGGGCGCAATTTTCTCCCCCGCCCGGTTGATCATTTCTTTCAATCGCCCGGTCAAATGCACGTATCCGTCAGGGTCGATGAATCCCTCGTCGCCCGTTCGGAACCAACCCTCTGAAAACGCGGTTTCGTTTGCTGCGGGATTATTTTCATAACCCGAAAACACGTTCTGCCCGCGAATCACCACCTCGCCTCTTTGTTCTTCGCCGAGGTGATTTCCATCGGAGTCGATCACGCTGATCGAGCATCCGGTTGGCAGTCCCACCGATCCCGGCTTGCGGGCCTTGGGCGGCAATGGATTCGATGCCATCTGGTGCGCCGCTTCCGTCATGCCATACGCCTCCAGTACCGGCACATCAAACAGGCTCTCCATTTTGTGCATGATCTCCGGCAACAGCGGTGTACTGGCGGAACGAATAAAGCGCAGCGTACCCGTGGACTCCAGTCGCTCACCGGTTCCCGCCCTGGTCAACAGGAGTTGATGAATGGTGGGCACTGCCGAATACCAGCTCACGTCGTACTGTCGCACTATGCGCCAGAACGCCAGCGGGTTGAATTTTGTTGGCACTACGATCGCGCCGCCGGACAGCACCGTCGAGAGCGTGGTGCCTATCAATCCATGCACGTGAAACAGCGGCATGACACAAAGCGCAACGTCATCGGGACACAGCGAGTATGTAGCGACGATCGTGTGTGCGGACGAAGCCAGATTCCGGTGTTTGAGGGGTACGCGCTTGGGCCGCCCCGTGCTCCCGCTGGTGTGCAGGATCAGCGCGATGTCGTCCGGCCCCGGCGCGGTTGCACTGATGCCCTGTTTCGGTTCCGCCTCGGATAGGTAAACTCCTCCCCCATCATCGATTGCAACCGACAAGGCCGGAACGCCGCGTTCCTTTGCCGCCTGTCTGGCTTCTTCCCCGCCATTCTCAGGACAGAGGAGCACGCGCGCGGAGGTATCTTCGAGGTAGAAACAAAACTCGTCGTGACGATAAGCGGGATTGAGCGGAGCGGCCGTTCCTGCCATTGCCGCCGCCAGAAAGCTCACGATGGCGGGAAGACCGTTGGGCAGCGCCATTGCCACCCGGTCACCGCGCTGGATCCCAGCGCCGGCTAGAGCGTCGGCCATCGCATGCACCTGCTTGCGCAGGCTGTCGTAATTGATGCCGATTCCTCGCTCGGGAAGAAAAATTGCCGGTCCGTCCGCCTCGGCCGTCTGCAACACATCCAGTAAAGTTTGTCCGCCGCTCACTGACATTTACTTATCACCCGCCCCGTCCATTCTCCAAATAGATAACCCTTAACAAACTTTCCTGATCGACCTTTTCTTCTGCCGCTGCGAATGGCTAGATGCCGACCCCTCGGCGAAAAGATCGCTCTAAGCGTCCTCCGCCCTTGCGCCGTCTCGAGAGTTCCTGCATCCTCTGTATCACCTGATGCGCAATACAATTTCGGCAACCAAAGTCATCTTCTTCCTGGGACTTCTACTTTCCGCGACTGGCATTGTTTCCCCGCCCCTCGCGCTCGCCCTGGGACTCGTCTTCGGTCTCGCCTTTACTCATCCTTACACCGCTGCCACACGTAAATGGACCAAGTTGCTCCTGCAAGGTTCAGTCGTGGCCTTGGGTTTCGGCATGAATTTGCACGAAGTTGTCCACGCCGGCCGAAGTGGCTTCGTCTATACGGCTCTCAGCATCACTTTCGCCATACTCGTGGGCCTGACTGCCGGCAAGCTTCTGCGTGTCCGCGGCCGAACTTCGTACCTGATCACCGCTGGCACCGCCATCTGCGGCGGCAGCGCCATTGCCGCGGTCGCTCCCATTATCGACGCTGATCATGAAGAAACCGCGGTATCTCTCGGTGCGGTGTTCATCCTCAATTCCGTTGCGCTTCTGATCTTCCCTCTTCTGGGATGGATGTTGCACCTTTCCCAGCAGCAGTTCGGACTGTGGTCCGCTCTGGCCATCCACGACACCAGTTCCGTGGTCGGCGCAACCGCCCGCTTCGGACCCGCCGCCTTGGTCGTTGGCACCACCGTGAAACTCGCCCGCGCGCTCTGGATCGTCCCCCTCTGCCTGGCTACGGCCATGCTTCGCCGTTCTCATGCGCGAATTCAGTGGCCCTGGTTCATCCTGTTTTTCTGCCTCGCCGCGCTCATCAATACCTACGTTCCTGCGCTCGCTCCGGCAAATCACGTCCTTCATTTAGCAGGAAAACTCGGCCTCACCGCCACTCTCTACCTGATCGGCACCGGACTCTCCATCGCCACTCTTCGCCAGGTCGGCTTCCGCCCTCTGGTTCAGGCAATTTTGTTGTGGCTGATCGTCGGCATCACCTCGCTGTGGCTGATCGCCTCGCATGTCATCACATTGTGAAGTGCAGACGTCACACTGAATTGGAGCCGTCCTCCCCAACGTGGTAGCCTGAAATGTTAGCCTCCGTAAACTGGGCCGCCCTGGGCGCGCCTGTTTCGCAGCGACCGCTGTCCTCAGCGCAATTTTTCTTCAGAACGGAGTTGTTCTATGGCTACCACCGAGCAGAGCATTCCTGCGAAAAAATTCGCTCCTCTCAATCCTCCCCGCCGTCTGCTTTATGGACCCGGCCCCACCATGGTCGATCCCCGCGTCTATGAGGCTCTGTCCAAGCCGCTGGTCGGTCATCTCGATCCCTATTTCTTCGAAGTCCTCAGCGACGTGCAGGAACTTCTCAGAAATACCTTCGGCATGAAACAGGGTTTCACCATCGCCATCTCCGGCACGGGCACTGCCGGCATGGAAGCCTCGGTGGCCAATCTCATCGAGCCGGGTATGAAGTTCGGAATTTTCGCCAATGGCTACTTCTGCGACCGCATTAGCGAGATGGGCACCCGTCACGGTGCCAATGTCGTTCGCTTCGAAAAGCCCTGGGGTGAAGTCTTCTCCGACAGCGAAGCCGCTGACTTCATCCGTCGCGAGCGCCCCAACGTCGTCGCCTATGTGCACGCCGAAACTTCCACCGGAGCTTTGCAGCAGGGTAAGGCGATCTGCGCTGCCGCTCATGAGGTCGGAGCTCTCGTCATTGCTGATGTCGTTACCTCACTCGGCGCCATGCCCGTGAACTTCGACGAAACTGGTATTGACGTCGCCTACAGCTGCAGCCAGAAGGGCCTGAGCTGCCCTCCCGGGCTGTCGCCCATCGCTGTTTCCCAGCGTGCGATGGAGTATCTGAATGCCCGCAAGACGCCGTGCCGCAGCTGGTATCTCGACCTGAAACTCTTGTATGACTATCACACCGTCTCCCATCGCTACCATCACACCGCGCCCATCTCCATGTTTTATGCGCTGCGCGAAGCATTAGTCGTGATTGCCGAGGAAGGGCTGGAAAACCGCTGGGAGCGCCACCGCCACTGCCATCACGATTTCGTTGAGGCCATTGAAACGATGGGATTGCAGATGCACGTGCCCGATGACAACCATCGCATCTGGAACCTAAACACGGTTCGCGTGCCCGCCGGCGTGGATTCGGTTCGCGTCTGCAAGCGCCTGCTCGACGAGAAGGACATTGAGATCCTCGGTGGGTTCGGCCCGCTTGCCGGAAAAGTTTTCCGCATCGGCATCATGGGGCCGCTGGCAACTGACCGCAACGTCGTTCTCCTGCTGACGGAATTCGCGAACATGCTGCGCTCGGAAGGATACAAGCCGCGCAAGGGCTGAGAACGCCTGGCAAATTATTTTTGTCCGGCGGCTCCCTGCGCCTGGATGGGAACATAAGCGGCCTTCGCCGCCGCGCTCTTGACCAAATGAAGGAAGGCGAGTGCCGTTGATGTGAGCGGGCGCGAGCGCGAATGCAGCACGTCAAGGCTCCGACGCAGCGGCTCGCCATCCATCACCTCCAACGCCACCAGCACCTTTCGGCGCAGCTCGCGTGCGACAGCCATGTGTGGTAGGAACCCCATTCCCAGCCCGCGTTCCACCATTCTCTTCGCCGCTTCGATGGTATCCACTTCCATCGCGACGTTCGGCACCAGACCCGCCCGCCGGAACAAGCCTTGCGTGAGCGTCCAGTCGCTCGATCCCCGATCGAAAAAAATGAGTGGCAAGCTGGCGACCTCGGCCAGGTGCACGCGTCGTGGCATCTTCGGCCGTTGGGCCGCCGGACGCACCAGCAACAGCGGATCGTCGCGCAGCGTGAGTGTCTCCACGTCCGGATGGTGCAAAGAACGCGCCAGCCCGATCTCCGCTTCGCCGCTCAACACCAGGTCCAACACTTCTTTTGAATGACCGGAGCGGACCGTGATCATCACCTTGGGGTGCGTTCCCTGAAAACGCTTCAGGAGGTCGGGAAGAAAGTAGGTACAGATCGAGAGCGACGCCGCGATCTGCAGCGCTCCTCCGCTCGCCGGCCTGAGTTCGTGGACCGCCTGCCGCGCCGAAGCGGCGACGTGCAGCAACTGCTCGGCATAGGGACGCCAGGCCCGTCCCGCCGACGAGAGCACCAGCTCCGGACCCCCGCGATCAAAAAGTGACACTCCCAGCGACTGCTCCAGCGCCTTGATGCGTGCGCTGACCGCCGGCTGCGTGATTCGCAGGGCTTCCGCGGCCCGGTGAAAGCCGCCAAAGGTGGCTACCGCCAGAAACGTCTCTACCTGGTCCAGTTCCATACTGCTGACCGTACTCCAGCTGCTCTCAATTCGAGACGCTGATCATTATACGGCACCGATAAAGATTCTTTATCGCGCGATAAAAATATTGAGTTTGACTGCCCTTCCGACCTGACACAGCATCTACCTCAAGTCGTAGGGGTGCGACTCCGTGCCGGAGCCTGTTTCAACCCGAGCTGCGGCACGTATTCCGGAGGCTCAAACATGGAAGGTCCAAGCATTCGTCGTTTTCCACGTATCTTGATGGACAAGGCGGTTGATTTGAAAGTGGGCGATGCGGCCATTCATCTTGATGGTGCCGCCGGAAATCTGAGTGTCGGCGGTTTGTTTCTGAAAGCCGAAGGTCCGCCCGCCGGCTCTCCGGTCCACCTGCGCATCGCGGCGTCCCACCCCGTCGAACTGGACGGAGTGATTCGCTACTCCAAAAATAATGGCGAACGCGGCCTGGGCATCGAATTCATTGTGGCTGACGGCAGCCGTCAGGACTTGTACCAGTTGATAGCGGAATTGACCCGCGACGGCGCACCGCCCGCCTGATTCTCGCGATCCTCTGCGACTCGCGCGTTAACCACGGCGCGCGAGTCCAACCTTCCCTGGTTCTCTACTCTCCTTAAACGAATTCCCCGTCCATCTTCCGGCTCAGGCATAATTGCGCGTCCCGAAATCGACCACTCCTAGTGAGGTATCAATGCGCCGAGGCATCATGGTGGCACTCTCTGCAATCATTTTTGTTGTCCTCGTGGCCCTGTCGCCGGCACAGCGCGCACCATCCGCGTCCACTCCCAAACCGAAAATTCGTGCCATTACCGGCTTCGTTCATCTGGACCGTTCGACTTACGAATCCCAGGTCCGCGATACCTTGAAAATCCTTCGGCAGGCGAAATCGCGATTCGAACAAGCCGGCTACGAAGTGCAGTCGGTCCGCATAACGACGCAGCCATTTCCGGAAATCGTCCATGGCCTTAGCTCCACCGACGCTCTCAAATTTTTCCAGAACTACGACAAACTCGCGCACGCGGAAAATTTTGATACTTCGATCGGCCCCGCGATGGTTGCCGATACCGACGACCCCAAGGCCGCAGACCTGCTCGCAGACATCCTGAGCTCCACCTCGATTCTCGAAGGCAGCATCATTGTTGCCGGAGAGGATGGCGTCCACTGGAACACGGTTCGTGCGGCTGCCCACGTCATCAAAACTCTCGAACAGCACTCTCCCCACAGCCAGGGCAATTTCAATTTCTCCGCCACGGCAATGCTTTCTCCACACGCCCCTTTTTATCCCGGCTCCTACCATGACGACGCGGGCCGTGAATTCGCCGTTGGAATGCAATCCGCCAGCGTGGTTGCGGCAGCATTCGCCTCTGCCCCCGGCGATCAAAAAGCCGCGCAGCAAGCTCTCGCCGCCATGTTGGGCGAACATGCGCGCACTGTCGAAGCCATCGCTCATCGCATAGAAAAAGAAACCGGCTGGCGCTATCGCGGCCTCGACCTCTCTCCCGCTCCTCTAAAAGATGATTCCATCGGCGCTGCCATCGAAAAATTTACCGGGGCACGCTTCGGCTCGAGCGGCACCATGACTGCCGTCGCAACCATCACCGGTGTGCTGAAAGAGATCCCCGTCCAACACGCCGGCTACTCGGGCCTGATGCTGCCCATTCTCGAAGACAGCACACTGGCACAGCGTTGGAGTGAAGGAACTCTGACCATAGATGGCATGCTGGCTTACTCCGCCGTGTGCGGCACCGGTCTTGACACCATTCCCCTGCCGGGTGACGTGACCGAAGAGCAACTCGCAAAAATGATCGGCGACATGGCCAGCCTGGCGTTCAAATGGCACAAGCCGCTTTCGGCACGTCTGCTTCCCGTGGCCGGCAAGAAAGCGGGTGAACGCAGCGAGTTCGACGATCCTTTCCTGGTGAACGCAACTGTGCAGCCGCTTCCCTAACGCCGCGAGCCCAACCGACCGTCAGCGCGCACCCGGTCGGGCGTCTTCACGCGCTGCCATGTCTGTTTGTTTCTCGGCCAACACGCCCTGTCGCCTTGTAAACCCCTCCTCGTTTTTGCTATCGTTGCCCCCCTCGAAGTTCCTTCCTTATGAACACCAGCCTGCCACCACGGGGTATGTATGAAAAAACACGTCGCCATCAACATTAATGGCGTTGAGCACCGCGCCGAAGTCGAACCACGCCTGCTGCTGGTGCATTTTCTGCGCGAGACCACCGGCCTGACCGGCACCCACATCGGTTGTGAAACTTCCATCTGCGGCGCCTGCACCGTCCTGCTGGACGGCAAAGCGGTGAAGTCTTGCACCGTGCTCGCCGTGCAAGCGGATGGTCATTCCGTGACCACGATCGAGGGTCTCGCCGCAGGCGACAAGCTTCATCCCATTCAGGAAGGTTTCTGGGAGGAACACGGCCTGCAATGCGGATACTGCACGCCGGGCATGATCATGTGCGCCCACGACCTGCTGGACCGCTCCGCTTCACCATCGGACATGGAAATCCGCGACGCTCTCAGCGGAAATCTCTGCCGCTGCACCGGTTACCAGCACATCGTGAGCGCCGTGAAGTCGGCGTCCCGCAAGCTTTCCAAACGCGTGGCTGCCCGCGCAGCAACGAGGTGACACATGGCTACCAATGGAAAATTGAACGGCAAGCCCGCGAAAACTAACGGTAATTGGGTCGGTCAGCGCTTCAAACGCAAAGAAGATCCGCGGCTGGTCCGGGGAATTAGTCATTACGCCGACGACATTCGCCTTCCCGGCCTGCTGCATTGCGCTTTCGTGCGTTCTCCCTACGCGAATGCGAAAATTCAATCGATCAACACCGACGAAGCTCGCGCTGTGCGCGGCGTGATCGCAGTCGTGACCGCTTCCGATTTCGCCGATAAAGGCCCGGTTCCCTGCGCCATCCAGATGCCTGATCTCAAAGTCCCGAAGCATCCCTTCCTCGCCACTGGCCAGGTTCGATACGTGGGCGAGCCTGTGGCCGCCGTCGTCGCCGAAGACGCCTATACGGCGCGCGATGCCGCCGAGATGATCCAGATTGATTATGAGCCGCTTCCGGCCGTCGTTGATCCGGAGACGGCTCTGCAGAAAGGCAGCACGCTGGTTCATCAGGATGTCGGTTCCAATCAGGCATTTACACATGAACTGAAGAATGGCGACGTCGCGGGAGCATTCAAACGCGCCGACAAGGTCATCAAGGCGCGCTTGCTGAACCAGCGTCTCGCCCCGATCGCGATGGAACCGCGCGGCGTCGTTGCCGAATATCTTCCCGGCGAGAACCGGTTGACCGTGTGGTCGTCCACTCAAATTCCCCACCTCCTGAAGACGCAAATTTCGCTGATGGTCCGCCTTCCCGAAACCGCCGTGCGCGTCATCACTCCCGAAGTGGGCGGCGGCTTCGGCAGCAAGCTCAACGTCTATCGGGAGGAGGGCGTCATTCCGGCTCTGGCGATGAAGCTTGGCCGTCCCGTGAAATGGAGTGAGACGCGCCGCGAAAACATTGCCGCCACCATCCATGGCCGCGACACGATAAACGACGTCGAACTCGCGGTAAAAAAAGACGGCACCATTCTCGGCCTCAAAATTCGAATCCTTGCCGACATCGGCGCCTACCACCAACTCCTCACGCCGCTCATTCCCCAGCTCACCGCCCTCATGATCACCGGCTGCTACAAAATCCCGGCGGTGGACATCCACATCACCGGCGTCTTCACCAACAAAATGGCCACCGATGCTTATCGCGGCGCCGGGCGTCCTGAAGCCACCTACGCGATCGAGCGCATGGTTGATCTCGCCGCCCGTGAACTGAACCTCGATACCGCCGACATTCGCCGCAAGAATTTTCCGCAGCAAAAAGAATTTCCCTTCACCACCTCAACCGGCCTGACCTACGATTCCGCGAATTATCAGAAGAGCCTGCAGAAGGCGCTCGAACTCGCCGGATACGAAGCTCTGCGCAAACGGCAGCAGGCCGGACGAAAGCAGGGCAAGTATTACGGAGTTGGTGTTGCTACTTACGTAGAAATCTGTGCCATCGGCCCCTCGGCGGCGACTCCCGCCGGTGGTTGGGAGAGCGGCACCGTTCGCATCGAACCCACCGCGAAGGTCACTGTCCTCACCGGCTCTTCGCCGCATGGTCAAGGCGAGGAAACGACGTTTGCGCAGATCGTCGCTGACCAGCTCGGCATCAGCCCTGCCGAGATCACCGTCCTCCACGGTGACACTATGGTCGTGCCCTACGGCATCGGCACATTCGGCAGTCGTGCCACGGCCGTGGGTGGAACCGCCATCTATTACGCGGTTCAGAAATTGAAGACCAAGATTGCTGCTCTGGCTGCGCACCTTCTCGGTGCCAAGCCGGCGGACATCGTCATCAGCGGTGGACGCGTCGGAGTAAAGAACAACCCTAGGAAGTCCATGCCCTTCGGCGAGCTCATTCTCGCGGCTTATACCGCGAGAAGTATTCCGCCCGGATTTGAGCCCGGCATGGAAGCGACTCACTTCTTCGAGCCTTCGAATTTCACCTTCCCGTTCGGCGCGCACGTGGTCGCAGTCGAAGTTGACCCCGAGACTGGCGAAACCAAATTCGAGAAATACGTTGCTGTGGACGATTGCGGCAACGTCATCAATCCGTTGATTGTTGACGGCCAGATTCACGGCGGCATCGCGCAAGGAATGGCGCAGGCCATGTATGAGGAAGTGATCTACAACGAAGATGGCCAATTGGTTACGGGCACGCTTATGGACTATGCCGTACCCAAGCCTCCACACGTGCCCAGCTTCATTCTGGATCGCACCGTGACGCCCTCGCCTGTGAATCCCATGGGCGTGAAAGGCGTGGGTGAAGCCGGCACTATCGCTTCGACGCCCGCCGTTGTGAATGCGGTATGCGATGCGCTCGCGCATCTCGGGGTGCACCACATTGATATGCCTTTGAAGCCGGAGAAGGTCTGGCGTGCGATCAAGAACGCTGCCACTTCTTCAGCTCCTCTCGGCACGACAGCTGCCGTGACCGCTTCAACCAAGGCCAGTCCCACCTCCCGACCAAGGAGTCGCGCATGATTCCCGCATCGTTTGCTTACGAATCGCCTCGAACACTCGACGAAGCCATCGCTCTGCTGGGCTCTCGCGAAGACGCCAAACTCCTCGCCGGGGGACATAGTCTCCTGCCCACGATGAAGCTGCGTCTGGCCGCGCCGGCTCTCGTCGTGGACCTCGGCAGGATCGCCGGCCTGAATAAAATCCGCGAGACGGGCGACAAGATTGCCGTCGGTGCCATGACCACTCACGCGGACATCGCCACGTCGGATCTGTTCTTCCGACTCTCTCCCTTGTTGGCTTCGGCAGCGGCCCAGATTGGTGATGTCCAGGTGCGCAATCGCGGTACCATCGGCGGCAGTCTCGCACAAGCCCACCCGTCAGCGGATTATCCGGCCGCGATCCTCGCACTCGATGCGGAGATCGTGGCCATCAGCAAAAGCGGCGAGCGCGTGATCAAGGCGCGCGACTTTTTTACTGGAATGTTCACAACCTCGTTGCGCAATGATGAAATCATCATCGAAATTCGCGTGCCCAAGACCAACGGCGCCGGAACTGCCTATAGGAAATTCCATCATCCGGCTTCCGGGTATGCCGTCGTCGGCATCGCTGTCGTGGTGAACAGCAGCGGCGGCAGGATTGAAAATGCCGCAATCGGAATCACCGGCCTTTCGCAGAATGCGTACCGCGCGACCGCCGTCGAACAAGCTCTTCGCGGACAGGCCACCGACGCGATCGCCTCCGCTGCCGAGCATGCGGCTGAGGGCGCCGATCCCGTTGGCGACACCTACGCTTCGCCGGATTACCGCCAGCACCTCGCCCGCGTCATGACTCGCCGTGCGCTCGAAGAGGCACTCGGGAGAAAACGTGGAAAGTGATGGCGGAGCAGCGCGCCACTGGTCCGGACATTCCCGACCGCTTCAACGCTGCGGCATACTTTATTGATCGTCACCTCGCCGAAGGACGCGGTGACAAGGTTGCGATCGAATGCCGCGACCAGCGCGTTACCTATCTCCAACTCTCTGAACGCGTCAACCGCGCCGGCAATACTCTCAGATCGCTTGGTGTGCGCAGAGAAGAACGCGTCTTCCTCGCGCTTCAGGACACGCCTGATTTTTTTGACTGCTTCTTCGGTGCGATCAAGATCGGCGCCGTCCCTGTCCCGGTTAACACCTACCTGAAGCCACCCGACTTCGAGTACCTGCTGAACGACTGCCGCGCTCGGGTTGCAATATTGAGTGAACCTCTGCGCCCGCAATTCGCGGCCATTCCCCGCAACCGGCTGCCGTTCTTGACGCACCTGATCGTCGCCGGACAATCGATTGACGGGGAACAAAGCTTGTCTGCGTTGATGAGTTCCGCTTCTTCCCAGCTCTCGCCCGAAAACACTCACAAGGACGACGTCGCATTCTGGCTCTATTCCTCGGGCAGCACCGGCCCACCTAAAGGATGCGTGCACCTCCAGCACGACATGGTTGTCACGTCGCAGCTTTATGCGAAAAACATTCTGGGCATCACTGCGAACGACCGCTGTTTCAGCGTGGCCAAGTTGTTTTTTGCCTACGGTCTCGGCAACGCGGGCTACTTCCCTCTTGCCGTTGGCGCCACTAGTATCCTCTTCCCCGGCCACACCGATGCCTCCAGTGTTTTTGAGGTCATCCAGGGCCACCGTCCCACTCTGTTCTTTTCCGTACCGTCGAACTACGCGGCACTCCTCGACCACAAACCCAGTCAGCCGCGGGATTTCGATCTCTCCTGTATTCGATATGGTGTGTCCGCCGGAGAAGCGTTGCCCGCCGCCATCTACCACCGTTTTCATGAGCGCTTCGGCATCGAGATTCTGGATGCGATTGGCTCCACCGAAGCGCTGCACATGTTTATCGCCAATCGCCCCGGAGCCGTGCGGCCCGGCTCCAGCGGCCAGATCATTGCCGGCTGCGATGCCCGCATCGTCGATGAAGAAAACCATCCCGTGCCCCCGGGAGAAATCGGGAACCTGCTCATCCGCAGCGACGCGGTTTGCGCCTACTACTGGAATCAGCACGAAAAAACGAAAGACATGATCCAGGGCCATTGGATCCACACTGGTGACAAGTACCGGCAGGATGCCGACGGCTATTACTGGTATGCCGGCCGTTCCGACGACATGCTCAAAGTCAGCGCCGTCTGGGTCAGTCCTATTGAAATCGAAAATGTCCTCCGCGAACATCCGGCCGTACTGGAAGCCGCAGTTGTCGCCCGGCACAATGAAAGCGGTCTCACCAAGCCGATGGCTTTCATCTCGCTCCGCCAGGGTTTCAGCCCATCTTCCGCCCTTGCCAACGAGTTAAAGGACTTTGCCGCAGGAAAGCTCTCCACTTACAAACATCCAGAGTGGGTCGAGTTCGTCGACGACGTCCCCAAGACTGCAACCGGTAAAGTGCAACGCTTCAAGTTGCGCGAGCGGGTAGCAGCCCTCGAACCAGCCCACCCCTGATCGCTTCGCCCTTTTCATTCCCGGCCAGGCTCTATAAACTTGTGAGAACCGTAATCTCCCCACGGTATCCCAGCTATGGAACACACGCGCGGCACCCTCGCCCGAACCCGATGGATGCGTCTCGTCGCAGGGGTGTGCCTGTTGGCTGCTTGCGCGTCCCCGATGGCGCAAGCCAAATCCCATCGCGCGAAGAAGTCTAAGGTCGCGGCTGGCCCTGAATTTGTCGCCCGCGAGGCGAAGCCCACTTCCAACGGAGATCTCTCTCTCACCCGCGCTCTTGACCTGAAGATCGGCCGCATCGTCATTGATCCCGGCCACGGTGGCTGGGACAACGGAACCGTCGGCGCCGGCGGCCTGCGCGAGAAGGATCTGGTCCTGGACATCTCCCAGCGACTAGGAAAGATCCTCCAGCGCCGCATGGGTGCCGATGTCATTTACACGCGCGATTCCGATGTCTTTATCCCGCTGGAAACGCGCACCGCTATCGCTAATCACGAAAACGCCGACCTGTTTGTCTCTATCCACGGAAACCACAGCGATGATCCCCAGACCCGCGGCATCGAAACCTATTACCTCAGCTTCACCGCGGCCACGGATGCCCTGGACGTCGCCGGCCGTGAAAATGCCGCCGCGCAACTCTCCGTCGGCCGCCTGCAGGATCTGGTCAAAGAAATTGCCATGAACGAAAAGGTCGGCGAGTCTCGCGAATTCGCCGCCAACGTGCAGCGTTCGCTTTACGGCGGAATCGGCGCGAAGCAACCAGCGATTCGCGATCGCGGCGTCAAGAAGGCTCCCTTCATCGTGCTGATCGGGGCGCACATGCCGTCGATTCTGGCCGAGGTGTCGTTCCTCTCCAATGCCACCGATGAAGCCAACCTGGAGAAGCCCGAATATCGCGAGGAGATTGCCGAGTCTCTCTATCGCGGAATTTCAAAGTACGTAGAGGGACTGAGCGGCGTCCGGCCGGCAACCTCGGTCGCATCGACGGCCGCGGTCGGAATCCATCTGCCGCAGCTACCTCCACCGGTTCCAGTCGAAGTCTCGCCCGCTCCTGCGGCCGCCACGACAACTGCTTCCACCACCGCATCGTCCGCCGCGAGGCCCGCAACTGTTTCGCCGATACGGACCTCCACTGGGACCGAGCGGGCAAAGTCAGCCGCCGCTACCGCCAGAACCTTCCTCGCCGCTGCGGGAAAATCAACCAAAACGTTTCTCGTCGCTGCGGGAAGATCAATGCTTCCTGCCTCCCCTCGCAATTGGGGGACAGTGTTGGTGGGATTCGTCGGCCAGTACCGGATTCTCATCGTGATGATGCTGTTGCTGGGCGCCGCCTGGAGCGTCGCCCATGACTACAATGAACCTGCCCGCCGCTTCGCCCGCCGCCACTTCACTGCCACCACCGGCCATGACTAGATATCTGCTGGGGGGATGGCTTCCGTAGCTTTGTAGCAATCAGCATTCAGCACTCAGCCATTCACCTTTGCAGGCTGAATGCTGACTGCTGAATGCTTCTTGTCAGGAGATCTGAGGAGCGGACGAGCGGCTGAGATCACCATCCCAGCCGCCGGGAATCTTTGGCCATCGGAGAAACGGCCCTGGGAGCCTGGGCTTACGGCCAGCGCTTGGCGGTTTCTTCCCAGCCCGCAGCCCGGGTCACAGGCGCTGCAGCGACCGCTGGTTGCGGAATCCGAATGGGCTGCTGCGCTGCCGGAGCGGTTGCGGTCTTGGCCGCTGGTTCGGCGGCCGCTTCCTTTTCTTCAGAGAGCAGCGGAGCAGCGATGCGCAGGGCCTCGACTTCCTTTTCCAGGCGCGTCAACTCCAGCTCCTTCTGTCTCAACACTTCGTACACGTTCTTCATAGATGGCATCCGTATGTCCAACTTTGGTCAGGAGTGACTGCTGACCGGAATTTATGCAGGTGTTAGAAGTTTGTCAAGAGCAAAGCCGGAAAAGACGGCCTACTTGCAGCCAATACGGATCGCCGAATTGAAGTATTCGGCGTGTGCTTCTTTCTGCGTCAGGAACTTTCCCTTGTCCGTCTTGCCGTAGGAACTCGCTCCCGGACAGTAGTACAGGCCCGTGGTCAAATCCACCCAAACCACCACGTTCGGCTCACCGAGTTGCTCCGCGGTCGGACCCGGCTCCGGCGGGGTTTGAAACATCTGCTGAAACGAATCGATCGCATTGCTGATTCGCGCAATGAACCCGGGCGGCTTGCTCTGGGGAGGCGTGCTCTGCGCCGGATCATACTGCTGCGCAACCGGCGGCGCTTGTGCTTCAGGATTCGTATGCGGCGTTCCAGCAATCGGCCCGATCGGAATCGTCTGGGGCACGACCTCGGAACTCTGCGGCTCGATCGCTGCCGTCGTGCTCGTCTGCCATCCCGCCTGATTCACGCGCGCACTGGCAACCTGAGGCTGCATCACCGCGACGGGCGGCTGTGAATAGGTAGTCACCGGTGTGCTCTGGGCGACTGGCTGTGAGCTCGCTCCCGGCGCCGCTGCGGCTTGTTGTGGAGGCGCAGCTTGCATCACAGGTGGAGGAACAGTCGCACTCGGCGTGGCATTGGACGTCACCGAATTTTGTGCCGCCGGACTCGCCGCTGTGCTCGAAGTGATTGCGCTACCTGCAGAGTTTTCCGATACCGTCGGCAATTGCGGAAGTGTCTGCTGCTGCGGCGGAACGTTCGATGCTGCTTGCGCGTTTGCCGGCTGGTTTGTGCGGATTGGGAAAAACCCCACAAACAGCGCCAACAGGGCCATAATCGCACCCAGCGAATACCTGGGAAGACGAATCCTGTATCTGGATTTGGCTTGAGCTTCCTCCTCGCCCGGCTCGAGAAACTTTGGCGGTTCGACTTCCTCCGGAAAAGTGATGGTCAGAGAATCGGGGTCGGCCTGCAACGACCCGCAGGCGGAACACAACAGCCGGTCGGAGGGCATCGCTGCCCCGCAATTTCGGCACGGAGTTAGCGACGCGGATGAAAGCAACTCTTCCGTCGCTGCCGCCGTGTCCTCGTGCGATGGCGGTGCAATCTCCGATGAAGCCGCAGGCCGATTATCCTCGCCACGCTCCCCGGAAGTAGACCCCGATTCGGATCCCGCACTGTGCCCGCGCTCCGGTAATCTGACATACGCCGCGTCCACAACCAGCGGCCTCGTCTCCAGTTCCTTCTTCACCAGCTCCGCGGTGCGTTGCAGTGTGGCAACATCTCTTTCCTGAAACGCATAAGGCTGTGAGGAAAACAGCTCGAAGATTCCAACGATGACGTTATTGCGCCGCACCGGGGTGACGATGATCGATTGCACCCCCATGCGCCGGCAGCTCTCGACCTCTACCCGATGATCCGTCTCCACGTTATCGCAGCGCAGGCTCTCTCCACTGCGGATGCACTCGCCTGATAATCCCTTCCATCTTTCCAGCTGCACGTCGAGGTCGGGCGCGGTGGTGCCTGAGGTCGCACGGCACACCATATCCGTGCCTTCCAGGAGCCCAACGGCAGCCCCCGTCGCCCCGGTAATGTATTGCACCCGCTCCGCCAGGCGTTTCAGGATGCCATTCAGCTCGGACTTGGAAGTGGCGTTGTCTTTGGGCCAATTTTTTACTGGTTGGTTAACACCCCTGCCCCCGCCATTGGACCTGCCCTGCTCTAAGTCTGGGCTGAATGTTTCGGCGGCTGTCGGGGAGTTTTTCACGGTGGGGTATCGATCCATCGCCCTGATATCTTGGCGCCTGGCGATTTTTCCGCGCTATGCCTGCAGGTTCCCCAGCTTCAAAGGGGGAGGGCATTTGCGCTTTGCCGGGCGATGATCGGAGTTTCCTCTGTACGTGGAGGGGTTGTCAAGGTGCTAAAGCCCGTGAGATAGGACTCGGCCGATGGTAACGACGTCCTGAAAGCCACTCTCACCGCAGCCCGAGACATTAGTATCACACGCCAAATCAGTAGGTTAGGTAGAATTTGCCTCCCAGGAATGTGCCTTGGCTGCTCTCAATATGGGCGCGACTATCCCATGGTTTGCGTCTAAATCTCGACTGGTTTTCCACCTTGGCGGTTACTCCCTGGGCAGCTATTGGGAGAACCATCTCGGCAGCTGTCTCGACGCTCGGAGTCGCCCATGATTGTTCCTGGGGTACCACACTGGGAGCTCGGCTACAGAACCTCAACCACATAAGAGCCAGGGCAATCACCGCCGCCGCAACGATGACCAGTTTTCGTGAGATCACCGGGCGCTTGGGTTCCTGGGCTCCCGCGGGATGAAAGAGAGTCAGCTCTGGTTGAGGCTCCTCTAACTCTTGCCCGGTTTGCAGCAGGCCCGTGACCTCTTGCGGACCCAGTTCGCAAATCAGGTCGTCCTCCGGATCATGAAACGGGGCCACTTCCTCCGTCGTCGGTTTCTTCGGTGCGGGTGGAAATTCCAGAGCCGCCGGTCGCCCCGCCTCTGGTTCGACAATCAGTTTGGATAGATCGATGCCAACGGGCTGGGCAGAACCCGCCGGGCCAGGAGGCGTCGAGGAAATGATTTCCGCTTTCGCTGGCGTGGCCTTGTTTGTCTGTGACTGCTGGCGCTGTGCGACCGGAGGAATAACCGCGTTCACCGCCATTTCTGCCATCGTTTGCAGAACGGCGATGTCCTCGTATCCAAATGCCTGCGGTTCCCCCGACAAAGCTTCAAGAATTCCGATCACTTCACCATTGTGGTAAAGAGGCACGACCAAAATCGACCGAGTACCGGTGGCGCGACAACTGGCAGCATCTACACGCTCGTCGGTCTCGCAATCCTCGCACAGCAGGATTCCCCCCGTCCGCACACTCTCTCCAGCCAGTCCTGTGTTCCGATCAAGCTTGGTTCCCTGCGGCGAAGCGGCAGGTCCCGATCGCCCGCGACACACCAACGCATCCGTGGTCAGCAGCGCAACCATCGCTCCGGTCGCATTGGTCGCCACCTGGGTTCGCTCCGCCAGAAGGGTCAGTTCCTTGTTGATCCTTTCATTTTCCTTCTGGACACGCGGAGCCAGAGTGGACACGAGCGCGTCCACCTCCGCGTCACTGAGTTCCAGCGCGGGCAAGGTTTCTTCGTCTAGCGGATTGCCTGTATCGGGATCTGGCAAGATCGACTTCCGTTTCGGATGCGCGTGCAACTGCCCGTTGCCGATGCGCAGGAGATCCCATCCGTGCGATCTCCGATGGCACGATCTGCTGGCGTTTCCCCACTTAGTCTTGGCTGAAACGCAGTGCTTGTCAATTGAGGAGCCGGGTTCCGGGACCGACCGTCCTCGATCAATTCATGAACGGTCATCTCATTTGCCGGCTGTATTCATCTGATCCAACGCTGAACGTAATCCGCGGGCGAGCTTGCTCGCATCATCGACAGCCCAGAAGTGCATGAAGAAGAGCCGTGGTTCCTCGGTCAGCATATGCTGTGCAGAGCGGTAATCGTAATTCCGTTTTCCCGCAGCACCTTGATGACGGGATTCACTTCTTTCGCGATCATGACGAAATCCCCAGTGATGGCGGCGCGGTTCTTGCCCAGCGGCTGAAAATTGATTCCAGTGGCTACGCCCATCGAAGGTGGCACCTCCATGCCGGAATCGGTGATCTTTTCGCCGCGCGGGATCGAAAAGCCCAGGACACTCCCACTTGCTTTCCCCGTCCGCCCGAGTGTCTGTTCGATTTGCTTCTGGTCAAGATCACTCGCCGGAGGTGTTGTCGGAGCCGGACTGGCAGCCGGGGTCTTCGTGAGCGCCAGCGCATCATGAATGGCCCGCGCCATTTTCGCTGCCTCGCCGTGACTCGCGATATGTAGATACATGACGCGCGGTGATTCCCCAATCAGGTGATTGTGCAGGGCTGCCTCGGAAATGCCTCCCTCTTGCAGTTTCGAGATCACGGGATTGACCTCGCTCTCGATGAGCACCAGGTCGCCCATGACCATCGCTTCCGACCCGGCACGCTTGAACGCAGCCCACGATCCGAGTGCCAGGCCGGGTTTGATCGTCACTCCACCCAGAGTGACTTTCAAATCGCTTCGCGGCATGCTGAATTTCAGCACGTCCCCAGGCTGCATCTGGCCCGCGCGTCCCATTGTGTCCTCTACTTGCTTCCACTCTGCAGGAACCGTTTGAGCCGTTTGGGCCATACAGGAGGCGACCACCAGGCATGAGACGATGACCCTTAAACCAACCGCAGCTGATTTCATCGCAGTCCTTCTCCTAGCTATCGTGATCTGGCTCACAGCGTGAACCTATATCACCCATTCTGTCAGCCTGCAACGCTCGACCGGTTCACAACTCACACAGCAGCAGCTCTGTCACACAGGTTCACCACAAAACCCTCTCTTACACTTTGACATCACAACACTGCAGTTGGACTTGCCAAGCTGCACAACCTACGCAGAGGAGATCACGCCATGCTGGAGGTACAGGAACTTGTCGGCATTCTGCAAAAACTGATCCAAACCTGCCGCGATGGTCAGGCCGGCTATCGTGAAGCCGCCGAGCATATCGAGAATCCTGAGCTGAAAGGCTTTTTCAACGAACAAAGCATTGAGCGCGCTCAGTTTGCCGGACAGCTCGAGTCGGAAGTGCAGCGCCTGGGTGAAATGGAACCACAAAAGAAAGGGAGTACGGGCGCCGCACTACATCGCGCCTGGATCGATCTAAAGTCGAATCTGGGTGGCGGTGATCAGGCGATTCTCTCCTCAGTTGAACAAGGGGAGGAGGTCGCCCGCAGCGCCTACGAAGATGCGGTCAAGAAAGATCTTCCTGACCACATCTCCACCGTCATCCAAAACCAGGCACAAAGCATCTTTGCCGCCGCCGATCATATCAAGCTCCTTCGCCAGAAACGTGCAGCCTGAGAGCGAGCCGGTCGTTGGGATTTACTTTACCAAGACCAGCCACGCCGATCCCGCGATCAGAGTGGCCACTGTGATCGGCAATCCCGCGCGAAAGTAGTCACGGAACGTGATCCGCACCTCAGGGCGCGCGCTTTCCACCACGATAATGTTCGCCACCGAACCGGTAATGGTGAGATTGCCCGCCAGCGTGCTCGCCATCGCCAGCACAAGCCAGGCGGTATGCGGGTTCGCAAATCCCGGCACCAGGGATTTCAGCAGCATGACTGCCGGCACATTGCTGACTAGGTTCGATAATAGTGCCGCAACGATTGTGAACACTAGCGGCTGCTGCAGGTTCCAATGCCGCGCGAGGCCCAACAGCTCTCCCACCAGTCCCGCTGTTTCCGCCCCTCCCACGATAAGAAACAGGCCGATAAAAAATACCAGTAAGCCCCAGTCCACATGTTCGTACAGATGAACCGGGTCCAGCGTTCGCGTAATCAGCAGCAGCGCCGCTCCAATCGCCGCCATCATGGCCGGCGGCACTCCCGCGAAGAAGCCGGCGATCACCAGGACCAACACCAGCAGAGGCCTCCGCAACTCCGCCAGGGTCGGCCGCGCCACCGAGAGCTCTTCCGTTTTCGGCGCATGCCTGCCGTGATGCGGAAAAAGTAAATGCAAAATCAACCAGTCCAGCAGCAGGCCCACGATGGCAACCGGCCCCAGGCGCAGCAGGAAATCACGGTAGCCTATTCCAGAAAACGATCCGATCAGCATGTTCTGCGGGTTGCCGGTGATGGTCGCCACGCTGCCGATGTTCGATGCCGTGGCCACGGCGAGCAGGAAAGGCAATGGCTTCGCGGAAGCTCGCCGCGTAATCGTCATAACGAACGGCACCATCACCAGGCAGACAATATCGTTCACGAAGAATGCAGAAAGGATTCCGCTGGTGAAGATCACCGCCGGGAGAAGATCAGACGGTTTGAGCCGCTGCAGGACGATCTGGGCGATCCATTCGAAAAATCTCACCACTCGCAGGTTGCCGACGATGAGCATCATCGAGAACAGCAGAACCAGCGTGCTGAAATCGATGAACCGCAACGCGCTTCCCGGGTGCAGGATGCGAAATGCGAACATCAGCACCGCGCCGATGATGGCCGCGCCCGGACGATCGATCTTCGTGCCGGGAAATTTTCCCAGCGCAAAGACAAGGTAGCTTGCGAAAAAAATTGCGTACGCGGCGGCGATGCGCGCGTCGCTCAATGCGGCCGGCGAAATCGACACAACGCAGGATATAACACACGAACGCGGAATCGCGATCCTGATCGCCGTGTTACTGCAGCCACCGCACTGCTTCCGCCACCCGCGTAATTCCCAACTCCAGCGCCTTGCGCCGCAGATTCTCCGCCCCTCGGAGCTGCCGTACGTCGCTCCACAGCTTTACCATTCTCTGTTTCAGGGAATCCTGAATTTCATGGTCGGTGAACCGTACAAAATCCAGACCTTGCTTCCACTCCAGAAACGCACCCACCAGGCTGCCGACGTTGGCCAAAAGATCCGGCACGACGAGAATTCCGCGCTGGTCGAGAATTTCGAGCCCTGCCGGACTGATGGCTCCCTCCGCCACCTCAATCACTATCCCCGCGCGTACGTGTTCTGCGTTGGTGCGCGTAATCTGATTTTCCGTCGCCGCCAGCACCAGGATGTCAGCCGGCGCTTCCAGCAGGTCGGTGTTCGAAACCGCATCGGCATCGGGAAATCCATAGAGCATCCGCCGAGGACGAAAATATGCTTCAACATCCCCAAGCGCCATCCCCCCTTCGCGGTAAAGTGCGCCGGAAATGTCGGCCAGCCCCACGATTCGCGCCCCCGCCGCAAAACACGAAGCAACAATGGCGCTGCCCGCACTGCCAAAGCCCTGCACGATCACCCGCTGGTGGTTAAGACTCGCTTCTTGTTGAGAGAGGATCTCACCCATCAGGAACACGAGGCCATCGGCCGCAACTGCTTGTGACGACAAGCCCCACAGCGCACTCGGCTTTCCCATCACAGCGGAAAAATCGGGCATGCCGCCGTGACCTCCACAGCTCTCCATCATCCACGCCGCGAGTTTGCAATTACACCCTTGGCGCGGAAGGATAATGTCTCCAAACCGGCTGACCATGCCCTTCATGCTCTCGATGTATGCCTGCACGATCGCTCTCAGCTCGACTTCGGAAAGGTTCTGTGGATCGCACACCAACGCGCCGGCACTGCCTCCGAAGGGCAAATCGAGCAACCCGCATTGCCAGGTGGTCCTCATGGCCGCAGCCCGCACCCGATTCAGGGAAATTCCCGGCGCGATATACAGCGGGCCCAGTGCCGGCCCCCGCGCCGTGCTCTGCAGCACCCGCAGTCCGCTGACCATCGAACGCTCACTCCCCGGAAGCGAGTACGACAACCTGACGTTCACCTCTCTTTCCGAATTCTTGAGGCGTTCGACAATCCAGGGCTCCAGGTCCATTGCCTGCATCGCATCCTCGAACTCGGTCATTGCTTCCAGGTAAGGATCTGTTTCGCTTTCGGCAATTTGGGAACGGAGAAGTTCCGCAGTGGTAATCATGGGACCCTCCATCAGATTTCAGTTCTTCATGAATCTGCCTTCGCGCATTCGGAGGTTGCGCAGCAGGTTCGCTCTCGCAACCCCCGAACGCGGGCGGGATCACGCATTCGCGGCAACCCCGCCGTCTGCCAGCCAGCGCTGACGGGGCGCGGTGCGTGGCAGAATGTCGAGATAAAGCACGGCATAGCGAAACGCCAGAATCGCCGCCGCGATGATCGCCAGGGTGGATGCCATCTCGGTCCACTTCGGCACATACTGAGTCCCCGCGCTTTCAATCAGCCCCGTAATAGAAACATTCAGCCGGTTCGCCATGAAGCCCATGACGATCAGTGAGCAGGTCCAGTACAGCCGCTGCGGATCATTGCGAACCTTGGGCAGGTTCAGCAGGATCAGCGGCGCAATGATGAACAGGGCAATCTCCAGCCAGAAATATCCCGTCACTGCCCGCCACTTCCACATGTATTCCCAGCCGCCATGATTGAACAGGTCGAGTGCGCGAAAGAGCGCGTAAATCGAGAGCAGAGGCACAATGACCTTGCTGATTTCGCTCAGAATGGAAACGTCAAGCCGCACTCCCAGCGACCGGGCGCACAGGTACAGCGCCATGATGGTCACGGCAAGCCCGGCAGGAATAGCAGAGAGATAAAAAAGCGTCGGCAGATAAGTGCTGTACCACAACGGATCCAATTTGCCTTTCGCCAACAGATATAAGCCACCGAGAAACGACTGGTGAAGCGATGAAAGAAGGACACCCACTAGGACCAGTGCGATCAGCAGACGGTGGTGCCAGGCGAGATAAAACCTCCGCGCCGCTTTCCATGGAAGTTTTTCCATCAACGCAGGAGAAAACTCTAATGTCAGCACCGTGGTGTACAGCATCACGCACCACGCTACTTCGAAGAGCACGGAACGCCGGTTCCACATCACAAGCGGATGCCAGAGACGCCACGGCAGCCCGATTTCATACAACATGCCGACCACTACCGTGAGATAGCCAAGAAATGAAATAAGGATCGAAGCCCGCAACACCGGCCGGTACCGCTCAAAACCGAGGACGTAAACGGCAGCCGCAATCGCGAAGCCCCCGGCGGAAAGACCAACTCCACAGAGTGTGCCCAGTCCCACCCACAAGCCCCACGGCATGGTGTCGGTCAAGTTAGTGCTCGCTCTGAATCCCAATAGAAAGCGGGCGTATGTGGCATAGATCCCAGTGACGAAGATCAGGCACGTCAGCACCCGCCACAACGTGATTTTTGGAAGCCTGAAAGCCAACATGACTATTTCTCCTTCCCTGCCGGAGAGGACTTCGCAGCCTCTTCCGCTGCCGCCACTTCCCGGCGCCGTTGCGTAATCCAGTAAATGCCGCTGAGCATGGTTCCGCCAATCAGCACGACATTGGGCACGTCGCCCAGCGCATTGGCGCTCAGCACCGGCATCGGCTGCGTCGGCGCTGTCACAAATCCCAACTTCTCGAACGGCACATCGGACACGAAGAACACCGACGTTCCGCCTACTTCGTTCGCGCCATAGATGCGCCGCACGTACTTGGCATCGCCCAAAATGCGCCGCTGCGCTTCCTCGAGCATCTCGTCGCGATCTCCGAATGTGCTGGCCCCCGTGGGACATGCTTCCACGCAGCCCGGTACACCTCCCGCCTTCACCCGTTCCGAACACATGTCGCATTTCTTGACCAGTGGTGCCAGCTTCGTCCACTCATACCGCGGCACTGTGAACGGGCACGCGATCATGCAGTATCGGCATCCGATGCACTTGCCCGCATCGTAGGTGACCGGCCCCAGCGCGCTCTTCTTCAGTGCGCCCACCGGGCAAGCCGATGCACAGGCTGGATCCTGGCAGTGCATGCAAAGCCGGCGAACGAACCGGTCCCCTCGCGTTTCAATAACGGTGAAGGCTGTCGCGGAGAGTACTGGCTCGGATTCCGGCGAAAAACCGTGAAGCTCCTTGCAAGTTTGTTCACAGGCGTGGCATCCGATGCACTTTGTGATGTCCACCAGTAGCGCTTTGCTATTTCGTGTCATAGTCGTCTCCTCATCCTGTTTGCTCCTGTCTTATGTGAGGAAGAACTCTTTTACGATCCGCTGCCGCAGTTCACCGGACACGTGATCCAGCAACCCCTTGATCGGAACGCCGCCATCCTGCGCGGTTGCCCCCTCCGCCGCAGCCATGGCATTCAGACGTGCCACGCTGTTCTGCATCCAGGCAGCAACCATCGGACCCTGCACCAGGTTTTTCAGATTGGTGCCGGCATCGGGCGCTTTGATCACGCATATCCATCCTTCTTTATAAGGATCGGCAACCACGGAAGCCGGATCGCGCAGCACGTTGGCATTGACCGTTGTTACGACGCCCTCCACCGGCGATAGCATGTCGAGTGACGCCCCGTCGTAGGTGATCGACATCAGCTTCTGTCCCTGGCGCACCCAGCGGTTCAGTCCGACCACTTCGATGCGCTCCACCTTTCCCATCAGATTGGTGGTGAAGCTGTCGAGGCCGACGCGTGCCATCTGCCGTCCTTCGTCGAGCACCCAGGTATGGCCCGGATGGAAGCAATATCCCTTGGGGACATCGAACCCGTACTCGCGTTGCATGCGTGGCGGCTTAAGTCCGGGTGAGGTCGTGGGCCGCGCTGTCACCGTGACTTCTTCTCGGCGGTACAGATAACTGACCGTCAGGATCAGCAGAAATGTCAGAAGCACAAACAGGATCGACATAAAAAAACCTCCAGCGCCGTTGAGCGCCCCTGCCCGGACCGCGACAGGTTGGAAGGCTTCTGCCTTCCGCCGTGACTATGTGCACGTGCAATTCAAAACGGCGGGTCAGAAGATTGAACGACTTACGTGAGCGTTGTTAGCGGGCGGAGCGGAGCGTTTTGCAGGAGCGGAGCGTTTTGCAGGAGCGGAATCACTGTGGGATATGTCCGCGCACAAATGTATTTTTTTGGTTTCAGAACAGGAATCTTGCTTCGACTACGTCCGGCGTGTGGAGTAGTGCTTCACACCTCGACGTGTTCCTTACGCAGTCGCCGCAGCAATGACGTAGGGTGGATACCAAGGATCTTCGCGGCTTGCGATTTGTTATTTCCGGTGGCGGCGAGTACCTCCTGGATGTAACCGTCTTCCAGTTCGCGAAGGCTTACGAACTGTCCTCCTGTCGGTGAAATGTCCCATGAGGAC
>Ga0070741_10006051_pt1 | contig 26288 bp, 25 predicted proteins | sample Coa_R1_4_FD_66440 | JGI IMG/M metagenome (GOLD analysis project Ga0070741, IMG submission 66440) | Surface soil microbial communities from Centralia Pennsylvania, which are recovering from an underground coalmine fire - Coalmine... | ecosystem: Environmental > Terrestrial > Soil > Unclassified ... | reverse complement strand
TATTGCAGCTTGACGATGTTCTCAAACGTCGTGCTCACGAATTCAAAGGCACGGTAATGATCGGTCGCACTCACGGCATCCACGCAGAGCCGACGACTTTTGGGCTGATTTTGGCGCTGTATTACGCAGAGAACCAACGCAACATCCGTCGAATGCGACAGGCGCTTGAAACCATCAGCGTCGGCAAAATATCAGGAGCCGTCGGAACGTTTGCTCACCTTGATCCTGAAGTCGAAGAGCGCGTTTGCGCGCGACTTGGACTGCAGGCCGCGCCGATCTCAACACAGGTAATTCAGCGCGACCGATACGCGGAGTTCGTATCAACGCTGGCGATAATTACTGCTTCGCTGGAAAAGATAGCGCTCGAAGTCAGGCATCTTCAGCGTACTGAAGTCCGCGAGGCTCAGGAACCGTTCGCCAAAGGACAAAAGGGTTCCTCCGCGATGCCGCACAAACGCAATCCGATTGTGTCGGAAAATATGTGTGGGCTTGCGCGGGTTGTGCGCGCGAACGCTCAGGCGGCGTTCGAAAATATAGCTTTGTGGCACGAACGCGATATTTCGCATTCATCGGTAGAGCGAGTGATATTGGCCGACTCGTGCATTCTGACTGATTATCTTCTGAACAAAGCCATCTGGTTGATAGATGGTTTGGTTGTATATCCTGAACGCATGCGCCAAAATTTGGAGATGCTGGGCGGAACGGTTTTCAGCGGACAGTTGCTGCTCGAGCTGACAAAACACAATGTGACGCGCGAAGACGCATATCAAATGGTGCAGCGCAACGCGATGAAGGTTTGGGACGAAGGCATTGATTTTCGCTCGGCCGTAATGGCCGACAAAGAGATTGCGGAGAAACTGCCTGCGTCCGTGATCGAGGGCGTTTTCGACCTTGGCGTTCAGCTACGCAACGTTGATAAAATATTCAAACGCGTCTTCGGCGAAGAAAATAACCACAGAGGCACAGAGACACAGAGTTAAGATATTTTTATTCTCAGTGTCTCTATGGTGGGTTTTAAGAAAGGTGAAAAATGAAGGCGAAAGTTTTTGTAACGCTCAAAAAGGGAGTCCTCGACCCGCAGGGGAAAGCGATACATCACGCGGTGGGAACGCTCGGGTATAGCGCGATTGCTGACGTGCGTCAGGGAAAATACTTCGAGATCAATCTGAATGAAGGCCTGGAACAATCGGCCGCAAAGGCAGAAATCGAAAAACTCGCTCGCGAAGTCCTGTCGAATCCTGTGATCGAAGATTACCACGTTGAGATAGAATAATGACGGGATTCACCACAGAGACACTGAGGCACAGAGAAAACAAGGCTCTGTGTCTCTGTGGTGAATTCTTAAGGAGCAAACCATGGCGCAACGATGGTTATTAAAGACGGAACCTGAATCTTACAGTTACGCGGATCTGGAGCGCGAAGGAAAAGCAGTCTGGGATGGCGTTTCGAACAATGCCGCGCTGAAAAACCTGCGCTCAATGGCGAAAGGCGACGAAGTCATCATCTATCACACGGGCGATGAGAAGAGTTTGGTTGGTCTTGCCCAAGTGACCGCCAGTGCTTACCCCGATCCTAAAAAAGATGATCCGAAACTGGTCGTTGTCGATTTGAAACCAAAACGGAAATTGCCTAGAGCGGTGACCCTCGCTGAGGTAAAAGCAAACCCCAAACTGAAGGATTTCGATCTGGTTCGCTTACCAAGACTATCTGTGATGCCCGTCAGCGAAGAACAGTGGAAACTGCTGGCCGATATGGCTGGCGTCAAATAGAGTCAGCCTATCAATGTTTCCAATTGAGTAGTGCATATTTTGGTTCACGACTTTTTATTTATTTCGTGACCGATTTGCGAATCATTGGCTTTCTGAATAAATCCAATGGGATATTATGTAACTCGGCTGCGACGCCCATACGATTACAAAGTGTTTGTCGATGCGTACGTATACAGCCAGCGCAGCAATTTTGTGCACCCAGATTTTAATGAATATTACTCGGCATTAGTCGAGGCGCTCGAATTTCAATTCGGCATTCAGTTTCCGACGAAACTGGCCTTATCGAGCAAGCCTGTTTTCTGGATGTATTTTCGCTCAAATGTTGATCAATTAAACGCTCTCGGAGCAAATTACGGCAATATCTTGGAGGCGGGATTACTTATAAGGAAATTGGAGGAAGCTGGCGTACTTGGAGAGGCAATCTTCAACGGAGGCAGACAAATTGCAAAAGCCATTGGTCAAGCTGAACAAGGGCACAAAGGAATGCTTTACAATCTCTTCATATTGATATTTGGCGAACAGACAAGAGTTGTCACCTCAGCGGATCTTTTAGAGGACGGTTTTGATGATAGCCGAGAGCCTGACATTATGAACTACCAACAATATATTTAAGTTGACGTTCAATGTATTCAAGTTAGAAACGCCGGCTTTTGTTAAGAGGGTGGTTCTATTAAACCTCAAAATTACGATGCGCATACTTCCGCGGCAAGTTTTCGAACCTCATCGTTACTAAACGGCTTTCTCAGATAAGGTCTTCCTGAAGATTGGAAAAACTGCTTTAAATCCGCGCTGAGCGATTCGCTGGATGCAAAGACCATCCGCTGGGCAAGCTCCGGTCGGACTTCCTTCAACCTCTGATAAAGCTCTGTCCCCCACATCCCAGGCATCCGTAGATCGGACATAATCAGATCGAAATGCGATTGGGTGGCTTTTTCTAAAGCAGAAATTCCGTCCTTAGCGATTTCCGTCTCGTATCCGACGCGTTTGAATATTGCGCACAGCAATGAGCGGATCATCGGATCGTCATCGACAACCAGGACTCGGAAGGCCGGTTTCGGGGCGCCAGGAATTGGCACCAGGTTCGGCTGAGCATTGCCGTTGGGATTCATCAGCGGCATTTTCGGAACAGCGCTGGAAAATAGTTGTGATCTTTCGCTCATTTCCGTCCCCTCCACCAAACCAGATAGGCAGCCTCCGTTCCAAACGGATAGTGGCCAACATATTTCTCATCGGAAAATCAGGTGTGATGAATTAGAGCAAGTTACCTACAGTGGCGCAGACATTCAGTCTGCGCTGGTTTATGAAGCAACTAATCAATAGAAACAGCTATTTAGCCTAGTTCTTATTCGCGGTTATTTTTAGCCGTTGCGGTCAAAACCCAGCGCAGACTGAATGTCTGCGCCACAACAATCCGAATTTGGCCAACTGGTGTCACGCCGGTCACACCCGTCACGGCAAGTCACTGGTTCCGGCGCTTGGTCAAATAGCGTCTCTGTCATAAGCAAAGGTGGCAGGAAGAATGTAGGTGCTGGTTTTGTCCCTGCCCGAATTGCCGAAAGGCAATTAAACGTCGCTAACCAGATACTTTATCGTGCTTCGCCCGATCCGGGCAGGGACAAGCCCAGCCCCTACATCGTCAACGACGCCACAATTTTTTGCCCGCCTGTGCCACAAAACCGAATTTGGCCAACTGCCGTCACACCTGTCACGCGTAAGTTAAGCCCTTTACTGTCTAGCAGCAGCGCTGTGACACCCTGATCGTCACAGCCGTCTTCCTCCGTAAATCGGTGTCACATTTGTCCGCAAGATGACCGGTCTCGTAAATCTTTTGGGCTCTTTTGAATAGTTCGGCGTTATTGCTTTCATGTCATTTGGGTGGCGTGTACAATTGTGACTATATGGAGGGCCACCTAATGACGCCTGAGGTCGAAAAAGAGGTTGAGATTAGTTTCCGTCGAACTCAACTGATTATGATTGCCTCCGGCGTTGCAATGCTGGCTTTCCTGGCTCTGAATTATTTCCTGGCTCAGAACGCAAGACCTTCCGCGAACAGCGACTATGGAATGTTAAGGGTTTCTTTCACGGTCATTGTGGCGTTCCTTTGTTTTGGGTCTATTATTCTGCGCCGCTACATGTTCCGTGAAATGAAATTGCATACCATTTTGACCGGCGGAGGCATCAAAGCAATGCTGGACCACCTGAGCAGAACCAGCATTATTTTGGCGGCCATTACCGAGGCTGCGGCAATTATGGGACTGGTATTTGGCGTGACGACAGGAGATATGTGGTTTGCCGCCGATCTGATTCTGGTCGGATTTTTGGTATTTATTGTCAGCTTTCCCCGTCGAAGTTCCTGGCTCAGGGCGGCTGCCTACGCCGAACAAAACGGCTAACTCTCTGCAATAAAGCACGAAAGGATTTTTCCTTATATGAAGCGCGTGGTTATCTTAATGGCTATCTTGACAGTCATACTATTGCTTGCCGGATTAACAGTATCCGCGCAAAGCTCGTCCCAATCGGACAAAAAATCTCAGGATGACAAAAAGCAGAGCAGCGGCCAGACCGGAGACAAACACCAGCAGGCGATGATGAAGTTTCTGGAGGCACAACGCCTGGCTCAGGACGGCGATCCGAAAGCGATCGATCTGTTCAAGGAAGTAATAGCGCTCGATCCGACCGAAGCTCAGCCTCACGTGGAACTTGGGAAAATCTATTTTGCGAATCGAAATTTCCAGGAAGCCGAACGTGAAGCAAAAGAGGCTTTGAAACTGGACAAAGACAGCACCGATTCGCACCGACTGCTTGGGGATATCTACTTAACGGATGCCGCGGTCGGGAATGACAAGGCGAAAACAGAAGCTGCCATTAAAGAGTTTGAAGCAGTAACAAAAGCCGATAACCACGACGACGAAGGATGGGTCAAGCTGGCCGATCTGTACCAGCAAGTTGATAAGCGCGACAAGGCCATCGAAGCGCTGAAGAATTTTACGAATAACAATCCCGAGAACCCCGGCGGTTTTGTTGAGCTTGCCCAACTTTATTTTAAAGATCAAAAGTACGACGAAGCGGCGATCGCCTTTCGCAAGGCGTATGACATGATCGATCCTGCCCGCCGCGGTCGGATTGCCCCCCTGCTGGCGGAATCGCTTCGTCTTTCCGGCAAAACCGCCGAAGCAGCCGATCTTTTGAGCAAAAGTATGGGCGATGACAAATCGTCCAGTCCTCAGCAAAAACTGATCTTTGCCGAGGCCCTGTTGAGCGCGGGCAAAAACGATGATGCCGTAAAGGCGGCAGACCAGGTATTGAAACTCGATCCAAAAAACATTGACGCGTTGAGCATCAAGGCTGAAGCGGAGCGTCGAGCCGGCCGCAGAGCCGAAGCGGCAAAGATATTGAAAGATGCGCTTCAGGGACAGGATGTGACTGAGAGCTTGCCGCTTGTATATCGACTGGCTGAAATCCAGGAAGAGATGGAACAGCCGCAGGAAGCAGTCAAGACGTACGAAGAGTCTCTTGGTTACCTGATGAATCCTGACGGCACGGTCGTTCCGGCCGAAAAACGCAGAGTTGGAGCGGTGCTGACCAGGATCGCGCTGGTTTATCGCAACACGGGTGATACCGCGAAAGAACAGGCGACTTATGCCCGCATGCGAAAGGTACTTGGCGACAAAGATACTACGGCGGATGTAATGACGATTGACGCTCTGCAGTCGAACGGACAGCATCAGGAAGCGCTGGCAAAAGCTCAGGAGTCATCAAAGAAGTTTCCCGACGAACGCAGTTTCAAGTTGCTGCAAGCGCAGGAACTAGGCGAGCTTGGCAGAGTCGACGAAGGAGTTCAGATTCTGAAAGGGATGTTGACAGGTAACCGGGATGACGCTGGCATCTATCAGTTCATTTCGACAGTACAGTTGAGCGGAAATAAATTGACTGAGGCAGAGAGTTCCGCGCGTCAGGCTTTGAAGCTGGATCCGGATAACGTCAGTCTTCTGGTCACGCTGTCAAGCGTTCTGGAAAGAGTGAAGAAACAGAAAGAATCCGAAGACACATTGCGCAAAGCTTTGGTGATTGATCCGAACAACGCGACGGTGCTGAATAACCTCGGTTACTTTATTACGACTCGCGATGATCCAAAACGCTTGCCGGAAGCTCTGGATTTGATTCAAAAAGCCGTGAATCTTGAGCCGACAAACGGCTCGTTTCTGGACAGTCTTGGCTGGGTCTATTTCCAGATGGGCAAAACCGACGATGCCAAGAAATATCTCGAGCAAGCAGTCGTCTACAATCATACGAGCGCTGAGATCAACGAGCACGTAGGCGATCTCTATCTGAAACTTGGTCGTAAAGACGATGCGAAGAAGTACTGGGAAAAAGCTCTAAAACTAACTAAGGAACCCGAGCAGTCCGAAAGACTAAAAGGTAAGCTGAAATAGTGTAGGGGCAGGGCTCGTCCCTGCCCGGATCGTGCGAAGCACGATGAAGCGCTTGTTAACAAACATTTAATTGCCTTTCGGCAATCCGGGCAGGGACGAGCCCTGCCCCTACAATGCTCCAATGCGCGTTCGTTCTTATGCCAAGATAAATTGGATACTGGAAGTATTTGGTAGCCGTCCGGACGGCTACCACGAATTGCGGACGATTCTTCAGACCATAGATCTATTCGATACCCTTACCTTCAGCAGCCTGCCGACAGGCGAAATCGAGATCGAATGCGATAACCCTGATGTGCCACTTGACGGCACAAACCTGATTTCTCGCGCCATTCAACTGGTTGCCGGTCGGACCGGATGCAAAAAAGGCGTTAAAGTCAGCATCGACAAACAGATACCAATTGGCGCCGGACTCGGAGGTGGCAGCAGCAACGCCGCGGCGACAATAATGGCGCTGGAAAAACTCTGGGATATCCCATTGGAACCGCAGGATCTATTTGAAATCGGTACCTCAATTGGCGCCGACGTCCCTTTCTTCTTCTTTGGCGGAACCGCCGCCGGAGTTGGCAGAGGCAATGAAATCTATCCATTGGAAGATGTTGACTCCAGGCACCTTTTACTGGTAAATCCCCGCATTTCCGTGCCCACCCGCGAAGCCTATCGCAAGCTTGATTCCGCGTTGACAAGCCAAAACCCGATAGCTATTATGTCGTTTGCTCTTTTGACGCCTTACGCTCCCTATCTGCTGCCGACTGTGACTCGTAACGACTTGGAACAGTCCGTATTAAAGTTTTGGCCTCAGATTGCTGAGGTTAAACATTGGTTGCAGCGAACTTCTGCCCGGTCGGTAACGATGTCGGGCAGCGGAGCAACTGTGTTTGCGGTATACGAAACTGCCGAAGCGCGTCGACGGGCAGAAGCCAGTCTGGCTGAAACCGGATGGCTTGTTATTCCGACGCGGACCGTCGGTCGCGCGGAATACAAAAGTTCTTTGATTGAAACAATCTGATGCAATCGTCTGGGCCAGCTATAGTAAAGGTGCGTGTATGTTGTGTTAGTCCGACTGGTTAAAGGCCCATTTGGATTTAGAGATTTGCTCAAGGCAGCTTTTTACAGCTTTGGGAATCAGCTTTGAGTCAGACTTGGGGAGTCGCCAAGCGGTAAGGCAGCGGCCTTTGGAGCCGCCATCCGAAGGTTCGAATCCTTCCTCCCCAGCCAAAAGGAAGCCAAGTGTCAAAGTGACGAGTGCGATATTACAAGTGAGATTGCCGTTTACGGCTTTGTTGCTTGTAATTGATCACTCGTCACTTATTCACGTCTTAGGAGGACTACCGTGGAAGTGAAGGTCTTCTCCGGCAACTCTAACCCGGATTTGACACGCGACATATGCCGACATCTGGGGATCAGTCTGGGACAATGCAACACGTCGCGGTTCAGCGATGGTGAGCTGAATTTCCAGATCCTCGAGAACGTTCGCGGTGCTGACTGCTTTTTAGTGCAGTCGACCTCACCGCCGGTTGACTCGCACATCATGGAGTTGCTGATAATGCTTGATGCTTTCAAGCGCTCATCGGCGAAACGGGTCACGGCTGTGCTGCCATATTATGGCTACGCGCGCAAGGATCGTAAGGACAAACCGCGGGTGCCGATTTCAGCGAAGCTGGTTGCCGATCTGATCTCCAGCGCCGGAGCAGACAGAGTGCTGACGGTCGATCTGCATGCGGGACAGATACAGGGTTTCTTTAACGTGCCAGTCGATCATCTGTTTGCGGCGCCGGTTTTCATTTCGCACTTCGCGAAAAAGAACCTGCCGGACCTGGTGGTTGTTTCGCCCGATGCTGGCGGTGTCGAACGAGCGCGCGCGTATGCGAAACGGCTCGATACCGATCTGGCGATAATCGATAAGCGGCGCGAGAAAGAGAAAGCCAACGTCGTCGACGTGATGCATTTGATCGGCGAAGTTGAAGGCCGGCCCTGTTTGATCGTCGATGACATCTGCGATACCGCCGGTACTTTGACTCAGGTGGCAGATGCATTAAAGGCGCACGGCGCCACGGATGTTTACGTGTCATGTGTGCATCCGGTGCTCTCCGGACCGGCAGTCGAGCGATTGGCAAAATCCTCGATTAAAGAGATGGTTGTTTCAGATTCAATTCCTCTTGAGAGCGGCGCCCGGGAATTGAAAAACATAGTTGTTTTAAGCATTGCCGAATTGCTGGCGGAGGCGATCAAGTCGATCCACGACGAAACATCGGTAAGCCGGCTTTTTATATGAGCCTCAAGCAGCAAGCTTAAGCCGCAAGGCGATGAGGACTGTTTGAGGCGTCCGGAAGTGCAAAGAGTTTAGAAAGTTTGTAAGAGATTAGACGTTCGGAGCGATAGTAATGAGTTCACAGATTACAATTGATGCAAAATTGCGCGAAGGCCGCGGCAAGAATGAAGCCCGACGCCTGCGCGCTCAGGGACTGCTGCCGGTAACAGTGTATGGTCACGGTGATCCTGTGGCGGCCGCGGTTGACGCGAAAAAGCTCGCGTCGATTTTCCGCACCCAGACAGGTCACAACACGATTTTCAATCTCAATCTGGATAACGGCGAGACACCGGCCGTGATCATTAAAGATTGGGACGCCGATCCGGTCAAAGGCAAGTTGGTTCACGCCGATCTTTATCGTTTGAAACTGGACGAGGTGATGCGCGTCACGGTCTCTGTCCATCTGGTCGGAACCCCGTATGGCGTGAAGACCGACGGTGGGCTGCTTGAGATTCAGACACACGAGTTGGATATCGAATGTTTGCCAGGCGACATTCCGGAGCACATTTCTGTTGACGTTTCTGAACTGCGCCTGAATCAACACATCAGTGTCTCTGACCTGAAGCTGGGTGACAAGATCAAGGTATTGAACGATTCTGACACCGTTCTTGCTTCGGTAAATGCGCTGCGCACTGTTGAGGAAACAGCAACACCGGCAGCGGGTGCAGAAGCAGGAGCCGCCGAACCCGAAGTCATCAAGAAGGGTAAGACGGAAGAGGCCAGCTAGGCTTTTGGGTTACTTTGAAACTGATAGTTGGACTTGGCAATCCCGGTGAACAGTACGCGCAGACGCGCCATAACCTGGGATTCATGGTGATTGACAAACTGGCTGCTGATCTCGGTCGAGAGGTGAAAACGCGCGAATGCAACGCATTGATCCTGAGGGCCGAGCTCGAGGGCGAGCGAGTGATTCTCGCAAAGCCCCAAACATATATGAATTTGAGCGGCCAGTCAGTCGCCGGACTTTGCGCTAAGTCTGAAATCGACAGTCGCGATGTCATCGTAATCAGCGATGATCTGGCGCTGCCGATTGGAAAGTTACGCATTCGCCCGCGCGGGAGTGCCGGAGGGCACAACGGGCTGAAGTCGATCATTGAACTATTGCGCACTGATGAATTCGTGAGGTTGCGATTGGGCATTACGCCCGAGCATCCTATCGGAGACACAAAATCGTTCGTGCTTGCACCATTCCCGAAGACTGAGCAATCGGCTGTAAGGGAAATGGTCGAACGCGCGGCCGATGCGGTGCGCAGCGTCATTGCCGATGGCGTAGAACGGGCAATGGCGAGATTTAACTAAGGCCGGAAACTGCGAAAACAGTTGCTGACCTTCATCCTTGCTCGATTTGAAGGAATCGGGCTTTAACATCCAAAAGGAGAGAACGATTGAGAACATACGAAGTTCTATTCATCGTGGCGCCTAATGCGCCCGAAGCCGACGTAGATCGAGTTACCGATCAACTGCGGCAGACCGTCGCCGATGCCGGTGGCACGGTTACCAAGCTGGACAAGCTTGGACGCCGCCGATTAGCCTATAATATTGGAAAGTTTCGCGAAGGCGATTACATCCTTGCCGTTATCGAGAGCAACGGTAGGGAAGTAGCCGAGGTGGAGCGTCGATTGCGCGTTGCCGACGTTGTGCTGCGTTACATCTCTGTTCGCGTTGACGAGGATGTCAAGCGGGCAGATAAGCTGAAGGCAGCTCGACAGGCCGCGGTTGCGGCCAGACCGCCACGTCGTTCGCATGGGCAGTCGCACGGACATCAGCAGATGGCCAGCGATATGGAAGCGGAAGCAGAGGAATAAGGAGGAATAAATTATGTCAGCAAGACCACCGAGACCACCACGCGAAGGCGGAGATCGAGGCCCAGGCGGCGGCGGAGAGAGACGTGGAAGACCTCCTATTCGTCGCGGCCGAAAAGTTTGTCATTTCTGTTCAGCAAAGCTCTATTACATCGATTTCAAAGATGTAAAGCTGCTTCAGCAGTTCGTTCCCGAGCGCGGTAAGATTCTGCCTCGCCGCATTTCAGGAACGTGCGCACTGCACCAGCGCAAACTGATGGAAGCAATCAAGCGAGCTCGCAATATCGCTTTGCTGCCGTACGCAACAGACTAACATTTAGCGCAGGCTTCCAGCCTGCGCACTTTTAGTCGGATGCGTGTGATTTCAATTTTGGCGTTTGAAAAGATATGCGCAGGCTGAAAGCCTAAGCTACATATTTTGGAGAGATTATGGCTCAGATGGAAGTTTTGTTACGAGAAGACGTGGATAACCTGGGCACTCGCGGACAGATCGTCAAAGTTCGAGCGGGATACGGACGGAACTACTTATTGCCGAGGAAAGTCGCCGTTGAAGCAACACCCGGCAATATGAAGAAGATCGAGCAGGAGCAGAAAACGCTGCTCAAACGCGAGGCCAAGGAAAAAGCGAGTGCAGAGAATCAGGCTTCATCGATTGGTTCGCTTACGCTCAGTTTTGCGCGTAAGGTCGGCGAGCACGATGTGCTTTACGGTTCAGTGACTGCGATGGACATTGCGGAAGCTTTGAAAGAAAAAGGCTTCGAAGTCGATCGTCGCCGCATCCTTCTCAAAGAAGCGATCAAGGATCTTGGCGAACACGAAGTGCCAGTGCGACTGCACCGCGAAGTAACGTCCAATATCAAGGTGAACGTTACCAAAGAAGAGTAGTACGACTCTCTGACGGAAATACAGCGAGGATTGCAGCCACAGCCTGAGCGGCGCGATCCTCGCCTTTATCGATCAGATCTTCATTTCGATGGGAGACCGGAAACAAAGTCTACGGCAAGTTTCACCCAGTCTTTCAGTTCTTTTTCCGATCTGTATCCAAGCGGCTCGACGTAGACATAGCCTCTCATCGGTCGGCCGGTAAAATCCATAACTCGTGTATTGGGTTTCGATAGCGCCTTATCATATTTTTCCGGACCGACTCTGATAAGCAAATGCTGATTGCCGACACATCAACACATGTGACCGTTCACCATAAACGCCAGACCACCGAACATCTTGCGCTCAGTCACAACGCGGCGTCCGAGCAACTTCCGAATACGACTTGCCAATTCTTCATCGAAAGCCATAATGGTTGTTAAGCAAACGGATTGTCATCGGCGCTTGGCCCGTAAATCGACGGCACAGGCACATCCAGCAGACGCAGATAAACCGACAATTGTCCGCGATGATGATAGTAGTGATTCAGCATCAGAGACCGTAATACAGCAATCCGCGGAATCGAAAACACAACCTGCTCTCCTCTTTTAAGGTCCCATTGCTGGTGAAGCCTGGCATCGCCCAGACCGGACAGGTTCTCGCGTGCGGTCGCGATGCCCTGATCCAGCGTCTCTAACAGTTCGTTAACGCTTGTGGCTTCAGCTTGCTGAAAATTAGGAGCCTCCATGCCGTCCAGAATCGCAATGCCCGAAATTGCTCCGGGAATCCGAGCAACGTGAAGCGCCAATTGGCCAAGAGAATACGATTTTGGATGTGGTCTCCAGCTTAACTTGTCTCCGGGAACGCGTTCCAGCAATTTTCGAGTCGTTTGCGCTTCCTGAGTCATTTCGGCGAGGATGGAATCGATGATCGGTGAGCTTGCTTCTTTGACTTTACTCATGGGTTCTCTTACTCCTGTTCTGCTAGATATTGATACGGTAATGATATTTCGGACGGCGGCGAAACAATTTCCGCCCTCCGCCTCAGCCCGCTTGCAAATTGCAAGCGGATAGTAACGCGACCACTTGCAAATTGCAAGCACTTTTTGTAGATTCAATTATATGAATGAGGATAAAGCGAATCGAAGCCACTGCCCGATTGCATACACACTGGACACGCTAGGCGACAAATGGACTCTGGTTGTTATCAGAGATTTGGCGCTTTTCGGAAAGCGGTATTACAAAGAATTGCTTGAATCGGAAGAAGGGATCGCGACAAACATATTGTCAGATCGGCTTCAGCGATTGGAACGAGAACGGATAATCACCAAGCGGCATGATCCGGAAAACCGATCAAAGATAATCTACAATCTGACGGAAAAAGGGATCGATTTGGTCCCGTTGCTTGTCGACATTATCGAATGGGGAGCCAAATACGATCCCTGCACTGTTGTTACGTCCCAATTCCGAGAACGCCTTGAAAAAGACCGCCTCGGTCTCATTCAACAATTTCAATCGAAACTGAGGTCCGAAATCCAAAACTGATTAAGAACCTCTCTTCGGTGCTTCCGCCTGCGACAGTTTTTCCGCAAGTATATGCGGCACGTCGGCTATATTCACATCTTCCGACTGACGAGTCGATCTTGTCACAATTTCGACTTTGCCGTCTGCCAGTTTTTTCTGACCTATAGTTATCCTGAAAGGAACTCCGATCAGATCGGCATCGTTGAATTTGACTCCTGGCCGCTCATCACGATCATCATAGAGAACTTCGATTGATCGCTTGATCAGAGTGCTGTAAAGCTCTTCCGCCGCGGCGCGCAGCTTTTCATCCTTTGCGTTTATCGGCGTTATTATCACGTGGAACGGCGCGATGCTGCCGGGGAAGCTGATGCCGGCCTGATCGTTGTAGAGCTCCACCGCAGAAGCCAGTATACGGTCTGCGCCGATTCCGTAACTGCCCATCACAATAGGCACCTGCTCGCCATTTTCGTTAAGCACATTCGCACCCATCGAAACGCTGTATTTTGTTCCGAGCTTAAATATGTGACCGATTTCAAGAGCCTTCGCCACTCTTAATGTTCCATCGCAAATGGGACAGCCTTCGCCGCTTTCGACATTCCGCAGATCGGCCCATTTTGTGACTTTTATATCTCGGTCAATGTTTACACCACGAAGGTGAAAGTCATCTTCGTTAGCGCCAGTGGTCATATTGCGGCGACCTTCCAGAGCTTCGTCAGCATAAATATCGAACCTGGTCACGCCCACTGCGCCAAGGCTGCCTGGATGCGCGCCCAGTGCTGCGAAAATCTCCTCCGCATGAGCGGGGCGATGATGTGTGGCGCCAGTTGCACTCACCAGCTTAGCCTCGTTCAACTGGTGATCTCCGCGCAAGAGGAAAAGAGTTAGTTTTTCATCGACGATATAGACCAGCGTTTTGATCTGACGATCCGCCGCCGCGCCACCCGCAAAAGTGGTCAATGCCTCGATTGTGCGAACGCCTGGCGTGGCGAATTTCTCTGGCTGCGCGGGATCTTGATCATCAACAACAGTCGGGATTCTGGATGCGGCTTTTTCAGTATTCGCCGCATAGCCACACTTAGGACACGAGGCAACGTTATCTTCCCCCGCATTGGTGTAAACCATGAATTCGTTGGACTTCGATCCGCCCATCGACCCGGAATGCGCTTCGACGATTACATACTGCAATCCGCATCGGTCATAGATTTTCATGTATGCTTCGCGGTGCTTTTCGAAGGCAATGTCCAGTCCTTCAAAGTCTTTGTCAAAACTGTAAGAATCCTTCATCGTGAACTGGCGCACGCGAAGCAGACCCGATTTCGGCCGTGGCTCGTCGCGGAACTTGAGCTGGATCTGATACCAGATTTGAGGAAGCTGTTTGTACGAGCGCAATTCCCCGCGGGCAATGGTCGTGAAGACTTCTTCGTGAGTCATTCCCAGGCACAGATCCGCTCCCTTGCGATCTTTCAGCCGAAACATATTATCGCCCATTACATCCCATCGACCGCTTTCCTGCCAGACTTCCGCCGGGTTCAGCGCCGGCAGGTAGAATTCCTGTCCGCCGATGGCATCCATCTCTTCTCGAATGATGTTTTCGATTTTGCGCATGCTTCGATAGGCAAGCGGCAGAAAAGAATAGATACCGGCGCCAAGCTGTCGGATATAGCCAGCGCGCAAAAGCAATTGATGACTGACGACTTCAGCGTCAGCAGGATTCTCGCGCAGTGTAGGAATGAAATACTGTGACCAGCGCATGGTTGATTAAGGTTCTCCTTATTCCAAATCGATATCAAAGAGAAACAATCATTCTACAATGAAAGATAGCGGGACGCATCTAAATCGGGAAGACGGTTGTAGGAGAGGGGACGAGGCCCTGCCCAGATCGTGCGAAGCACGATGAAATCGGCCGGTATCGTAACGTTTAATTGCCTTTCGGCAATCCGGGCAGGGACGAGCCCTGCCCCTACTTATTGACAGTAGATTCGCGGCACTCTGCCGGAAATGTTGCAGGTGATTTCGTAGGAGATTGTCCCTACTCTCGCCGCCAGATCAGCCGCAGTGATCGAGAGTCCATCGCGCTCGCCCAGCATAGTCACCTGGTTACCCAATGACACACCTTTGACATCGGTGACATCGAGCAGGACTATATCCATGCTCACGCGCCCAACTACGTCAGCATATTGCGGTCCAGCGGGAGAAAGAACGATGACCTTTGCATTGTTTGAAAGATCGCGTCGGTATCCGTCATCATAACCCACAGGTAGTGTCGCAATTATGCTCTGTCTGGATGTTTGAAACGTGCAGCCGTAACCGAGCGATTGCCCGGCCGGAACATCTTTAAGCAACGTTATTCGGGAATGCAGTGACATCACAGGCCTTAAATCCAGTGGTGTTGCTACAGGCGCAGTCGTGTCCTGCCAGAGTCCGTAAATCAATCCGCCGGTTCGAACCAGATTACCCCAGGCTTCAGGATGTGATTGTGTGCCTGCGCTGTTCGAAAGATGAAAGTATGTCGGTTTGAAACCTGCTACCGCTACAGAGCGCACGCTGCTGTCGAATCTTCTAACCTGCTCCGCAGTAAAATCATCCTGAGCCGTGTCATCGGCGGATGCGAAATGCGTCAGCACTCCGTCGAGATAGACGTGATTGAATCGCTTTATCTCTTCCAGAAATTTCTCTAGTTCCCAATACGGAACTCCGAGTCGACCCATCCCGGTGTCGACTTTCAAGTGATAATCGACGATGACACCGGCTTTACGCGCCGCTTCGTTTAGGGTTGCTACCATATCGACGCGGTAAACAACAGGGGTCAGATTGAATTCCACAATCGACGTTTCCTGATCCTGCCAGAATCCGCCGCAACACATTATCGGAGTTGTGATTCCGGCTTCGCGAAGCGCGACGCCTTCTTCCGGCAAAGCTACGCCGAACCAGTCAGCTCCGATTGGTTCAAGCGCGCGAGCTATCCGAATCGAACCATGTCCATAGGCGTCGGCTTTGACCATTGTCACGATTCCGACTTTCGGACCGATGTGTTGTTTTACAGTTTGGTAATTGTGGACCAGGTTTTTGAGATCGATCTCAGCCCATGTCGGTCGATGACCGCGTATATGCTCGCGAACTATCGCGTGAAGCGCACCCGTCGGAAGAGATTTGTAATCCATTCAATTTGTATCCTGAACTTATGCTCCTCAGCATTTCAAGATACATTTGATCGGGACAAAAGGCAAAGTTCAGAGTACAAAGTTCAGAGTACAGCCTTTAGGCTGCTTTCCAAAACAGGCAAGCTAAAGCTTGTACTCTGAACTTAGAACTCCTGCCAGAGGTTTTCAAATCGGGTGAACTGCTTGATGAAGACCATCTTGATATCGTTAGTTGGACCGTTACGATTTTTGCGTACCAGCAGCTGAGCGATCCCTTTGTTCTCTTCGGTTTCGTTGTACATCTCTTCGCGGAAGATGAATGCAACGATGTCGGCGTCCTGCTCGATGCTCCCTGATTCGCGCAAATCGGATAGTTGAGGCTCGTGATTGGTTCTGGTTTCCGGCGCGCGAGACAATTGCGAAAGAGCTATGACTGGCACATCCAACTCTTTCGCCAGCGCTTTAAGATCACGCGAAATTTGCGAGACTTCCTGCTGGCGACTTTCGGTCCGACCGCGACCGCTCATCAATTGAAGATAATCGACGACTAGCATATCCAATCCGTGCTCAGCCTTTAACCGACGAGCCTTCGCGCGCATTTCCAGAATCGAGATTCCGGGTGTGTCGTCGATAAATATCTTTCCTTCGGCCAGATGCGCCAGACCTTCGGCCAGTCGACCCCACTCTTCCTTATTCAGAAAACCGTTTCGAAATCGCTGAGCATCGACCTGTGATTCAGAGCAGAGCATACGCTGAACCAGTTGCTGTTTCGACATTTCCAGCGAGAAGACGCCGGCGACCGCCCCATATTTCAAAGCCGCATTTTGGACCATATTCAAAACCAGCGAAGTCTTTCCGGTCGATGGACGCGCGGCGATGATGATCAGATCCGTCTTTTGCAGACCGTTGGTCAGCTTGTCGAACTCAGTAAACCCAGTCGGAACGCCGGTCAGCATGTTTTCGCGACCGGCCATTTTTTCGACAGCTTCGAGCTGCTGGTGCAGTACCGGTTTCAGGTGAGTGAAACCTTCGCGAATCCGATCCTCAGCTAACGCGAAGATAGCCTTCTCGGCGTTGTCCAGAATGATCTGCGGATCTTCTTCGGCTTCGAAACATGTGGCGATAATTTTATTGGCTTCGTTTATCAGGCGGCGAAGAACCGATTTGCCTTTAACGATTCGAGCGTAATGCTCGATGTTTGCCGTTCGCGGCACTCCGTCGGTCAAGGCGCTCAGGAAACTGATGCCGCCAACCTGTTCCAATTCTCCTGATCGCTGCAAGGCCTCCGCGACTGTTAGATAATCGATAGCGCTGCCTTTTTCCGAAAGCTGGATCATCTTGTCAAAGATGCGGCGGTGCGAATCCAGGTAGAAGTCATCTCGATTAATGAATTCAACAGCCTGATTGCAAACGGCGTTGTCGAGAAGGATTGCCCCAAGAATCGAACGCTCTGCGTCCACATTGTTAGGCAAAGATTTATCAAGCGTGATATCGCGCGCGAACTGTAAAGCCATTATCTAAAACACCGTGTGCATGAGCTCAGAATTTGTTGAATAAACGGCATCATAACTTAACTTGGTTCCAAGAGTCTATCACGGGCCGGACTTGAAACAGTAAGATGAAGATGTGAAAAGAGTTTTTGATGAGTGTGCGTCGATTTTCCTTGCTCTTCTGCCTTTACGAGCAATCCCCACCGGGTTTACTATGGCCATATCTCAATAAAGCGAAGTCAGGCACGCTGACTCGACAAAAGATTGACCCATAGATGCTGAGCCGAAAACTTTTACGAACGCAGATTAAAATCATCCGTTTCTATCGACGACTGGGTCTTTCTGAAAACAGAATCTTCTTTTTCCTGTCGATAGTCATCGGCGGCATGTGCGGTCTGACCGCCGTCGGCTTTCACCTGCTGACAAGAGGATTGGTCAAACTTTGCTATGGCGTAACGGATGCCGACAGCCTCACTCGTCCCCGCGCCTATATCATTATTATCCCAATGATTGGCGGTATGCTCGCCGGTCTGGTGATGAAATTTTCACCGGCCGCGCGCGGCAGCGGAGTCCCACAGGTCAGAGTCGCCCTTTTGGTTCACAAGGGGCGAATTCCTTTTAAGAATATTCTGGGCAAGATCTTTGCCGGAGCGCTCTGCATCGGCACCGGCAGCTCTGTCGGTCGCGAAGGTCCTACAATTCAAATCTGCGCCGGCATTGCATCGTTTGTCGGCCGAGCGTTGCGATTATCGAAAGACAAAGCTAAAGACCTTGTTCCGCTCGGAGCAGCAGCGGGCTTGGCAGCCGCATTCAACACGCCGATTGCGGCCGTGACCTTCACGATGGAAGAGATCATCGGCGATCTCAACGTACGGACGCTCGGGTCGATCATCCTGGCCGCAGTTACAGCCGACGTCGTCGAGCATTCGATGCTGCAGAACAACCCGATCTTTGCGACTCCTCGTTACACGATGGTCAGCGCTCGCGAACTGCCGATCTACGCCGTTCTCGGCGTAGTCTCTGCGCTTGTCTCAGTTTTGTTTTCAAAAGGACTGCTCGAATTCCGCAACATGATGCGGCGTGAAATTTATGTGCCGCCGTACTTGAAGACTGCTCTTGGCGGCCTGGTGATCGGTCTCTTCGGGTTTTTTATTACGCCGCGAATCCTGGGCGTCGGTTATTTCACGGTTCGCGAGGCTTTGACCAACAATCTGACTCTGACGGTTCTGGCATTCCTGGCATTCGCAAAGCTGCTGACTACGATCAATTCTTACGGAACGGGAGCTTCGGGTGGAGTCTTTGGTCCTTCGCTTTACATCGGGTCAATGGTCGGAGGATCGATCGGTCAGATAGCGCATCATTATTTTCCGGTGCACACATCAAACCCGGGAGCTTACGCGCTGGTAGGAATGGGCGCCCTGACGGCCGGGTTTATCCGAGCGCCGATCACATCGATCCTGATCATTTTTGAAATGACTCGGCAATACGACATCATCCTGCCGTTGATGATTGCGAATATCACCAGTTATTCATTGGCGAGACTGCTGTACAAGCATTCAATCTATGAAGCCCTGACTGAACAGGACGGTATTCATCTGCCCGACACCGAATCGCCGACGGCTCGCAGTTTGACGGTAGCGGACGCGATGACGAAAAAGGTGGTGTCGCTCTACGCCGGATGGACGCTCCGTGCGGCGGCAGAGATGCTCAGCAACAATCACGACAAGACTCTTGCGCATGTTGGGACACTGGATTTAAAGCGCAAAGTTCATTGGGGTGACATCGGCAGTTATCCATTGACCGATTCATACGGAAAGCTGGTCGGCATCGTATCAGTGACCGATTTGGAAAACGCTGTTCGCAAACAGCAATTGAGTGCGAAGCTGGATTCCATCGGCACAACCGAGAACATAGCGCACGTGCACCCGGATCAGACCTTAGATCGAGCACTGCGACGCTTGGGCGAACGGGACGTACACATGTTGCCCGTGGTGAGCCGCGAAGACCCGAAGAAGCTTCTGGGAGTGATAACCCTGTCGGATATAATGCGCGCCTATCGCATCAACAACGAAACCTTCGAACCAGGTAAGGTGGCGAAGGTTGATATAACGGAGGTGCAATAGTCGTATGGGACACAAAACGCGAATAATGTATATCGAATATAAAGGCGACAGTATTGTCGGTGCGGCCAGGATCGGGCGCGTTACATATTCGAAGACTGGCAAATCTATTTATTATCAAGGCAGAGAGTTTGGTTCATTAAATGGAACCGGCTTCAAAGCTAACTATTTTGATGTCGAAACACGGGAGGAATATTGGATTTCAGGTTGCAAGAAGGATGGAACCGATGCGCTTTATTCAACTACCGTCGAAATTGACGATGATGTAAGGGAAGAATATTGGACAAAGATCCGAAATAAGCCTGAGTCAAAAAACATCAAATCCTTCAAATGCGTGGGCAAATACGCCAAATAAAACCTAAATGAGTTATGACATTCAAGTTTGGTCTGTAAACCCAGCTATATTGCCCAATAGTCTGCCTGATCTACATAAATGGCGGATCGACGGAAAGTCCTGTGAATTGGACTGCAAGAAGTGGACAATAATCCTTGGTCCCTCGGATGAAGTACAACCCGAAGATATACCTGAGGACATCAATCTTCTGTTGCCCGGTATTCGATACTTGACGGAAATAAATCTTTCTCCAATCAATTTTTCGTGGCTGGCGAGAAGATCGATTAATCGAGTTGCGAAGAGCGTCGCTAAAGCAGCGCACGGCGTTATTTTCGATCCGCAAGAAGGTTCCATTACAACCCCTTCAGGCGTTAAACGATACGAGTCTCGGAGGCGAGAGCAGCGATTTTCAATCCTTGAGATGAACTGGCTGTTTACTGACGGACCTTTACTTGAAAAAAATGGGCCGGAGATTTTCGTTAAGTTTCTGGAAACCAGATTGCCAGAATCAATGCCCAGGCGTTACGGTGAATACGAACCTGTCCAACATCTTTACGCAAAAACGGGTAGAGATCACTTCTTGCAATTTCTCTGCGATAACAACTGGTCTATCGTCTGGTATCCGACGCGGCCCGTGCTGCATGTAAATGTAACTAGTTACGGTAAAAACTGGGGGCCCACCTCTAGAGGCTTCAGGGCTAATAAAGTCTCTCTTGCCATTGAAGCTAGCGCAATAAATCAGCCGGGATGGGAAACAGCCATCAAAGATATTTGGTACAAATTATCGGAATTAATTACTCCATTTTATGGCGACGTGAAGATTTTGGATGGCTATGTGTCATCTGGTGCGACCTACTCTCTAGCGAGAGATACGGAACGATCATCGTCCAGTGATCCATGGTGGAAAGGAATTCCCTTGACCTTAGGATTGGCAGCGGTGATCGGCGAGCCCTACCTTTCGCTTTGGCCGGAATTCCGCCACGCTGCGACTATTGATAAAGGCCTGGCATTTCTCACTCTGGATGATTGGACCAGAAAAGGCGACATCTCAACGAGGATTGGTGGCGTTCCTGAAGTACTCGCTCGACATGGACATTGGGAGGAAAAGAGGATCTCAGACCGGGGTGTACTAAGAGACTATGTTGTCGAATATCCAAAGATATGGCCGTTCGAAGGCCCCTTTTCCGACCAAAGGCCTCGATAGGGTAAAGCTGCAAACCAAGGTAAATGGAGCTCAGGTATTGTCAGGGGAGCGGATCTGGAAGGATCTCCGATCATTTTGGTCAATAATAGCTGGGAGCACATGACTACATTCCTGGTTCCTGTGCGACAATGGTCGGACGGAACGCCTGATCACTGAAATAAAAGAACACACCCGCCTGTGATCTAAGTCACAGCTTGATTTCCATTTCACCCATAAAATCTTTATCCGGAATTCGATTGCGCAACCCTGCCGCGTCGGCAAATAGGCAAAGGCTAGGCAGCAAAGGGATGTTTTTATGGAAATGAGCTCGGAATCGACAATTCGTGATATCGTCAGCCAGTATCCACAGACCCGATCTGTCTTTGACCGCTACGGACTCAAAGGCTGCGGCGGCCCTGAAGGTCCATCTGAATCGGTGTACTTCTTTGCGCGAGCCCACGGCGTCGATCTTGAATCTTTGCTCTCTGAGCTGAAAGACGCAATCGCCAATCCGTCAGTTCTGCCATCAACCGAACGATCAACTGCGGCCGACACGATATATCGTCGTTTCTTTAAGGCAGCGATAATAACAATGCTCAGCGCCGGCGGTCTTTGGGGCGCGTTTCTGCTCCTGGTCATCGGAACGAAAGAGGACTTCACTTCCGTATCGATCTTTGATGTGAACGCGCACGGACACGCTCAAATCTTTGGCTGGGTCGGGCTGTTTGTTATGGGGTTCGCTTACCAGGCATTTCCGCGTTTCAAACACACGTCGTTGTGGAAACCAAAAATGGCATTGGCGACTTTTTACATGATGCTCGCCGGAATCATTTTACGTGTGGTGGGAGAGACTTTTCATACTTATTCACCGATGACTTCGCTAGCAGTTGTCGGCGGGCTGATCGAATTGAGCGCGATAACACTTTTCATCATTAATATCGTCGAGACCTACCGTCGCAGCGGAAAACCGCTTGAGCATTACGATTACTATGTTGCTGTGGCGCTTTGCTGGTTTTTCGCTCAATCGGTGCTGGATATCTTCCACCTTTATATGACGACCACGGCGACGACAATGGAAGCACTGCTTATGCAGGTTGCAACCTGGCAGCCACCGCTTCGGAATTTCCAGGTTCACGGTTTTGCGTTGACTATGATTCTTGGCGTCAGTCAAAGGTTCTTTCCTGGCATGTTCGGCTTGCCTGAAATCCGAAAGCGTCGATCATTGCTGATACTGATCACGCTCACGGTTGCGGTTTTTGGCGAGGCGATGTCCACCGTAGCCTTGATGAAAACCGGTCAGGTGACTTTTGTCGGATTTATGTATGCGTCGGTTATTCTTCTGGCCGCCTCGATCGTCGCGCTCACCCGACCCTGGTGGAGCTATCTGTGGGGCAGACAGCGTAAAAGTGATTCTGAAGCAGAGACTGAACAATCTGACCGAAGCTTTAAATTTTTCAGGGCCGCTTACGGCTGGTTATATTTCTCGTTGGGGCTGCTGCTTTTCGGACCGTTTTACAATTTTCTGATGAACCAGGAATTTTCGCATGCATTTTCCGGCGCCGTCCGGCACGCCATTACGGTGGGCTTCGTCAGTTTGATGATCGTTGGGGTATCCGCCAAAGTTGTTCCTATACTGAACGGAGTCGATTCGCGAGTACTGACGCGTCTTTGGCTTCCTTTTGCACTAATCAACACAGGATGCGCGCTTCGCGTCAGCACCCAAATCATTACGGAACTGTATCCTTCCGCCTATTCAGTCATTGGGCTGAGCGGCGCGTTTGAAGTTGCAGGATTTATAATTTGGGGTCACGAGCTTTGGAAAGTCATGGCGATGTGGAAGGTGATTAGTCGGTCGGCAAAAACCACCAGGCTGTTAGCGCAGATCGGTCCCGACGATATAGTCGGAAGCGTGGTAGAGGCAGCGCCGCAATTGCGAGAAATCTTCGCGCGATTTGGTTTTACTGCGATCAGCAATCCAGTGCTGCTCAGAACTGTTGCCAGGGCGACAACGATTCATCGGGCTTGCATGATGCAGGGAGTCGATGAATCTGCATTTCTGCAAGCGTTGAATGCGGCGCTGAATGTTGGTCCGCGACTGGTGCAGCTGACAGCCCAACCAACCGATCATCAATAGGGAAGTCTGTCGTCCCGACTGCGCGTTGAATTGATATACTGGCACTCAGGCGTTGTCAGTTGGATCTAAGGTTAGACAACCATCGACACAATAACATTAAAAATATTGACAATGGCCGATAGGCTCAGGTATCTCATGCACGTGGACGCCACCTGTCATTGACTAATTCCGTTCGGTGAGAAAATCATGCATCTAAAGAACGTCGCCTCAACTGCGGTGAAGTGTGTCGCAATAGCCGTTTTGCTCGGCGCGGTGTTTCACTCAAAGGCACAAACTGCCCAGACAAACTATACGAATATGGCTCCCGTCGAGCAGTACCTGATGGATCGTGATGCCGAAATCGCTCTGGCTCGGAGCGCGGCGCCGGAGTCCATCTCGCGCGATGCCACGGTTATGGTTCTCGGGCGGCACGGTTACGAGACTGCTGTAAAAGGGAAGAACGACTTTGTATGCGTCGTCGAGCGTGGCTGGACTGCACCACTCGATAACGCGAACTTTTGGAACCCAAAAATCCGCGGTCCTATCTGTTTTAATGCCGCGGCCGTGCGCACCTATCTTCCACGCACGATCAAGAAGACAGAGTTGATTATGGCTGGACGCTCGAAAGATCAAATGGCGGCCGCCATCACAGCCGCAATCGACAAAAAGGAATTGCCAGCAATGGAACCCGGAGCTATGTGCTACATGCTGTCAAAGCAAGGCTACTTGGACGATCACGCCGGGCACTGGCATCCTCACCTTATGTTTTTCGTTTCACCAGGCGACCCGGCAGCGTGGGGAGCGGATCTGGAAGGGTCCCCTATCATCTCGGTTAATAATAGCTGGGAGCACATGACTACATTCCTGGTTCCCGTGCGACAGTGGTCAGACGGAACTCCTGATCACTGAGAATATAGTCGAGACTTGCCGTCGCGGCGGAAAACCGCTGGACCATCAAGCTTCCTTAATGAATTCAGCGATCGCCGCTACGAACTGTTCGGTTCTTTCAAAGTTAGGCAAGTGTCCGCAATTGGGGATCACAACCAATCGAGAGTTCTTTATCTTTTCGTTGTACACTTTTGCGTGCGCCAGCGGGACCAGTTTGTCGTTTTCTCCCCAAATGATAAGCGTCGGCGCTTTGATTCTCCAAAGTCGCTCAGGCATTTTCGGGTTGGTGAAATACGTATCCCAGCCAATACGAGCGGCAGCAGTGAAAGCTCTATATGAAAGCACTGCCTGTTCCGGACTCGGAATGTTGGGAACAGAGACTTGCGCTATGAATGACTCGGGGTCGTTAAAAACCATTTCTCGGACTTTAACGGGTTTGTTGAGATATGCGAACAGGTCAGCTATCGGCGCGCCTTCAACATAGAGTCCGGCCGAATCGACAATGACAAGTTTGTTGACTTTCTCCGGATATCGCATTGCGAACTCTAACGCGATCCATCCACCAAGAGAAGTTCCGACCAGATTGACTTTCTCAAGCTCCATCGCTTGCAGGAAATCCAGGTAATGAAAGATGAGATCTTCCATTCCATCGGTTTGATCCAGCCCTTCGGATTCTCCGAAACCCGGATGCATCGGAGCGATGACGGTGGAATGCTTTGACAGTCCGTCGTGAAAGGGAAGCCAGATCATCGATTCGCCACCGGAACCGTGCAGATAGAGCAGTGGCTCTCCGCTACCACCTGTCAGGATCTGGGTGCGTTTGCCGCTGACATCAATATAATGTTTTCGGTCGGCAGATCCTGCCATCACTGACCATTTGGGTTTTTGAATATTGCCTTCAGTCATGATTTCTCACATTCTCTATAGCGCTATCACAGAATTGTCGGTTTAAATTTTAAGTGGCCGCAGTTGTTCCAGCGGCCGGTCTGATATGAGGCAAGACCTGCTCGGAGAATAACTGCATGCTTTTCCGGGTCAGCTCGTGAGACATCGTCCCGGCCTGACAACCCATCAGCAAATTGCCGGCGCCCAACTCTTTACCATAATAGTTAATCTTATCTCTGACAGTTTCCGGGCTTCCGATGATACAAAAGACGCCCTTTTCAACATCTTCCCAGGTCTTCTGGGCGTAGAGAAACGTGCCGCGATTTTTAAGGATCGCCACCAGCGACTTTTCTGATGTGTAACCGGGTGGGACGATGAAATCGAGTCCTTTAAGAAGGTTCTTCTTGAAGTACCAGAATGCTGGCTCAAACTCCTGTCTCGCCTTTTCATCCGTTTCCGAAACATAGATCGGGATCGCCCATCCCAATTGATCGGGGCTGGCGGTATATCCGGCGCGCTCGCAAGCTTCGCGGAACAGCGCGAACTGTCTTCGGAAAACATCGATATGGAAAAATGGGATTCCCATATACGAGTACCTATGCTGTGCAATGAAATCCAGTGTTTCCAGGCTTCCCGCACCAGGAACCCAAATTGGAGGATGTGGCTTTTGAAAAGGAGTCGGCCAGGGATTAACGTAACGCAACTGGTAGTGTTTGCCGTGGAATTCGAATGGCCCTTCACGAGTCCAGGATTGCACGATCAAATCGTGAGCCTCGCGGAATCGTTCACGCGCATAAGTCGGATTCACGTGATAAGAGAAATATTCAGGTCCACCGCCAATTACCATTCCGACGATGATCCGCCCGCCTGAGATAACGTCAAGCATTGCCCACTCTTCAGCAACGCGAATCGGAGGGTTATACATCGGCAGAGCGTTACCGATGATGGCGATCTTCATCTTTTTGGTGCGCATCGCCAGCATACCGGCAATGAGATTCGGCGAAGGCATCAAACCGTAAGCGTTCTGATGGTGCTCGTTGACGCAAACGCCATCGAATCCGTACTCCTCGGCCATCACAAGGGAATTGATATATTCGTTGTACAGGTCGTGACCTTTGACTGGATCAAAGAACGAGTTCGGACACCAGACCCATGCTGAATCGTATTTCTCGTCAAAATCATCGGGTAAATAGGGCCACGGCATCAAATGAAAGAAGAAGACCTTCATGTATTGTTCCTCAGGTTTAAAGGACCAGATAATTTCAGTATCCAGAGAATCCCAGACGCCCGAATATTAAGCTACAAGAGTATCTTCGTCCAACGGATCGAATTGACTCATCAAAAATCTAATTGAAATCGCATCGTTGACTCACGAAAGAAATCTAAACGAAATTTAAGCAGTTCTTCCGATGCCAAGCGTGGATCAGGAGGAACAAATG
>Ga0070741_10006050_pt1 | contig 26289 bp, 25 predicted proteins | sample Coa_R1_4_FD_66440 | JGI IMG/M metagenome (GOLD analysis project Ga0070741, IMG submission 66440) | Surface soil microbial communities from Centralia Pennsylvania, which are recovering from an underground coalmine fire - Coalmine... | ecosystem: Environmental > Terrestrial > Soil > Unclassified ... | reverse complement strand
AGGAGCGCTCGTCGCGGGCTGAAAGCGCCGCAGGCGACTTTCAGCAATATTAGATACACACCCGGTTACGGCCCTCGCTCTTGGCCCGGTAAAGCGCCGCGTCAGCCTCCGCGAGCAAGCGCTCGGCGAGCTGCGAGTAATCGCGGGTACCTTTAGGGAGAGCTGATGCTGCGGCGACTCCGATAGATAGCGACACCGTCTCTCCCTGCCGACCTCCAATGTCGATTGGCTGGCTGCGCACTGCATCGAGCACGCGGGTGGCGACCTTCTCCGCGTCCTTCAGTGTCCCGTGGGGAAGCACGATCGCGAACTCGTCTCCACCGAAGCGGGCCCCCGTGTCGCTCAGGCGCATGTGGTCGCTGATGCGGTGTGCGACTTCGCGCAGAACCGCGTCACCGGCGAGATGTCCGTGGCGGTCGTTGATGCGCTTGAAATGATCGACATCGATCATCAGGCAGGCCACGGCATGCTGCTCACGTTGCGCGCGTGCCAGCTCTTCGCCCAGGCGGGCCTGGAGGTAGCGTCGGTTGTGAAAGCCGGTGAGGAAATCGGTCAATCCGCTGCGCACGAGCCGCGCGCGATTGATGGCATTCTCGAGACAGATCGCGCCGACCACCCCCAGATGAGCGAGGAAGTCACTCGCCAGCTCGGATGTGAAGCGCCGTTTGTCGACGCTGAAGAATACCAGGGCGCCGTCAAGTGACTCATTGCGACGCAGTGGGATGAGCGCCAGACTGCCTCGCTGTCCCGCGCCGCCCAGCAGCAAGGCGTGATCCGCCGTCCGGAACGGTCCCAGCCACGGCCGATCGAGGCTCGCCAGTTGCGGTGCCAGCTCGACGACCTGATCGGCGAACTGGACTTCTGGCAGATCCTCCACGCGGAAGCCGTCGCCGGAGAGCAGATGCCTCACCTCATGGTTGGGATCGTGCAGGGCGAGGGTGACGACATCGAGCTGATAGGAGGTGCGCAGCCCGTGAATCATGAGATCGAGAAGCTGCGGCAAAGAGGTCGCACGTATCAGCTCGAGCTCGCGTTCCTGGGTCTTGCGTAACAGCGCATCGTTTCGGCTGACCTCTTCGGTCAACTCGGTCAGGCGCTCCTGCAGCGCCCGCACTTCCACATCGAGCTTTTCGCGAACCGCCGGGCGGGTGCCCTCATCCTGCGATCTCCTACCCAACCTCTGATCCGTCATGGATATTCGCCCCGTCAGGAATGCTCGCGCCGCCCCGGCCGCTGCTGCCAGCAGACGAAGCGCTAGGCCCGCCGCGCCGTCACGCTGCGACGATCCTCGAGATAATCGCGGCCCTTCTGCATGATGGATACGAAAGCATCGTGATCCTGCGCCACGACGGCTGTACGGACGCGTTCGACCGCTTGAGAGAGCGCCTCGAGAGATTCTGCCCCGTAATCGTTGAGGCTCTGGATCTCGTAATACAGCTCCGGACTTTCCTGCGCCACGCGGCTTGCGACATCGAGCTGTGCGTCGAACGTCGTACTCGACATGCGCGCAAGCTTCGGCGCGGCCTCGCCACTCCCGGCCAGCGCCGTGAAGAATGCAATGTTGAGTGCGTGCGAAAGCCCGAGTACGTAGGCGATCAGCCGGTCATGCTCGTCGAGGCTCATGACCACCTGCTCCGCCATCGTGGGCGCGAACAACTCACGCGCCCGGCTGAGCGCCTCGGCGCAGCCCAGATCCACGAAAACGACGTGACGGCCGGACAGCAGCTCGGTGTCGGGACCGAACATCGGATGCAACGATGTCACTTTGCAACCGTGCGACTTGAGCGCCATGAGCCCGGCGCGCAACGGCGATTTGAGCGAGCCGATGTCGAAGATGATACCGGGCGGACGACGCAGCGCCAGCTCGCGCAGGATGGCATCGGTCACCCCGAGTGGCGTCGCCAGGACGATGTAATCATGAGTGAGCTCGGTCTTGCGCCAGTCCTCCACTCCGGACAGTCCGGCCGGAGCCGCACCCGGGTCGGCAATCTCGACCTGAAAGCCCTGTGAGCTGAGGAACTCGGCGAACCAGCGTCCCATCTTGCCAGCACCGCCGATCACCAGAACCCGCTTCCCCGAGCCTGTCCCGCGGGCCACGACACTGGCCTGCTCCTGCGTGGTGAGCGAGGAACGGATCAGCAGATGCAGGAGGTCCTCCGCCAGAGCCGGGGAGACACCCAGCTCCGCAGCCATCTTTCTGACACCCAGAATGACATCGCGCTCGCGCTCGAAATCGCGCGTGGGAAAGCCGGTGGCGCGTTTCACTCGGGCGACCTCGCCACTGAGCTTTTTGCGCTCGGCAACCAGCGAAATCATCTGTCGATCAATGGCGGTCAGGCGCTCGCGCAGCGTACTCAGCGTCACATCGTCCTGCGTCATGGCAGCCTCGGCTCCTCGGTAGACTGAAACGCCCGTGTGGTGGAGGGTCCCGCAGGACCGCCAGGCCGGGCCCCCACCGCTCTGGCGGATGAAGTGACACCCTTTTTATCGACTGGTTTACGATTGCGCAATGAGCCGCCATACCGAGCTGCTGCGTGATCCGCTGCCGACCGAGCCTCTCCTCGTCGTCAATCAGTGGCTGGCCGAGAGCTGGAAACTTCGACAGCAGCCCAATCCCAATTCGATGGTGATCGCGACGGTGGACCCGCAAGGCAGACCCTCCGCGCGTGTCGTGCTCTGCAAGGAGATCGTTCCGCAACCGGGCTACCTGGTGTTCTATACGAATTATCTGTCCCGAAAGGGCTTGGATCTCGCGCGAACTCCCCGGGCTGCAGTCGTGATGCACTGGGACACTCTGCACCGCCAGGTGCGCATCGAGGGCCCGGTGGCTCAGGCCCCCGCCGCCGATAGTGATGCGTACTTTGCCTCGCGACCATGGCAAAGCCGGCTGGGCGCCTGGGCCAGTGCCCAGAGTCAGCCCATTGGTGCGCGCAAGGACCTCCAGGCCGCCGTTGCGCAAGCCGCTAAGCGCTTCGGGGTGCCGGTGCCTGGCGGGGGCTCGGAGGATTCTCAGGCGGCGACGGACTACCCTATCCCCCGGCCGCCGCACTGGGGCGGATACCATGTTTGGGCCGAGGCGGTCGAGCTGTGGGTGGAAGGCGAAGCGCGCATTCACGACCGCGCCAGATGGACCCGCGCGTTGCAGAAGCGTGCCGATGGATTGTTTGAGACGGGTCCCTGGAGCAGTACCCGCCTGCAGCCTTAGCGCACCGTGTGGCGGATCATTCGCACAGCGTTGCTGCTGCTGGTGTTGATCTGGGCGGCCGCTCACACCTGGCTGGACAGATTCGAGAGCACCCGCTGGCACGATCCGCTCTGGGTCGGAATATTTCCTGTGAATGCCGACGGCAGCACGATCTCGCAGCAGTACATCGACGCTCTGACGTCCCGCGAATATGCTGATATTGAAGCCTTCTTCGTGCGTGAGGCGCAGCGATACGGCAAGGCTGTGACACCGCCCGTGCACATGGTCCTGTACCCGCAATCCAGACAGACTCCGCCCGTTCTGGAGAGGAATGCAGGCCCAGTGTCAACGGCCTGGTGGAGCCTGAAATTGCGCTGGTACGCCTTCCGGGCGGCCGACACCGGGGGGCGGCCGCCGCCGCGGATCCGGCTCTTCGTGCTCTATCACGACCCGACAACTCTGCAGACGGTGGCAGACTCGCATGGTCTGCAAAAAGGACTGCTCGGCGTGGTTCACGTGTTCGCGCTCCGACCCATGGCGGGAAGCAACAGCATCGTGATCGCACACGAGCTTCTGCACACGCTCGGCGCCACGGACAAGTATGACCTCCGCACCGGCATGCCTGATTACCCGAGCGGATTCGCCGAACCCGATCGCAGGCCGCTTTATCCCCAGCCCTTGGCTGAAATCATGGCCGGCCGGCAAGCCCTCTCGGCGAGCCGGTCCGAGATGCCCGGGTCGCTTCGGGATGTGGTCGTCGGCCCGGCCACCGCGCGGGAGATTCGATGGACCAACCCCTGAGCGCTCGCGGGATGCCGCTCGCCACCAGAAGCCTCTGCGTTCGCGTCGGCGCGCGCGAGCTGGTGAGCAATCTGGCGCTGGAATTCCCGCCCGGGACGTTCGTGGCCGTGCTTGGCCGCAACGGCTGCGGGAAGACGCTCACCTTGCATACGCTAGCGGGGCTGCGGGAGCCCGACTCGGGCGACGTGCTCCTCGACGGACGCACGTTCCACGAACAGGGTCGGCGAGCTGCGGCCCGACGGCTGGGGCTGCTCGCCCAGGATCTGGAAGAGGGTTTCGTGACCACCGTTCTCGAGACCGTGCTGATCGGGCGTCATCCTTATCTTGCATTCTGCCAGTGGGAAACTTCGGCGGACGAGCAGCTGGCCAGAAAGGCGCTGGCCGCCGTGGACATGGCCGGCTTCGCGGCCCGCCGCACCGATACGCTCTCGGGTGGCGAGCAGCGGCGCGTGGCCATCGCCGCATTACTGACGCAGGATCCGGGGGTATTCCTGCTGGATGAGCCGACGAACCATCTCGATCCGCATCATCAGCTCGCGGTGCTCGAGCTGTTTCGCGAGCTCGCGCGCACCGGGCGCACCGTGATCGCAACCCTGCACGACCCGACCCTCGCCGCGCGCTTCGCCGATCGCGCGCTGCTCCTGCATGGAGATGGCCGCTGGAGCGAGGGCCCCGTGAGCGAAGTAATCACGCAGGGCTCGCTGAGCGAGCTGTATCTGGCGCCCATGGTGGAGCTCGAGAACGCCGGCCGGCGAATCTTCGTCACCCGTTAGGGACCCGCCCGGCTCGGAAAGCCGGCACGCCAGCGGCCGCCGCGTAGCGAAATCAGTCGCCGCTTCTCAGCACCAGCCCAATCAGCAGTCCGATTCCGCAACCGAGTACCGCCGATGTCCAGGGTCGCTGGTTCACGAAGCGATCCAGGGAGACCGCCGTGTCGCGGGCCTTCGACAGGGTGTCGCGCGCATTTGACAGAAGCGTACCCCCTATCTGGCTGCGGACATCGGCAATGGTAGCGGTCAGCCGGTTCCGCAATTCGTCGACGGCGGGTCCACCATCGTCCCCCAAAGCTGCCAGGAGAGCCTCCGTGGCGGCGAGCGCCTCGCGCAGCTCCTTTCCGGCCAGATCTCTGGCCGTAGCCTGATCGTTTCTCATGACTCGAACCTGCTTCGTCCCAAGCTGGGGCATCAACGCCGGCTCCGGGCCGGAGTTCCGCGAGCACCTCCCGTCCGGCGGCGGCGGTTGCATCGCACCAGGTGGCGCTCACTTCAGGGCCTGTAGCACGGCCTCGTGCAAAAGGCCGTTGGTCGCAAGTACGCTGGTGGTCTGCAGAGTCACGGGCGCGCCGCACAGGTCTGTGAACTGCCCGCCTGCCTCGCGCACCAGGACAGCGAGCGCCGCGATGTCGAGGATGTTCACGTCGGACTCGATCACGATCTCCAAGGCGCCACGCGCCAGCAGGTGGTAGTGCAGGAAGTCCCCGTAACCGCGGATGCGATTCACACGGCCAATGAGCTCGCCGAATCGGCTCCAAGCGGTTGAGCGCGCCAGGGTTTTGAGGTTGCCGCTCGAGACGATGCTGCCGGCAAGATCCCCGATGGCGCTGACCCGGATCGGCTGCCCGTTCAGGTAGGCTCCCCCGCCCTTCTCGGCCCACGCGACTTCGTCGTACGCCGGCGCACTGGAGACCCCCAGCACGAGCTGTCCCTCTCGCATGAGCGCGATCTGCGTGGAGAAGAACGGGCACTCCCGCAGGAACGACTTCGTGCCATCGATCGGGTCCACCAGCCACACGTTTGGGGCCTTCAGGTCGCGACCGGCGGTCTCTTCTCCATAGAAGCCATAGCTGGGGAAGCGCTCGGTCAGCACTGCCTTGATCGCCTCTTCCGCCCGTATGTCCGCCTCCGTAACAGGTGATTGATCTGGCTTGGTCCTCACCTGCAGAGTGCTGCGGTACAGCCGCCGGATGATCCCGGCGGCGGCTTCGGCCGCCTCGCGGGCAGCCTGGAGTTCTTTGGAGGGCATGCTGGACTTTCGGCAGGCCGGATCAGCGCAGCCTCGCCGAGGCGCCAAGGACCTGTCAACGCGACTGTTCTGGCAGAATTCCCGAGGTACTGAGTGAGCGACCGCGCGAGGGCCTGTCGATGGGCAACCGGCTGAGCAAGATCTACACGCGCACAGGCGATGACGGGACGACCGGACTCGGAGATGGAAGCCGCGTCCCGAAGAATGGGCCGCGGGTCGAGGCATTCGGGACCGTTGATGAGCTCAACAGCTGCATCGGCGTGCTGCTGGCGGTGCCCGCTCTGCCGGGTCCGGTGACCGAGTGTCTGACAGTAATCCAACACGAGCTGTTCGACATGGGTGGCGAGCTGTGCATTCCGGGCCATCAGGTCATCACCGCGGCGCATGTCACGCGTATCGAGGAGACGCTCGATCGTTTCAACGATCCGTTGCCGCCCCTGAAGGAATTCATTCTTCCAGGCGGCGGCCCCGCCGCAGCCGCCTGCCATGTCGCGCGCACGATTGCACGCCGTGCCGAGCGCCGCGTGCTGACACTGGCTGGGAGCGAGTCCGTCAGTCCGGAAGTGTTGCGATACCTCAACCGTCTTTCGGATCTGCTGTTCGTGCTCGCTCGCGTCCTGGCGCGTCACGAGCAGGGCACGGAAGTGCTCTGGCGGCACGATCGGGGAACCTCCAGCTCGTGATTCCGACCCTTCTCGGTCCGCAGTTCGAGCAGCTCTTTGGCGCCAATCTCGTCTTCAGCGCCCGGGCGCAGGAATATTCGGTCCGGGGCTTTCCAGGCCCCTTCTCGATAAAGGGTGTCGCGCGGGGCGAAGCGGTCTGGCGCGTCGCGGGCCAGCGGTTCGTAGTGGACTCGAGCAGCTGGCTCATCGTCGACCGGATGTCGCCCTACGACCTGGATATCCACTCTGTCGAGCCAGTGGAGACCTTCGTCGTGTTCTTCGCAGATGCCTTACTGGCGGATGTGGCGACTACCCGTCTGGCCGCCATGGAGCGGCTGCTCGATAACCCCGCCGGACGCAGTGCAGTCGAGCTTCCAGTCTCGCAACGGCTGTGGACCGGTGTTACCGAGTTCCAGCAGGCGCTGGCGTCCTTGCGACGCGCCAGTCATTCATCGCCTGCAGTCCCGCAGGGCATGCTCGATGCTGAGCTGCGAGTTTGCCTCGACGCGTGCGCCGACCTCACGGCGCGTGCGCGCGATGAGCAGGAGCGTATCCGGGCGGCCCGCCCCGCGACCCGTCGTGAGCTGTACCGGCGTGTTCTGCGCGGCAAGGCGCATCTGGACGAGACTGTCTGCAGCGTGTTCGATCTGGAGCGTGCAGCCAGCGTGGCCTGCCTCGCTCCGCATCACTTCCATCGCACGTTCCGAGCCGCATTCGGAGCCACACCGTACGGCTACGTGGTCCGGCGACGAATCGCCACGGCCCGCCGGCTCCTCGCCGAAACGGACAGCACCGTGGAACAGATCAGCGATGCGGTCGGCTATGAGAGCCTGCCATCATTCACGGCCCGATTCCGGCGTCTCGTCGGGATGCCACCGGGCGAGTTCCGCGAAGCAATTCGCAAGCACCGATAAACACTCCGAGCCGCCGAGCCGCTAGCATCCAGCAGCATGCAAGCCCTTCTCGATGCCATCCAGGCCAATCTGGCGGATGAGGTCACACGCATCCTCGAGCAGCACCCGGAGGCGGCCGCCGCGCGTTCCCCGAGCGGCCTGTCTGCCCTGACTCTGGCGGCGTATCTGTCGCGGCCGGCGCTCGTTGAATTGATCCGTCGGCATCGTGGGCAGCCGGACTTTTTCGAGGCCTGTCTGCTGGGCGATGAGCCGGCAGTGCGCGCAGGTCTGGCGGGGGGCCAGGACGTCAACGCATGCGCACCTGACGGATTCACACCTCTGGGTCTGGCCGTGTATTTCGGCCACCCCGCCGTGGCCAGACTCCTGCTTCAGAGGGGCGCAGAGGTGAATGCACGGGCACGAAATGCCCAGCAGGTCGGTCCCATCCACGCGGCGCTCAGTCGCAACGACCTGCCTGCGCTGGAGCTGCTGCTGCTCCACGGCGCCGACCCGGACTTGCCGCAGCAGCAGCTTTTCCGGCCGCTGCACATCGCGGCCGCGAACGGCAACGCGCTGGCGGCGGGTCTGTTGCTGTTGTTTGGTGCGCAGCCCGCCGCGAGAACCGAGGGCGGCAAGCTTGCATCAGAGCTGGCTCGCGAACGCGGACACACGGTGCTGGCCGACAAGCTGCAGAAGCTGACCGCAACCGCTGCCGGGCCAATCGGCTAGGCCAGCGCCGGGCGCTCGTGAAAGCGTCCACGCGAGCCGAGCGTCGCCCTGCTTAGCGCCGCCGCCGCTCCAGGCGACCGTGCGCGCGCAGCAGGGCCTTCCAACGCTCCCAGTCGAAGGACGACCACGGATCCGACTTGCGCCCTGGAGCGATGTCATCGTGACCGACGATGTGCTCGGCCGACAGGGAGGGGAAGGCAGCGAGCAGAGCTTCCACCAGGGCTGCGAGCTGCTCGTATTGCGCATCCGTGTAGGTCACGCCGTCGGCGCCCTCGAGCTCGATGCCGATGGAAAAGTCATTGCACGCCGTACGGCCGCGATAGTGCGACTGGCCGGCGTGCCAGGCTCGCTGACCGAACGGCACGTACTGCGTGATCGAGCCATCGCGCCGGATGACGACGTGCGCCGAGACCTTCCCGGAAGCGATGTCGCGGAAAAAAGGGTGCTGATCCGCGGGCAGCTTTCCAGTGAACAGCAGATCGATCCACGGTCCGCCGAACTCACCCGGCGGCAGGCTGATCCCGTGAATGACGATCAGCTCCGGAAGCACACCGGTGGGCCGGGCGTCGAAATGGGGCGACAGGACCTGGCGGGCACCCACCAGGAGTCCCGTCGCGGGATCGACTTGCAGGGGCGGCTGCATCATCTGGGATCATGCCACGAGCGATACCCTTCTTCCAATCAATGACTTACAGCGCCGCATTCCGGCAGCCGCCGTTCATCGGCGTTGATCGTAACACGCGTCGTGCAGCCAACTGTGCGCGCGCTCGTGCCACAATCTTTGCATGAGCAGCGCAAACGCCGCGTACGTCCGCAGGGATCTGGCCCACGTCTGGCATCCCTGCACCCAGATGAAGGACCACGAGGATCTGCCGCTGATTCCCGTGCGCAAGGCCCACGGCGCCTGGCTCGAGGATTTCGAGGGCCGCCGATATCTCGATGCCGTCAGCTCCTGGTGGGTCAACCTCTTCGGGCATGCCAATCCGCGCATCAACGCGGCCGTCCGTGCCCAGCTGGACAGTCTCGAGCACGTGATTCTCGCGGGCTTCACGCATGAGCCGGTCATCGAGCTCTCGGAGGCGCTCGTCCGGGTGCTTCCAGCCGGACTGACACGCTGCTTCTATGCGGACAATGGCTCATCGGCGATCGAGGTGGCGATCAAGATGAGCTTCCACTACTGGCGCAATGTGGGTCGCCCGGACAAGCGGCGCTTCATCACGCTCTCCAACAGCTATCACGGCGAGACCCTCGGTGCCCTGTCCGTCGGCAACGTCGAGCTGTACAAGGAGATCTATCGTCCGCTGCTCATGGATGTGATCACCGTTCCCTCACCCGATTGCTTCGATCGCGAGCCGGGCGAGAGCTGGGCCGATCACTCGCGGCGCAAGTTCGCCTTCATGGAGAGCGCACTGGCCCGGCATGCGAACGAGACCGCAGCGGTCATCCTCGAGCCCCTCGTGCAGTGCGCCGCGGGCATGCGCATGTACCATCCGGTCTATCTGCAGCTGCTGCGGGAAGCGTGCGACCGTCACGGCGTTCACCTCATCGCCGATGAGATCGCGGTCGGATTCGGCCGCACCGGTACCCTGTTCGCCTGCGAACAGGCCAACATCCGTCCCGACCTCATCTGCCTGTCGAAAGGCCTGACTGGCGGGTACCTGCCTCTCTCGGCCGTCGTCACTACCGAGGAGGTCTATGCAGCTTTCTACGACGAGTACGTCAAGCTGAACGCCTTCCTGCATTCGCATAGCTTCACGGGCAATGCGTTGGCGTGTTCGGCGGCGCTGGCCAGTCTCAAGATCTTCGGCGAGGATGATGTACTCGCGCGCAACCGCATTCTCGCCGCCCGCATGGGCAACCTCGCCCGCGAGCTCGAGAGCCATGCTCACGTGGCGGAGGTCAGGCAGTGTGGAATGATCGTGGCCATCGAGCTGGTGCGGGACAAGGCCCGGCGTGAGCCTTATGCCTGGCAGGAGCGGCGCGGGCTGCGAATCTACCGTCACGCGCTCGAGCGCGGAGTGCTGCTGCGTCCCATCTCCAACATCGTCTACTTCATGCCTCCATACGTGATCACGCCCGAAGAGATCGACTGGATGGTCGGCGTGGCTCGAGAGGGAATCGAGCTCGCGACATGCGAGTGACGCGCGTCTATGTCGACTCGCCGCTGCTGGCGGGGCGGCGACAGAGGATGGCCGGCACCGCAGCGAATCACATCGCCCGGGTGTTGCGGTTGGGTATCGGAGATGCGCTGACACTCTTCGACGGACGAGGCGGCGAATACGCAGGCAGCATCGATGAGATCGGCAAGGGCTTCGTATCCGTGGAGGTCGGCGAGCATCGCCCGCTCGAAAGGGAATCCGCCTTGCAGCTGACGCTCGCACAAGGCATCTCGCGCGCCGAACGGATGGACTGGGTGATCCAGAAAGCGACCGAGCTGGGCGTGACCCGGATCGTCCCGCTGCTCACCGAGCGCAGTGTGGTCCATCTGGACAGCGGGCAGGCGCGCAAGAAGCTGCAGCATTGGCGCTCGATCGCCATTGCCGCCTGCGAGCAAAGTGGCCGCAACCACGTGCCGCAGATCGAGGAGCCCGGCCCACTGCTCGACTTCCTCCACACCCAAACGGCTGGATCGCGGCTGCTCCTCGCCCCGGATGCAGATCGGCGCCTCGTCGATATCGCATCAGCCGCAGACCCGGTGACGGTGCTCATCGGACCGGAAGGCGGCCTCGACGAGAGTGAACGGCAAGCCGCCCTGTCAGCCGGGTTCGTTGCCGTGCGCTTGGGGCCCCGCGTGCTGCGCACCGAAACGGCGGCGCTGTCCGCTCTGGCGGTCCTGCAGCACAGGCTGGGTGACCTGTGAAGTACATCGTCATCGCGCTGCTCGCCCTCGTTCTCGGCGGCATGATCGGCCGCGCGCTTTGGGGTGCGAAGCCCGCCCAGCCCGATCCGGTTCAGGTCATCGTCACGCAGCTCAAGACACATGCCGTCATCCAACACGAGCGGCAGCTGGCCATCTGGTATCGCGCCTGTCCGAGCGTGTTCGGCAAAACGCCTCAGATTTTCATCGCCTGGCCCGCGCGCGTGTCCTATCAGCTCGAGCTGGCAGATGTGAAGGTCGATCGCGATGGAAGCGTGATCAAGGTCAGCACCGCGGCCATTCATCCTGATGAGCCCGCCGTCCCCACCGACTTCATGGACTACCTCTCGACGACCTCGATCTTCACCTTTGCGAACGAGCAGGAGCTCGTCAACCACGAGATCGGCAAAGCCACCCCGATCGCGCGCTACCTAACCACGTATTTCCTGGCCCGGGATCCTTCTTTGCAGGGCGATTTCGTGGACGAGCTTCGCCGCCTGGTCGAGCATCTCGCCGCCGCACTGGGCGTACCATTCACGCGGGTGGAGGTGGAGGTGCCGAAGCCCCAGGTGAGCTGGCCCAAGCTGCCGAAGATCGAGCTCTGCGAGGGGACGATGGCTTCGGTCAACGGGCTGCCGTTTGCCAAGTTCGCCGACGGCGCCACCATTCCGATCGGGTTCCGGCCGCCGCAGGCCTCGCATCCCGATCGATCACTCACGACAGTCGAAGCACCGAAGGGAATCGCCTCGGTGTATGGCGGCTCAGGGGCGAGCCATCCATAGGCGAAGACGGACACGCGGACTCGGCTGCGGCTGGACGTGCCGACTCGCCTCGCGCGCCTATGCGCTGACGGTGGTCTCCTCAGCGATCATTTCCTCGAGGCGCTCCAGATCGGGCACCAGCGGTGTCTCGTTGACCATTCGCACCTGACAGATGATCGGTGCGCGATCTGCAAAGACCCGCGAGTTGTCGGGACGCACGACATCCGAGCTGACCCGCACGAGCTGCGGGAAACCCTGCGAAATGATCCCGAAGTAGCCGCCCTCCACCCGTGTGCCCAGCGCGTGCAGAATCACGATGCGGGTTCGGCCGGAGGCGGGCGGAATCATCTGGCCGCAGGCGCCCTCGAAGGATACGAGCGGCACGGCCTTGCCATTCCAGGGGACCGTGCCGATGTACCACGGGGGCGCGCCCGTCATCTCTGACGGAACGTGGAAGCCGATCACTTCGGCCACACAGGCGCGCGGGATAATCAACCGGCCCTCGGTGAGCGGCACGAGCAGGCTGTAAATCTCGGTGACGCGCTCGGCCATGTCTTCAGCTCCGGGCCTCACCGAGGCGCGCGAACGTCCCGCTGGCCTGCGCCGCCCGGCGGCGCTCCACGAGGGGCTCGATCGCATCGAGCAGCTGCGCCTCCTGGTAAGGCTTGCCGAGGTAGTCATCCACACCAAGCTCGATTGCCCGCGCGCGGTGCTTCTCCCCGACGCGCGAGGTGATCATGATGATGGGTACGTCCTTGAGGCGCGGATCATTGCGCACGTGAGCGGCGACCTCGTAACCGTCCATGCGCGGCATTTCGATATCCAGCAGGATGATGTCAGGTACGTTGTCCTGCAGCAGGGTGACCGCGTCCATGCCATCGCGAGCGGTGACGACTCGCATGCCATTGCGCTCCAGCAGGCGCTGCGTCACCCGCCGCACCGTGATGGAGTCATCCACGACCATCGCGAGCGTTCTCTTGTCGCTCCTGTCTTTCTGCAGCAGCGGCAGTGCGGGAGCGCGTCCGCGCCATTCGGCTCTAACCAGAGCTCCGATGTCCAGGATGATCACGATGCGACCATCGCCCAGAATCGTCGCGCCCGAGATGCCGCGGATGCTCGAGACCTGCGGGCCCACCGACTTGACGACGATCTCGCGACTGCCGACCAGTTCATCGGCAACGAGACCCGTGGAGTGTTCACCGGCACGGACCAGCACGACCGGAATCGTTACGTCCTGCTCCGGAAGCGGCGAAGGCTCGAGCCCCACGAACGTCGCCAGATGCTGGAAGCGGTATTTCTGACCGCCGTACTCGAACGCGGCAGCCTCGCGCCCCAGATGAGCGCTGACTTCGCTCTTGGTGAGGCGCAAGACACCTTCGACCGTGGGCAGGGGCAACGCGTAGAACTCCTCGCCGGTGCGTACGACCAGCGCGTGGCTGATCGCGAGGGTGAAGGGAAGACGAATCGTGAAGGACGTGCCCTCGCCGGGCTTCGTCTCCATGTGGAGCGCGCCGCCGAGACGCTTAATCTCGGTTGCGACGACGTCCATGCCGACTCCACGGCCGGCCTGTTGAGTGATCGTCCCGGCGGTCGAGAAGCCCGGCTCGAGGATGAGCTGCATGGCATCTTCGTCGCTCAGATTGCGGCCCTGAGGGACCAGGCCCAGCGCCGCGCCCTTCTCGCGGATCGCCTGCAGATTCATGCCGGCCCCATCGTCCGAGAGCCGCACCATGACCTCCGCCCCTTCGCGATGCAGCTCGAGCACGATGCGTCCGGTTTCCGGCTTGCTCGCAGCCACGCGCTCGCTGGGCTTCTCGATGCCGTGCACCACGGCATTGCGCAGCATGTGCTCAAAGGGTGGCAGCATGCGCTCGAGCACCTGCCGATCCAACTCGCCCGAGGCGCCCTCGACCACGAGCTCGACCCGTTTTCCGGTGTCCGTCGCGGCCTGTCGCACGATGCGCGCCAGCCGTTGTACGTGGCGCTGGAACGGCACCATGCGCGTCCGCATCAGACCGTTCTGCAACTCGGTGATGGTGCGGGCCTGCTGCTGCAGCAGATTCTGCGTGTCCTTGGCGAGATTCTCGAGCAGTTGCTGGATACTCGCGACATCGTTCGCCGTCTCGGCAAGCGCACGCGAGAACTGCTGGATCGAGGAATACCGATCGAGCTCGAGCGGATCGAAGTCGCCGCGGTGACCGGACTCATCCTCATGCCGGTGCAGGATCTGCGCCTCGGTCTCGATCTCGAGGCTGCGCAACTGCTCCTTGAGGCGTGTCACGGTGCGTGACAGCTCACCCAGGTTGAAGTCGATCGATCCGAGCTGCTGCTCCAGACGCGAGCGCGCGATACTCGCCTCGCCGGAGATGTTGAGAAGCTGATCGAGCAGATCAGCATCCACACGCGCCATTTCCTGGCGCTCGGCGGCGACGACCGGCTCGCGTCCAGGCGGTACAGCCTGCGGAGGCAGCAGCGAATCATCGTAGGCGCGCGGCTCGCTCATCCGGCCGAGCGGCACGGACACGGAAATGGTGCTCGCCGAAGAAGGGCTCGAGTCATCGGACGCGGCAACCTCCGGCTCCGGCGCACCGTCGTGTTCATGTTGCGGAGCGAGGCTCGGCTCATCCTGCTCTGCAACGCTTTGCTCGCCTTCTTCGGCGATCGTCGGTTCGTCTGCTTCTTCGTATCGGCCCGCCAGAATTTCCGATGCCAGGCTGCCCGATGTCGACTCAGCCTGCTCGAGCTCTACGAACGCCTCGATCGAGACCGGGGCGACTACGGTGTCGGGAAGCTCGGTGCCCGAGGGCGCAGCCAAAGCTGCCGGCGACGAACCCTGCGGGCCTTTGAATCCGTCTGCCCGCTCGGCGAAGTCCGCCGAAGTTGGAGCCTCGATCTCGCTGTCCCAAGCAGGCCCTGCAGGTGTCTCGGCTGCAGAATCCCCGGCTGTCGGTTGCGCGCTCGGCGCTGACTCCGAAATCTCGGCCGTGGGTGCGCTGGCCTGCGATGCAGGGAGTGCAGATCCAGCTCGCTCGAGCGGCTGCGCAGTCTCAGCGGCTGCGGGCTCGCGTCCCGGAGCAGGCAGCGCTGTCCGCTCGGCCATACGCTCTTCGGGCTCGCGAGTCATCGCAGCGGCCACTCCGGGCCTCGACAGTGCCTGGATGCGCGCGATCATGGCGCGCGCCGGCGCGACACGACCGCCGTTGGCCACGGCCTCACGCATCCGCGCGAGCTCATCGAGGCTGGCCTGAATGACTTCAAACACCTGCTCGTCCGCCGCAACCGAGCCGTTGTCCACCTGCATGACGAGGGTTTCGAGCTCATGACTGAGGTCGCCCATGGGGGTGATGCCGGCCATACGGGCACCGCCCTTGAGCGTATGCAGGGGCCGCTTCAGAGCCGAGCGGTAGTCCGCACTCGCCGGCTCGCCACGCCAGTCGCTGAGGGCACCCTCGGAGAGCTCGATGAGCTCCATGGCTTCCTCGGTGAAGATCGCCGCCACTTCCGGGTCGAAGTCCGCCGTGGCATCCGACAGCTCCTCGGCAGGGGCCGGCACGGGGGCCTCGTTCTGCGCTTGAGCCGCGGCCGCCAGGCGTTGATCGAAAACCTGCTCGGCGTGGGCGATCCGCTCCTGCAGCCCCCAGTGAGTCTGAAAGTAGCCGGTCGCCTCATCGAGGTGAGACACGACTGCTTCCATCGCGGACATGCAGTCGGCGAGCAGCGCCATGTCCTGGCTCTGCAGTCCCAGTCCGCTGCTGTAGACCCGACGCAGCCAGTGATCCAGCGGCTCGGCGAGGCGGATGCCGTGCCGGGCCTGCGCCATCTTCGAGCTGCCCGAGAGGGTGTGGCAGGCCCGATAGACTTCTTCGGGAATGGCATGCGGCTCCGGCAGCCCCGACTCCCGCTGCAGGTAGGCCCGCACCGTAGCGACATGTGTTCCGGTCTCGCGCGCATAGATATCGCGCAGCACATCGTCCTGTGTCGGTGGCAGGTAAGGCGCCTCGGCCTGCTCCGGGTGAGACGACTTTTCGAGATGCACGGCCGTCTCGTCGATGAGCGACAGCTCGTCAGTCGCGGAAGTGGAATGCTGCTCCGGGGCGGGCTCGGACGCTCGCGAATCGGCGGCAAGCTGCTCATCCACGCCGGCTTGCTCGGGCCCTGGCCCGGGTGGACTCTCGAGGTCCAAAGGCCCGGCGGAGCTCCACACCGGTGCGCCCGCTTCGGGCTCGGCTTCCGGAATGGCTGCCTCATCCAGCGATCGGCGTTCTGAAGTGGCGGTGAACTCATCCTGCAAAGCGGCCGCCGGCAGGTCCGCCGACAAGATACCGAGCTCATCGTTTCGTTCTTCAGCAGCGATCGGCTCGATCCCGTCCGCATGCGGCGGAGGAGGTTCGAGTTCGAGTTGGTCGGCACTCAACGAGGGCTCGCCGTCCCACGCGATTGCCTCGCTGGAGGCCGGCTCCTTAGGCGCCGTGGTGCGCTCGGCAGCCGGGGCAGCACTGTTCGCAGAGCTCTCGGCATGCTCGGCCAGCGGCGAGGCCGCGTGAGGCTCGGGCATCGTCTGCGGCTCGCCTGCTGCTGCATGCCCGTCGGTGGCGGCTTCGCTCGGAGCGGGCTCGGTGGCGGCCGGAATCGGCCGACTTGCAGCTGGACGCCCCGCAGCCAGCGCATGCGCGCGCGTCGCAATCGAAACGGCATCGACGCGCGGCGCTCTGCCCGTCTCGAGCTGCTCGACGAGCTCGGGCAGGGCTGCCACTGCCTCGCGAAGCACCTCCACGATGGTCGGGGTACGGCTGAGCGTGTTGTCCAGGATCCTGTTGAGCAGGTTCTCGATCGACCAGGCGTACTCGCCGAGCTCGCGTGCGCCAACCATGCGCCCACTGCCCTTCAGCGTGTGGAAGGAGCGGCGCACCGTGATGAGTGAATCGCGCTCGAGTGGATTTTGATCCCAGGCCGGGAAGAACCGCTTGATCCGGGCGAGCTCCTCGTGAGCCTCCTCGATGAAGAGCTTCAACAGCTCCGGGTCGGCCGTTTCGAGCGCGGTCGGTGTCGCGGCGCGTGTCTGTGTCAGAGTCGGAGCCACACCGCCGGCGCCTGCAACAGTCTCGGGCGAGAATGTCGGAGGCGGAATCTGCACGGTGCGCGCGAAAGCCGAAGGCTCGAGTGGCGCAACCGTAGGAACCTGCGGGGTCTGCTGACTCTCGAGCGCCTGCACGCAGGCCTGCGCGTTGTCGAGCATGTACCACGGGTCGCTGCGCCCGGCCTGCAGCGTTTCCATGTAGTACTCGACGCTGACGATCGCATCAGCCAGTCGATCCAGAAAACCAGGCGGGAGCCCGTGGCCGCCTGGCTGCATCACACGCTTGAGCTGGCTCGTGATGCCCTCAACAGTCTCCACCGCACGCGCCTTGCCCAACATGAGCAGCCCGGCCTTCAGGCCGCGCATCAGCTCCTGCCAGCTATCGAGCCCGGCCGCATCGAGCGTCCCGCCCACGTTCTGGGTGATGGCCTCCTTGATACGTGCCAGGTTCAGAATGCATTCACGCAGAACGGCAGACTGCACCTGCTGGAACTCGCTGTCTTCGCCTTCCTCAGGCTCCGCAGCGCTCTTCGGGCGGATGAGTCCGACGAGCTGACCATCGAGCCGGTCCTCCACCGCGATCAGCGCCGCGGCGATCTCGACCAGAGTCGGCTCATCGGCCTGCAGCGAACCCTGCACGACTTTTTCGAGACGCTCGGTCTGCTCCTGCACGTTGCCCCGCAGTTCGCCAAGACCGAGGACGCCAAGCGTGTCGCCGATCTTGCGCAGCATCTCGACCTGGGACGACAGCTCCTTGGGCTGTCCCGCCCCGCGACGGACGAAAATGTCCAGCACATCCTTGACCTTCGAAAGGTCTTCCCGGATCGCCGCAGCAACCGTCTGCATGAGCTTCACGCTCGGTGCGGACAGGTTCTCCCGTTCCTGCTCGATGCTCTCGTCCACCGGCAGCAACTCGGCCAGGCGGAATGAAGCGCGCACCGCGGCCACGCGCGGACCTGAGGATTCTGCGCGTCCGACGTAATAGAGAAGATTGTTGAGCAACTCGACCGGAGGCGACTGCGCATAACGCGCCTCACCCTGCTCATACAGGCGCCGGATTTCGCGATCCCCAAGGCCGAGGAGCCGCTTCACCGACACGCCCCCCTCCAGGCCGTTCTCCTGCAGAGCTTCGATGACCGCCCCGGTCACCCACCAGAGCTGAAAAACAGGCTGGCGCGTGGCGATCTGCTCGAGCTTCTGGGCCACTGCCGCGAGGATGTCGAGGTTCTGCTCGATGCGCTCCCCGCGGATCCAGCCGATGAGGCCGACCTGGAATCGTGCTCGCACGCGGCGCGCCCATTGCTCGACGGTGAGTGGCGGCTCGCCTGCAGGCCCCGCAACCGGTTGCGCCTGCTTGTCTGACTTGAGATTGAGCAGCAGCAGCGTGCCCTCGGACAGCAGCGCACTGCCGCGCACGGCCCGCAGGTCATTCAGCAGAGGCAGCAGCACGAGCGCCAGATCGCGTCCGCCGGCGAGCACCCGCTCCAGGTAGCTGGGCAATTGCACCATCGCGCGCATGAGCGCATCCAGGCTCTCGGCCTGGCTCTTGCGCTCGGCCGCCGTCGCAAGCAGGTAGCTCGCGACCTGCTCCATCTCCTCTGCGAGCAGCGCGGCGCCGTAGATTTCCAGCACCCGCAGCACACCCTGCACCTGATGCAGCTCCTGGGCGCAACGCTCGAGCAAATTGACGTTATCCGGCTGCTCGACGTAATTCTCGAGAGCCGTGCGCGCCTCGGCGAGCGTGACGTTCAGCTCGCGAGCGACGAAATCCAGCGTCTGGGAAGCGACTTCCGGCATTCAGGACTCGCCCGCGTCAGGTTCCGCCGACCGCGTGCGAAGCATGCGTCGCACCCTGGCGCACGTTCGCGGGGGATTTGCTCTCATCGAGGCGCTTGAACGCGCTCGTGTTGCCAACGGGCTCGGCCGCGGAGCCGGGCAGCCGGAAGCCGGCCGCCGCCTTGCGCAAGCCGGCCGACAGCTCGGCGAGCTTCGCGATGGCCGCGGAGGTCGCGTGCGTCGAGTCCGCCGTCTGGGCGCTGATTTCCTTCAGTATCTGCATGTTGCGGGCAATGTTCTGGGCCGCGCCGGTCTGCTGGCGCGAGCTGGCGGAGATATTCTGCACGAGGCTGGCGATCTGATTGGAGACCTGCTCGATCTCCTCCAGAGCGGCGCCGGCGTTCTCGGCCAGCAGCGCGCCGCCGACCACATCGGTGGTGCTGCGCTCCATCGAGACGACCGCCTCGTTCGTGTCGGTCTGGATGGTACGCACCAGGACCTCGATCTGCTTGGTCGCATTCGCCGCCCGCTCTGCCAGCCGCTGCACCTCATCGGCCACGACCGCAAAGCCCCGGCCCGCATCGCCGGCCATCGATGCCTGAATGGACGCATTCAGCGCCAGAATGTTCGTCTGTTCGGCAATGTCGTTGATGAGCTCGACGATGTTGCCGATCTCCTGCGAGCTCTCTCCGAGGCGCTTGATGCGCTTGGAGGTCTCCTGGATGGTCTCGCGGATCGTATTCATGCCGTCGATGGTCCGGCGTACCGCATCCCCGCCCTTGTGCGCCACTTCCACCGAATGCCGGGCCACATCGGCCGCGCGCTCGGCATTACCGGACACTTCTTCAGCCGAGGTCGCCATCCCGCCGGCCGATTCGGTCGCCGAGGCGATCTGCTTGGACTGCGCACCGCTCGCTTTCGCCAGATGGCCCGAGAGGGCCTGCGTCTGTCGCGTAGCGCTATCGAGTTGGATCGCCGACTGATTGATGGTGGTCACGAGGCCGCGCAGCGCATCCACCGCATAGTTGATCGAGTCGGCGATGGCGCCGGTGATGTCCTCGGTCACCGTGGCCTGCACCGTGAGATCGCCATCGGCCAGGCTGGAGAGCTCGTCCAGCAGCCTCAGGATGGCCTGTTGGTTGCGGTCATTCTCCTTGCGCTGCGTCTCCACTGCGAGACGCTGCTGATCCAGCGCTCGCCGCAGTCGCCAGGCTCCCGCCAGGCCCACGAAGACGAGGACCAAAGCGGCGACGGCAATGAGCACTGGGGTCCAGACCGGCGCGCTGCCCCCGGCATTCGCCGTGCCACTCGGCTCGGAAGCCGACGCCAGCGCGCGAGCGTCCGCCGTGACGGAGTTGGCGGCAGCCTGTGCGGCCGGAAGCGCCGGCGCTGCAGTGACGGCTCGGCGGACCGCCCCATTGAGATCCGTATAAAGGGAATCGAGTCGCTTGAGGCGCTTCTCGCCTTCCGCGCCCGTGAGCCGCGGCAATCCCAGCGCCGGGCTCGTGCCCATCAGACCCTGGATGACCTGGCCCAGATAGTCGGAGCTCTCCGCGAGGCGCTGTGCGGCCTGCGTGGGATTGGCCGCTCCGGAGGCGAGCGCGGCGACGTCGAGCTGCAGGCGCTGGGCGCGCAGCTCGAAACGCTCGAGCGCGCGGGTGGCACTCTCGAGACTCGGACCGGACAGGCCGCTGGCGGCGGCGGCCACTTCCGACAGCAGTTTAGGAACGAGCTCGCGCGTCTCCCGCGCCGCACTGCTGGCATCCGTCAGCGCACTCTGAGCCTCCAAGACCGCCGTGGCGTTGCCGAGCAGGCGCGCAAAGCGTGGATCCTTGGTGTAGGCGGGCGCCGGATTGGCGGCCGCATCGTCCTTCAGGTGTTGCAGCTGACTGCGGAAGTCCGTGAGCGCAGCCTGATCGCCCGCCGCAGCGCTCTGGGCATCGATGGCGATCGCATACAGGGGCCCCGTTGGCGGCACCGCATTCGTTACGGCCTTGGGCCGGCTCGCCATGAAGGAGATCGCACTCGCGGCGACGAGCAGCGCGATCGCCCCGAGCAGGAGCATCTGCCCTGCCGCGAGGCGTGGCGGTGTGGCCACGTTGCTCAAGCCGCTGCCTCGGCGAATGCCGTGCTCTCGAGCACGGCGCGCAGATTGAGGACGGGCCATTGCTCCGTAGCGCGCCGGAATGCTCCGGCCAGGTAGCGCTCGCATCGAGCCACGGTGGGCGGCGCATCGGCTGAGAACTCCCCTTCGGCGAAGCGCCGGAACCCCAGCACCTCATCGACGAGCAGTCCGGCCGGGATCTCGCGATGGTTGACGACGAGGATCCGGGTGTTACGCGTCACCGGTGTCACGCCGCTGCCCAGAAACTGACGCAGGTCGATGATCGGCAGAAGCTGACCCCGCACGTTGGCGAGTCCTTTGATCCACGCCTTGGCACCCGGAACACGCGTCAGAGCCGTCGGCACTCCCAGCACCTCGCGTGTTTCCTCGCGCGCCACCAGGTAGAGGTCGCCAGCCATGCGCAGCGCCACGCCGACCCATTCGCGACCGGCAGAGCCTTCCTGGCTGACCTGCGCCGAGACTGCCCTGCCGCGCCGCTCGAGCTCCGCGAGCAGCTCGTACGGGCGGTCGCGCAGCGACATCAGGGTGAGCTCTTCAGTCATTGGATTTCTCGTGCGCGACGCGCCGGGAAGGAAGCCTGTTCGGCTGCATGAGACTCGTTCCTCACGCGGACAACGTCGCCTGGGCCTTGGCAACGAGCTGATCGGGCGAGACGGGCTTGACCATGTAATCGATCGCACCCTGGCGCAGTCCCCAGATCCGGTCGGTCTCCTGACCCTTCGAGGTGACCATGATGATCGGGATCGTGCGGGTGCGCGGATCGTTGGCGAGGGCGCGCGTCGCCTGGTACCCGTTCATTCCAGGCATGACGATGTCCATGAAAATCAGGTCGGGACTCATCTCACGCGCCAGCCGCACCCCTTCGGCGCCATCGGCTGCGGCCGCGGTGCGATAGCCGTGCTTCTCGAGGGCCTTCTGCATGACGTGCAGCTCGGTTGGCGAGTCGTCAACGATGAGTATGAGAGGCATACGATCATCTCCCGATATGCGTCTCGATGGCGCTCAGGAGCTCATCCTTGGTGAAGGGTTTGGTCAGATAGTGTTCCGAGCCGACGATCCGGCCGCGCGCCCGATCGAACAGACCGTCCTTCGAGGACAGCATGATCACCGGGATGGAGCGAAAAACCTTGTTGTGCTTGATCAGCGAGCAGGTCTGATACCCATCGAGCCGCGGCATCATGATGTCGACGAAGACGATGTCGGGCTGGTGGTCGGCGATCTTGGCGAGCGCATCGAAACCGTCGATGGCGGTGAAGACCTCGCAGCCTTCCTTTGCCAGCAGCGTCTCGGCGGTCCGGCGGATCGTCTTGCTGTCATCGATCACCAGCACCTTCAGGCCCTGGAGTTTGGTGTTGTTGCCGGTCACGTTGAGGGCAACTCCTCTCATGCGGTTGGCGCAAATTGCGGGGACGGGCGCTTTCCGCTGCTCGCGCGGACGTCCTCGTTCTGCGGATCACCCATGGTGACGGCCTCAGGCTCGCCACCCCAGCGAATCGATCTTGCCATGACGAATCGGTCACACAGGTTGTCAGGGCGCTCGATCTGCGGCCTTCGATCGAGCCCTTTCGGGAAATCTTGCCACGGCGGGGCAGTCACGCAGGTTATCAAAGACCCCCGACTTGCCGATTCCTCGCGGCGCTCGCGCAGCGCGGGTTTTAACATATCGGCACACCCCCTGCTATGGCATGCGCGTCACGTTTTTCGAAGATCGGGTGCTTTCATCCATGGCCCGCGCCTGGCCGCGGGGCGCACAAGACCGTCACTGACATAAGATAGGGCCTCTTCAGCAGGTCGGGCGCAGCCGATGAAAAGACTCGGGGTGGTGATGGACCCCATCGACGCCATCAAGTATGCGAAGGACTCCACGCTTGCCATGCTGCTTGCTGCGCAGGAGCGCGGTTTCGAGCTCGAATACATGGAGCAGAGCGACCTCTCGCTCCGTGACGGTATCGCCTTCGGGCGCGTGCGCGCGCTGACGGTGCGGGCTGATGCGCAGAACTGGTTCACGCTCGGGGAACCGCGTCTGGAGCGGCTGGGGGCGCTCGACGCGCTCCTGATGCGCAAGGACCCGCCATTCGATACCGAATATATTTACAGCACTTACATACTCGAGCGGGCCGAGGAGCAGGGGACCCTGGTCGTCAACCGACCGCAGGGACTGCGGGACATGAACGAAAAGGTCTATACGGCATGGTTCCCCCAGTGCTGCGCGCCCACGCTGATCACTCGCGAGATGGGCGACATGGACAGCTTCCTGCGTGAGCACGGCAAGATCGTCTGCAAGCCCCTCGACGGCATGGGCGGCCGCTCGATCTTCGTCCTCGAGCGCAACGACAAGAACATGAACGTGGTGTTCGAGACACTCACCGGGTACGGCAGCCGCTTCGCGATCGCCCAGCGCTACATCCCGGACATTGTCGACACCGGCGATTCGCGAGTGTTGCTGATCGACGGCGAGCCAGTACCGTATGCGCTCGCCAGAATCCCCACAGCCACCGATCATCGCGGCAATCTCGCCGCGGGAGCGCGCGGCGTGGGCCGGCCACTGAACGACCGCGACCGTTGGCTTGCGGCCCAGATCGGGCCGACGCTCGCTGCCAAGGGAATGCTGTTCGTCGGGCTGGATGTTATCGGCGGTTACGTGACCGAGATCAACGTGACGAGTCCCACGGGCATCCGCGAGCTGGACCGCCAGTTTGGAATCGACATCGGCGCTGTGCTGATCGAGGCGCTCGAGCGACGATTGCAGGCCTCCAGCGGCGAGGTGAGCGCAGGTGCGTGAACTGCGATGACACGGCGAGCTCCCTCGCTGCGCGAAGGCAAGGCACCAGTGCGCGATCGGCTCGTGACCATGCTGTTTCTCGCCGCACTGCTTCACGGCGTCGTGATTCTCGGCCTGACGTTCGACGCCTCGGCCGGCGGCAGGGACTCCGCGCCCGGGCTGAAGGTACTGCTCGTCTCGGATGAGGTCCCCGAGGCCGAGCGCAACGACACAGCCACCTACCTGGCCCAGCGCACCCAACTGGGCTCGGGCAACACGACCGAGTCAGTGTCCCCGCGCAATCCAGCCTCTTCCGTGCCCGTGCCGCAGCAGGACGGGGTCCCCGAGGGAAATTCCCTGAACCGCCAGGCGGACTGGGCCGGCCATCCCGATGAGAGCGTGATCACGACCACGGCCTGGAAGACGGACGTGCACTATCAAGCCGAAGAAGGCAACGCAGGCACCTCGCCCGACCAGCCGCTCCTGCTGCAGGCGCAGAGCTCGGCTCAGCCCGGACCTGAGGAGGACAGTGGGCCCGCGCAACTCAGCGGTCCAAAGCGCGATGAGCTGTGGGTCACACCGGATACGCGCGCCGCCACACTGGCACCCTATCTGGACAGCTGGCGCCGCAAGGTGGAGCGGGTGGGGACGATTAATTATCCCAGTGCGGCTCGAAACTCCGGCCTGCACTCGAACCCCGTGGTCGAGGTCGGTATCTCCTCCGACGGCAAACTCGAAAGGATGCTCATCCAGCGTTCCAGCGGCGATGCGGAGCTCGATGCCGCCGCGCTGGCCATTCTCAAGCTCGCCAGTCCGTTCGACCCCTTCCCGCCCGAGCTGGCGAGAGAGCATCGCGTGCTGCGATTCGTCTACGAATACCAGTTCTCCGGCGGCCGGCTGCAGGGCGGAGCGGTGTCGACAGTTCCTTGAGCCGGCCGCGCGCCGTCCTCATACTGCACTCATGACGGAAAAGGAAAGCATGGGGATTCTCGGTGACGAGCCGGCCTCCGAGGGCGAGGAGGGGCCGTCCGGCCCGGTTTCGGGTCTCACCAATCAGCTTCTGATCGCCATGCCGTCGCTGCTGGATCCGAACTTTTCTCAGACGGTGGCGCTCATCTGCGAGCACACCGACAAGGGCGCGCTCGGCATCGTGCTCAACAAGCCCTTACCGATGCGGCTGTCGGACGTGCTCACGCAGATGAAGCTCGAGCCCTCGAGCGAGGCCATTGCCTCCCTGCCCGTGTTGCGCGGCGGCCCCGTTCAGACCGACCGGGGCTTCGTGCTGCACCGGCCCGGCGGGCAATGGGACCATACCCATAAGGTCTCGGACAGCATTCAGGTGACGACTTCGCGCGACATCCTGGCTGCGATGGCGCGCGGCGAGGGACCTGTCGATGCGTTCATCGCACTGGGCTATGCCGGTTGGGAGTCCGGGCAGCTCGAGCGCGAGATCCGCGAGAACGCCTGGCTGTCGATGCCCGTCGATGCCCGTGTCGTGTTCGAGCTCCCCTTCGAGGAACGCTGGCTGGGCGCCTGGCGACTCATGGGCATCGATGTCGATCGGCTGAGCCTGGTTGCGGGCCATGCTTGAGCAGGTGATGGGGCAGCCCTCCGGTACCGCCGGGGCATGAAACGGCCCGATACCGTTCTCGCATTCGACTTCGGACTCAAGCGCATCGGGCTGGCTGCCGGTGAGACACTCGCGGGTAGCGCCGCCCCCCGCCCCGCGATACCGGTGATGCGCGGCAGCCCCGACTGGAGTGCCATAGAGCGCGAGGTGCGCATGTGGCATCCGCAGGTGCTCGTGGTTGGCGCGCCGTATAATGTCGATGGAACTCCGGGAGCGCTCGCCGAAGCAGCGCGTGCTTTCGCCGCCGAGCTGGGATCCCGCTTCGGACTCCCGATCAACATGGTTGACGAGCGTTGGTCCTCACTGGAAGCGGCCACCGCTCTCAAGATGCGGCGCGCGAGCGGCGCGCGCCGCCGGCGGATCCGGCGCGAGGACATCGACAGTGCCGCGGCCGCAGTGATCCTGGAGCGCTGGTTGGCCGGGGAGGGGCGTCCACATGAGTGATTCGCAGATCGAGCAGCGCAGGCCGGATGGAAGCCTGCGCCACCTGCTGACACTCGAGAACCTGCCCCGGCGCGAGATCGAGCGGCTGCTCAACAAAGCCGAGAGCTTCGTGCGGCCGCTGGGAGCGCGTCCGCCCACGAGCAACGCGCTCGCCGGGGTCACGGTGGCCAATCTCTTCACCGAACCCTCCACGCGCACCCGGGTCTCGTTCGAGCTGGCTGCCAAGCGACTCGGGGCGCACGTGGTGAATCTCGAGGTACAGCTCTCATCCCGCGTCAAAGGCGAGAGCATGCTCGATACGCTCTACACCCTTCAGTCCCTGCACGTGGACGTCATGGTGATCCGCGATGCCGAGCCGGGAGTGCCGGCGCTCGCGGCCGCTAATGTGGCACCCCACGTCAGCGTGCTCTCCGCGGGCGAAGCGCATGTTGCCCATCCTACTCAGGGATTGCTGGATGCGCTCACCGTCCGACAGCACAAGAAACGCTTCGAAGGCCTGAGTATCGCCATTGTCGGCGATATCCGGCATTCGCGTGTCGCGCGCTCGGCCCATCATGCATTCAGTGC
>Ga0070741_10006049_pt1 | contig 26291 bp, 27 predicted proteins | sample Coa_R1_4_FD_66440 | JGI IMG/M metagenome (GOLD analysis project Ga0070741, IMG submission 66440) | Surface soil microbial communities from Centralia Pennsylvania, which are recovering from an underground coalmine fire - Coalmine... | ecosystem: Environmental > Terrestrial > Soil > Unclassified ... | reverse complement strand
GGGGTCAGGACGGCGGCAAGCGGTACCAGTTCTGAGCGCAACAGGCCGATCGCGCGCGCCGGCAGCAGGGGTGTGCCGCTGCTCGAAACGAGCACCGGATCGAGCACGAGCTCGAGCCCGCGCATTTCGCGCAGGAAGCGGGCGACCGCCGCCACGGCGGCCGCGCTGCCGAGCATGCCGATCTTGACGGCGGCGATGTCGAAATCTTCGCAGACCGCCGCGAGTTGCCGCTCGATCGCAACGGGCGACAGCGGCTGCACCGCGAGCACCCGCCGCAGGTTCTGCGCGGTCGCTGCCGTGATCGCGCTCACGCCGTGCACCTCGAACGCGGAAAAAACGCGCAGATCCGCCTGGATGCCTGCGCCGCCGCCCGAGTCCGATCCGGCGATGGTCAAGGCGCTCGCGACACGGCGTGACGAACGAGGCGGAGTCATCTGTCGTAGTTTAGCAACATGTCGCAGTGCAACGTGTAGATTACAGGCTCGAATGTTCCACCAAATCGCGCGCGGAATAGCGAAATTAGCGCTTGACGCTATGTTGCTTTTTTGCCAATATTCGCCCCGGAGACACTCCACTCCCTAACGCATCTTGGGCCAATGCGTCGGTCAACAGCGAAAGTCAAACAACTCGCGGGGGCGGTCGGGCTGATCCTGGCGCTCCCGTTTTCTTTCGCCGCGGCCGCTTCGGCAGATGCGCACGCGTCGAGCGCGGCTGCGCTCACGCAGCTCGCAGAAGCCTCCAGTGTACTCGATGCCTGGCGCGACTACGCGCTGGCGGACATCACGCCTTCCTTCTCGTGGGCGGATACCCACGCCGATTTCGCACCGCCTTCGTTGTTCGACCGCGGCAATGGCCGGTTCAAGCCGCCGGCATCGCGCTTCGCGGGCTCCGTCGTCGAGCCGTCGCCGATCCAGATCGCCTACATGAAGGCGAAGGTGGCCGATACGCCGCTGTTCATCGCCGCCGATTCCTCGAACCTGCTGCAGCAGTACGTGCCGGGCTTGCAGCGCTACATCATCGCGCCGTCGATCACGCGGCGGTGGGGCGAACGCAGCACGGTGAGCGTCTCGGCGATCTTCGCCTACCAGCGTTTCGCGGGCATCGGCATGGGCATCGACAGCGTGCCCGTGCAGGGCACGACACTGACCTCGACCGCACCGATACAACCGCGCGACAACACGGGGACGTCCTACGGCACCGGCATGCGCGTGGATTTCGACAGCGCGCTGACCGATCGCCTGAGCTGGCAGATCGGCTATCAGACGCGCGTCAACATGCAAGCCTTCGATAGCTACCGCGGCGTCTATCTCGAACCCGGCAGCTTCGACATTCCCGCCACGGCGAACTTCGGCATCGGATATGCGTTCACGCCGGAGTTCAAGCTCGATCTCGGCGTCGAACGCGTCATGTACAGCCAGATCACGCCGTTCGTGAGCAATGCGCTGCCCGATCGCCTGCTCGTGTTGCTGAGCAGCGAGATCAGCCCGGTATTCGCCTGGCAGGATCTCAACGTCTACTCGATCGGTTGGTCGTTGCTCGACGACAGTTCAGGCCTGTGGACCCTACGCTACAGCACGCGCGAGCAGCCGATGCCCACGTCGCCGCTGCTGCAGATCGCACTCGCGCCGTACATGTCGTCGCACGACATCGAATTCGCATTCTCGCATCCGTTCGGCGCTGCCTCGAACCTCCGCTTCGCCGCCACCTATGCGCCGACGCAGTTCCTGCTCGGCGGTCCGACCAGCTACAGCCTGCGCAACAACTTCGGCTCGAGCCAGCTCGAATACGAGGCGCTCTGGACGACGCGCTTCTGACGTTGCCGCATTGTTTTGCCGATTCTGAAGCGCTCGTCGCTGCCTGCGGACCCAGGCGCAGCGCGCGGTCAGTGCGCGCAATCCTCGCCGTGGCAGTGGCCGTGTTCGATCTGCACGGTCGCATGCGCAATGTGGAAATGTTGATGTAGTGCATGTTGGATCTCGGCGAGCGCCGATGCAGCGGCGACGCCTTCGGCGAGACGCACGTGCAACGTCGCCATGCGGCTGCCTCCGGCGAGTTGCCAGACATGGACGTGATGGACGTCGTCCACGCCGCCGACGTGCGCGCGCACGCTGGCGGCGACGAGCGCGGATTCGGCTCCTTCGGGCGTGCCTTCGAGCAGGATGTGCGCCGAGCGCCGCAGCAGGCCGAGAGCGCCCGCGAGGATCAGCGCGGCGACGAGAACCGATGTGGCCGCATCGGCCCAAAGCCAAGCGTAACCGCGGATCAAGAGTGCGGCCACGACGGCACCGAGCGAACCGAGCAGATCGCCGATCACGTGCAGGCGCGCGCCGGCGTGATTGAGGTCGTCGTGGTCGTGCTGGCCGAGCACGCCGAGCACGAGCGCGTTGATCGCGAGACCGGCGAGCGCGACGACGAGCATGAGGCCGTCGTGGATCGGCTGCGGCGAGGCGAAGCGCGACACCGCTTCGGCGGCGATCCAGATCGACAGCGCGGCCTGTGCGAGCGCGTTCGTATAGGCAGCGAGCACTTCGAATCGCGCGTAGCCGAAGCTGCGCTGTGCATCGGCGGGACGGCGCGCGAGATGCGCGCTGATCCAGGCCAGCATGAGCGCGAGCGTGTCGGCGAGCATGTGGCCCGCATCGGCAAGCAGGGCCAGCGAACCCGCGAGAAAACCGCCGGCCGCTTCGGCCAGCATCGCCACCGTGGTCAGCACGAATGCGAGCATGAGCTTGCGCTCGCTGGCATGGACGTGCGCGTGCGGATGGGAATGAGAATGGGCGAGGGGCGCGGACATGCGATGCTCGGCTCGATGCGGCCGATGTTAGGCGCCGCGAGCGGCGTTACACAATCGCGTGCGTTTCGCAGCAGGCGCCTTGCACGTAGCCGTGCATGAGGCGCAGGTTCGTCACGTGGGAGAGCGCCAGGCAGGCACCGCCGAGCGCGACGAGCACCGCGTGCGCGACGGTGGATCCCGTGCCGTCGAGCAGGAAGCCGCCGGTCCAGAGCAGCAAAAGACCCGGGACGAGCAGGCGCAGGGCGCGCGCGTCGTGATGCCGACGGTAGCCGCCGATCAGCGTCGCGAGGGCAAGGCCGCTCGCGCAGGCGATGAAAACCCGCTCGAAAAGATGATCGGCGAGGAAACCGAGCCCGAGCGCCGGCAGTGTGCTGAGCACGAACGGCAGCGCCGCGCAATGCAACGCGCACAAGAGCGACGCCGTGGCGCCGACGCGATCGGCGGCGTGCGCAAGCGAGTTCTGGCGCGGATCCTGGGCGGCGGGTTCGGTATGCATAGAGAAGTTATAACATAACAAAAATCGATTTGCAGCTATCATCGCGCGGCAACGGAGAAGCGGATGCGCCGAGAGTCGAGAGTGCGTGGCGGAGTTCCGGCATGAGCGCCGAGGCCGTCGCGGTGCGCCTTGCCGGGCTGCGCTATGCCTGGCGCCGCGGGCCGGTCTTGCTCGACATCGCCGGCTTCGAGCTCGCGCGCGGCGAACGCGTCTTGCTGCGCGGCGCGAGCGGCAGCGGCAAGAGCACCCTGCTCGGGCTCATCGGCGGCGTGCTCGTCCCGCAGTCGGGCAGCGTGGCCGTGCTCGGCACCGATCTCGCGTCTCTTGCGCCATCCGCGCGCGATGCTTTCCGCGCCGACCACATCGGCGTCGTCTTCCAGCAATTCAATCTGCTGCCGTTCCTCGACGTGCTCGACAACGTCGTGCTCGCCTGTCGTTTTTCCGCGCGCCGACGCGCGCGTGCGGGCGACGGCAACGCCGAAGCGCTGCGCCTGCTCGGCGCACTCGGCCTCGGGCCCGAGTTCGCGCGGCGGCCCGTGCGCGAGCTCAGCGTCGGCCAGCAACAGCGCGTGGCGGCGGCGCGCGCGTTGATCGGCGCGCCGGAGCTCGTGCTCGCCGACGAGCCGACGTCGGCGCTCGACGCCGACGCGCGCGCGGATTTCCTCGCCTTGCTGTTCGCCGAGTGCGAGCGCGCCGGCGCGGCGCTCTTGTTCGTGAGCCACGATGCGAGCCTCTCGCCGATGTTCGCCCGTGCGCTCGCTTTGAGCGAGCTCAATAGTGCGGCGCCGCGTCGGAGTGCCGCATGATCCTGCTGCCGCTCGCCCTGCGCAGCCTCGCAAATCGTCGTCTGGCGGCGGGTTTGACGCTTGCGACGGTCGCACTCGGGGTCGCGTTGCTGCTCGGCGTTCGCCAGCTGCGCGACGAGGCTCGCGCGAGCTTCGCGAGCACGGTGTCGGGCACCGATCTCATCGTCGGCGCACGCACGGGGCCGGTCAACTTGCTGCTGTATTCGATCTTCCACGTCGGCGAGCCGACGAGCGAAGTGAGCTGGCCGAGCTACGAAGCCGTCGCTGCGCTGCCCGACGTGGCCTGGGCCGTGCCGCTCGCGCTCGGCGATTCGCATCGCGGCTTTCGCGTGGTCGGCACGAACGCGGACTTCTTTTCGCATTACCGCTATGGCGACAAGCATGCGCTTGTTTTCGACCAAGGCGCGGCGTTCGCGGACGCGCACGAAGCCGTGATCGGCGCAGCCGTCGCCGAGCGGCTCGGCTACGCGCTCGGGCGCGAGATCGTGCTCGAACACGGCGTCGGCACGCTCACCGAGCAGCACGCCGATCATCCGTTCCGCATCGCAGGCATCCTCGCGCCGACCGGTACGCCCGTCGATGCGAGCGTGTTCGTGAGCCTCTCGTCGATCGAAGACATCCATGCCGATTGGCAATCGGGCATGCACGTACCCGGCAGCGCCCGCGCCGCGTCGCAGGTGCCGAAAACGATCACCGCATTCCTGCTCGGCCTCACGTCGCGTGCGGCGGCGCTCGGGCTCGCGCGCCGCATCAACGACGCGCCCGGCGAACCGTTGCTCGCCATATTGCCGGGTGTCGCGCTCCAGGAACTCTGGAGCATCGCCGGCGCCGCCGAGAATGCGCTGCTCGTCGTCAGCGCCTGCGTCACGGTCGCGGCGCTGTTCGGCATGCTCACGGCGATGGTGGCCATGCTCGACGAGCGCCGGCGCGAAATGGCCGTGTTGCGCGCGCTCGGTGCGCGGCCGCGCACGATCTTCGGTCTGCTCGTCGCCGAGGCGACGGTGCTGACGCTGTCGGGCGCGGCGCTCGGCGTGCTGCTGCTCTACGTGGCGCTGGCGTTCGCGCGCAGCTACCTGCGGGCGCGCTACGGGCTCGATCTCGGCCTCGCCCCTCCCGGCGCGGGCGAACTCGTCGCGCTCGGCGCGGTCTGTCTCGGTGGCGGGGTCGCCGGTTGCGTTCCCGCCTGGCTCGCCTATCGGCGCACGCTCGCCGACGGCCTCGACGCACGGCTCTGAGATGACGCATTTTCCCATTTTCCACTTAGCGGCATTGGCCTTAGCCGCACTCTGCTGCACGGGCTGCGGCGAATCGCCGAAGACGACCGCCGACGGCTATCGCGAGCTCAATTGGCTCGACATGGTGCCGGCGGCCGATATCGAAGCGATCAAGCATCCGCCGCCCGTCGACCACGCAGGCTCGATGCGCGCCCAGCAGACCGGCACCTACGACACGATCCCGGCGCTCGACGGCCAGAAGGTGCGCCTGGCAGGCTACCTGGTGCCGCTCGAAGCCGACGACAAAGGCAACCTCACCGAATTCTTCCTCGTGCCGTACCAGGGCGCTTGCATCCACGTGCCGCCGCCGCCGCCGAATCAGATCGTCTATGTGAAGCTCGATCATGGCATCGAGCCGCCGGAGATTCTCGACGCCTATGCGGTCAAAGGCGTCCTGCGCACCCGTCGCACGGCGAACGATCTCGCCGGTTCGGCCTACGCGCTCGAACAGGCGAGCGTCGCGCCTTGGGAGGGGTGATGGCGTGACTTCCGGCAGGCATCGGCCGGGGTCTTGCTTCTTCTCGCGAACGTCGTACGATGGCGTCACCACCGCGCAAGAAACCAGGGGGCGCTATGGCGATCGAGAAGAAGGAGCGGCGCAAGACCTCGAAGGCGCCGAATGCCTTGACGCGCGAGCTCAACACGGCGCAGGCCGCGGCGCTCGTGGATCTCGAGCACTTCGGCTGGGAACTCAAGTTCATCCGTCACCCGCTGTTCCAGGAACCGGTGCCCGTGGTGTTCGATCCCGAGCGCAAGCATTTCGCCGTGCTGCGCGCCGACGGCACGCTCGACGAGAATCCGGGCTTCGCGATCCGCCACTGAACGGCACCGCCGCTTCGCGCGGCTTCAACGCGCGTGGCGTGGCTGCACGTGACTGTAGAAGCGTACGCGTGCGTCATGGCGCACGTTGCTGCCAGGGCCGCCGAGTGGCGACACGCGCAGGCCGTGCTTCCAGGCCGCGAAATCGAAACTCAACTGATCGCGCCGGCTGCCGCGTTCGATTTCGTCCCACCACGCATGAGCGAAGGCGACGAGCGCCGGGTCGTTGTGTCTGCGCACCAGCGTGCAGCACTCGTGCAAGCCGACGTGCTCGGGCATGCCTGCTTGCCGGTAGCGCTCGATTTGGGCGCGGATCGTCGTCGGATCGTCCTTTTTCTCGAGGATGCATTGCGCCGCTTCGGCATAGAGACAATCGCGGTACGGATGCGACCATAGCGCGATCTGCCAATCGCCCTCGGGCACGAGGGCGAGCGGGCTCGCCGCGAGTTCGAGATTCGCGTCGAGCCAGATGCTCCATTCGTGGTCGGGAAAATAGAGGTGCGGATTGTGCTTGACGTGGCGCGCCGTGCGCACGGGGTCGGCGTGGCGCCAGACGATCTCGCGGCGCGTCCAGACGTTCTGCCAGGAAATGTCGTGATCGGTGAAGCAGAAGTAGTCGCAGCGCGGGTCGACCACGCGCGGCAGCTTGAGGGTGTCGTAGGCGCCGACGATGGACGTATAAACGGCTATACGCCCGGCGATCGAATGCGGAACGCTCGGCATCTCGGCCGGCGTGGGCGGCCGGCGGCACGTGCGGCCTTCGCCCAGACCGTAGCGGAGATAGTCGCCGAGCGGGGTCAGCCGATCGGTGCGCAGGCCGGGGTTGGAGCGGCGGTACCATGCCGAATCGAACAGTGCGCTCGGGTCGCGGCCTTCGTCCGCGCCTTGCCGCAGATAATGCAGCAGCGGATTCGTGCCCGCAGCGGCCACTTCGGGATTCCGCTCGAGGTACCAGTCGCTGTCGAACAACGGATTGGGGTCGTAACCGCGCGCTGCGCCGTACCGCCAATAATGGAGCAGCGGATTCATGCGCCGCAGCCGCAAGCGCAGATCACGATATTGCGCGACGTACCAGCGGCAGTCGAACAGCGGATTCGGGTCGCGGCCCTCCGCCGCGCCGTAGCCGAGGAAGTGCTCCCAAGGATCGCCCCCGTCGGCGGCGACGTCGGGATTGCGCGCGAGGTACCACTCCGCGTCGAACAGCGGATTCGCTTCCGCCACGGCGGACGGGCGCAAATAGTCGGTTAGCCATAGCATGAGATGGCCTGGGATCGCGGAGGCGTCTGGGGAGCCGCACGTAGTGTAGCGCGGCGGCGGGCGATGTGAAGCGGCCGCTACAACGCTCGGCTCAGGACCAATGTTCGCGCAGCAGGGCGTCGACCTTGCTCTTGTCGAGCGTCATGCCGTTGAGGCTGATGAAATGCACGGTACTGCCCTTGCGCACGATCACGAAGGCACCGGCTTGGGCATCGCCGACGCGGTAGTCGGCCCAAAATGCGGCGTCCGCCCAGGGGTACTGCACGTTGCGTTCGACCATCCGCTCGCCGCTGCGCGCGGCGAGTTCGAAGCTCTTGCTGCCGCCGATGCGCATGCCCTCGAATCCGAGGACGGCGTTCGCCGAGGTCATGTAAGCGAACGTCATTTCGTCGATGGTGGCGCGCTGATGTGCACCGAGCCCATGCGCGCGGTAATGCACCTCGGTCGTGCCGTCGAGCATCGCACGTTTTTCGAAGGATTCGTTCTCGTCGCTCGCGGCGAAGCCCAAGTCCTTGGCTCGGATCAGCGCCGCATAGTCACCGTCGCCCATCGGCTGGGTGCGCAGCTTCAGCAGATACACGACGCCGAGCAGCGCGCACCCGGAGATGATCAGTACCGGCCACAGGACGCCGCGGGACCGCGGCTTGGGCGCCGCTTCGCTCACGAACCGCTTCTGCTGCCGCAGGACTTGCACACGCCGTGCACCTCGAGCGTCTGCGCGCGTGCACGGAACCCGAGCGAGCGCGCCTGATCGGCCAGGAGCTTGGCGACGCGCTCGTCGCAGATCTCGATGGCGGTCTCGCAAACGTCGCAAATCAGGAACGGCACGTGGTGGGCGACGCTCGGATGATGGCAGCTCACATAGGCGTTGATCGACTCGAGCTTGTGGATGAAGCCGTTTTCGAGCAGGAAATCGAGCGCGCGATAGACGGTCGGCGGCGCGGCGTTGCCGCGGTCGTCCTTGAGGCGGTCGAGCAGGTCGTAGGCCTTGACCGGCTTGTCGGATGCGGCGATGAGCTCGAGCACTTGCAGGCGTATCTCGGTCAGCCGCAATCCGCGCGCTTCGCAGGCTTGGGCGACTTCGCGCACGAACGCACGCGCGTTGTGCGTATGGTGATGCTGCTCGAGCGGGGCGGGTTTCGCCGACATGGACTCATGATACCGCGCTTCGCGCGCACGCCGAAACGCGCGCTCAGCGGGCGAGCTTCGCTCCGCAGTGCCGGCAGTGCGCATCGCCGCCGTCGACGGGCTTGCGGCATGCCGGGCAGGCCGGCTTGGGCTTCGGCGCCGGCAGCAGCCACGAGATGATCCAGCCGATCGGCCCGAGCGAGGCGCCGAGGAGCACATCGCGCGTGACGGTGTTCTTGCGCCGGCCGATCCACCATCCCACGGCGCCGCCGACCACCGTGATGCCGATCGCCCAGAGCCAGAGCTCGGGGCTCATCAGTGTCTGCGTGCATTGCTCGAGCAGCGACTGCGCCTGGTCGGGATCGGCCGGATCGATATTCGCCAGTGCGCTGAAATCGCAAGCCATGCAGAACTCAGGCGCCGGTTTTGGCGAGCGCATCCTCGATGCGCTTGAGCGCCCGCTCGCGGCCGGCGAGGTAGACGGTCTGATCGATCGACGGCGACACCTGCGTGCCCGTCATCGCGACGCGCAGCGGTTGCGCGATCTTGCCCATGCCCTGGCCGAGCGCGGCGGCCGCTTCCTCGATCGCCTTGTGCACGGCCACCACGGTCCATTCGGGCGCGACCGCGAGCTGCTCGTGCGCGGCCGTGAGCGCGGCGGCGGCGGTCGGCGATTTCAGATGCTTGGTTACGGCGGCTTCGTCCCATTCCATGATCGGCCCATACCAGACGCTGGCCTTCTCGGCCATTTCCTTGAGCGTGCGCGCGCGCTCGCGCAAGGCCACGACGACGTCGGCTGCCGCCGGTCCGTGGGCCGGATCGTAGCCTTGCATGCGCAGCTGGTATTCGAGCTCGGGCGCGATCTCGGCGGGATCGTCGAACTTGAGATAGTGCTGATTGAGCCAGGAAAGCTTCTCGAGATCGAAGCGGGCGGCAGCCTTGTTGACGTTGGCCACGTCGAACAGCGCGATCATTTCCTTGAGCGAGAAGATTTCCTGGTCGCCGTTGGACCAGCCGAGCCGCACGAGGTAGTTGAGCAGCGCATGCGGCAGGAAGCCATCGTCGCGGTACTGCATCACGCTGACCGCGCCGTGGCGCTTGCTGAGCTTCTGGCCGTCGGGGCCGAGGATCATCGGCAAGTGCGCGAATTCGGGTGTCGTCGCGCCGAGCGCGTGATAGATGTTGATCTGGCGCGGCGTATTGTTGACGTGATCGTCGCCGCGGATCACCTCGGTGATCCGCATGTCGATGTCGTCGACGACCACGGCGAAATTGTACGTGGGATAGCCGTCCGACCGGATCATGACGAGGTCGTCGAGTTCGCCGTTGCTCCACTCGATGCGTCCCTTGACCTTGTCGTTGAACACGACGCTGCCGGTCGGCGGATTCTTGAAGCGGATCACGCGATTCGGGTCGTCGCGCGCCGGCTCGTTGCGCTCGCGGTAGTGGCCCGAGTAGCGCGGCTTGAGGCCCTTTTCCATCTGCTCGGCGCGCATCGCGTCCAGCTCTTCCTTGGTCTCGTAGGCGTAATACGCCTTGCCCGCACGCAAAAGCTCCTCGGCGACTGCACGATAGCGGTCCATGCGCAGCGTCTGGTAGTACGGCCCTTCGTCGCTGGCCAGACCGAGCCAGGCCATACCGTCCAGGATCGCCTGCACCGCGGCTTCGGTCGAGCGCTCGCGGTCGGTATCTTCGATGCGCAGGATGAACTCGCCGCCGCGGTGACGGGCTTCCAGCCAGCAATAGAGCGCGGTGCGCGCACCGCCGATGTGCAGGTAACCGGTGGGGCTCGGCGCGAAACGGGTGCGTACGGTCATCGAACGTGGGCAGACGGAAACGGGCGGCAAGAGTAGCAGAAGCGCGCTGGCGCCTGGCAGTGCGTCACGTCGCGGCGGCAGGGGCATCGCGTTGCGGCGGCGGTCCCGGTGCGAAAGCCGCGTCCAGTTGTGCGACGCTCGCGGCGAGCGAATGCAGCAGAAATTGCGCGATGGGCGCGTTCGTCGCCGCTCGACAAAACGCGTCGTACGCCGGCATCGGCACGTCGGCCGCGGGCAATGCGCCGGAATCGAGCGCCAGACCGATCGCGTCGATGCGCGCCGCGATCTCGGCAAGCGCCGCGCCGAACTCGCCGGCGATTGCCGTCAGGGCCGTCCGCAGCGGCTTGCGCGCGAGCGCCCGCGCGACGAAGCCGATATCGCCCTGCAGCGCCATGACGAGTTTCGTGAGCCGCGCCGTGTCGCCGTTGCGATCCTCGCGCCAGCCGGACGTGCGAGCGAGCACGGTGAGTTCGCGCAGCTCCGCGCGCACCTTCTCGCGCAAGTTCTCGCCGCGCTGCCGCGCGGCGGGCTCGGCGCTCGCGAGCAGACGCACCCATGCCGCGAGGTGGTGCAGCGCGACCGCCGCGTGCTGGCGCGGCTTGACCCGGCCGCGGCGAGGAAACAGTGCGAACGAGACCAGCACCGAGGCCAGCCCGCCGACGGCGATTTCCGTCGTGCGCAGAATCGCGGTGCCGAGTGGTCCCTGGCCGGCGATGAGGCCCGAAGACAGCACGATGAGCGCGGCGATCGGCGCCGCGCGGTACGCCGGCTTCAGTGCGACGAGCAGGCACAGCGGCGCGAGCACGGAAAACAGCAGCACGGCGCCGTCGATGTGCCACGAGCGCGCGAGCGCCGCCGCAGCCGCGAGCGCCGCGCCGGCGATCGTCGCGGCAAGCCGTTCCATGCTCGCGCGCGCTGTGCCGCCGGCTTCGGCGCGTCCCGTCACGAGCGCGCTCAATACGGCCCAGTGGGCTTCGTGCAACTGCAACGCCTGCGCCAGCGCGTAGGCGAGCATCGCTGCGGCGAACATGCGTGCCGCATCGGGCATGCCGCGGCGCAGGCGTTGCGGCCAGCGCTGGCGCGCCGCGGCCTCCGGCAGTGCTTCCTTGGACGTGGCCATCGCTGCTCCTCGCGGGGAGCAACGATTGTGACATGCCGCTCACGCTACACTGTAGCTTTTACGCGGAGTCCTCATGACACGCCGACTCGTTTCGTTCCTCGCCGTCGCAGCGCTTGCCGCGTGTGGCCGTCCCGACGTCGCCTCGATGCGCGCCGCGTTGCCCGACGGCACGCAGGCCGAGATCGGCGTGCTCGAAACGACGGACCTGCATTCGAACCTCATGAGCTACGACTACTACAAGCTCGCCGAGGACGACAGCCTCGGGCTGGATCGCGCGGCGACGCTGATCCGCCAGGCGCGCAAGGAGTTCGAGAACAGCCTCCTGTTCGATGCCGGCGACACGATCCAGGGCACCGCGCTCGCCGACTATCAAGCCATGGTCAAGCCGCCGCCGTGCAACGAGGAACTCGCCGTCTACCGTGCGATGGACACGCTCGGCTACGACGCGGGCACGATCGGCAACCACGAGTTCAACTACGGTCTCGGGTTCCTGTCGCAGGTCACGGGAACGCCTTTCGACGTCGCCGGCGCGGCGCCGAAAAAATGCAAGGGTCCGGCGTTTCCGTTCGTCTTGTCGAACGTCGTGAGCGCCAAGGACGGCAAGCCGCTCTATGCGCCATGGCGCATCATCGAGCGCACGATGCGCACGCACACGCCCGATGGCGGGGTGCGCGAAGCGACGCTGCGCATCGGCCTGCTCGGCTTCACGCCGCCGATGATCATGCAATGGGACAAGCGCAATCTCGACGGCAAGGTGAAGGCGATAGGCGTGGTCGAGGCGGCGCAGCGCTACGTGCCCGAGGTCCAGCGCGCCGGCGCCGACATCGTCGTCGCGATCGTTCACGGCGGCATCAGTACCGCGCCGTATACGCCCGACATGGAGAACGCTGCCTGGTACCTGGCGCAAGTGCCGGGAATCGATCTCATGCTGCTCGGCCACTCGCACGACATTTTCCCGAACCCGAACGATGCGAAATCGCGTTTCGCCCACGTTCCCGACGTCGACGATGTGCGCGGCGCCGTGCACGGGGTTCCCGCCGTGATGGGCAACTATTTCGGCAAAAGCATTGGCGTGATCGATCTCAAACTCGCATTTCGCGACGGCCGCTGGACCGTCGATCGCGCAGCGACGCATGCCGAAGTGCGCTCGGTCAAGAATGCCGACGGCAGCTACGTCGCGGTCGATCCCGAGGTGGCCGCCATCGTGCGTCCGCAGCACGAAGCGACGATCGCTTACGTGAAAACGCCGATCGGCAACAGCGATTTCGCCATGAGCACGTATTTCGTCGCCGACGAGGACACGACGGCGATCGGCATCGTCAATGCCGCGCAGCGCGCGTACGTGGAAAAATACGTCAAGGAAAATCTGCCGCAGTACGCTGCGGTGCCCGTGCTCTCCGCGGCGTCGCCGTTCAAGGCTGGCTTTGGCGGTCCGCGCGACTACACCGACGTCCCCGCAGGCGCGCTCACGATCGCCAGCGCGGCGGACCTCTACCTCTACCCGAACACGATCACCGCCGTGAAGCTCGACGGCGCCGGCGTGCGCGCGTGGCTCGAGAAATCCGCCGCATGGTTCAACCGCATCGATCCGGGGAAGCGCGAACCGCAGGAGCTCGTCAATACGAAGGTACCGACCTACAATTTCGACATCCTGCAGGGCGGACTGAGCTACACGATCGACGTCACGAAGCCGCTCGGCGAGCGCATCGGCGATCTCGCCTACCACGGTCGGCCGGTGCGCAGCGACGAGCCGTTCCTCGTGGTGACGAACAACTACCGGGCGAGCGGCGGCGGCAAGTTCCCCGGACTCGACGGCTCGACGATCGTGCTCTCCGCCCCCGACGCCAACCGCGATGCGCTGATCGCCTTCATCCGCGGCGTCGGCACCGTCACGCGCGCCGAATTCGGCAGCGAGCGCAACTGGCGCTTCGCGCGCGTGAAGACGGCGGGTCCCGTCGTCTTCACGTCGGCGGCGGGCAAGCTCGATCTCGCGCGCGGAGATGGCGTGGAAAATGTCGCATTGTGGAAAGACAATGGCGATGGGACGGCCGTGTACGCGATCGACTTGTCGCGTTAGCGATGCCGGCGTCGCCTGGAAGGTTCCGCCAAAGGCGGCGCCACGTGGAAGTCGGTCCGTCGAACGCGTAGGAAATTTCCTACAGGACGGCGCGGCGATGTCGGACAGACGCCCGCGCCGATCGGCGCCAAGATGACGTGCATCTCTCCCCACGAGACCGTCATGAACGCCCAAGCACGCCAGACGCTGCGCGAGCTGCGCTCGCTCGGCAACATCGAGACCTACCTCAAGACCGCCAAGGCGGAGCTCGCGAGCAATCCCTGCGACGAGCGGCTGCGCGCCTTCATCGAGGTGGTGGAAGGTCTGCTCAAGGAAGAAAAACAGCGCCTCGCCAATCCCCCGACGCCGCCGGTCGCTCAGAAGCCGCGCCATACGTAATCGCACGGATTACGTCGGCCCCGTCTTGCTCGTAGGATGCGACCCATGCGGCATCCCGGGGTCGTCACCTAGGCGCTGAGCGCCGGACGGGGGAAGAGGGGCGCCGCAGGGCTTCGGCCTTGCGGCGCGCACTCCGGGGGTACCGGTGGATTGCGCAATCGAGCCGACGCCTTGCTCCATCCGCCGCTGCACAAGACTGGTGTCGGCAGCAGCATCGGACGAGCACCATGTTGTCACTGGCTCACTTGACTCCTCCCATGCAGGCCGAACCGCGCGACCTGCGCTTCGTCAAACGTCTCTACCGCATGCGTGCTTTCGGTCTGACGATCGGCTCGTTCTGCGTCGGCGCCGTGCTCTACACGAACGGCGCCGCGCCGCTGGTCTGGGCGCTGCTCGCCGCCGAGGTGCTGGTGTGGCCGCATGCGGCCTACCTCGTCGCGTGCGGGAGCCGCGATCCGCGACGCGCGGAGCTGCGCAACCTGCAAGTCGACTCGGCGCTCGGCGGCATGTGGATCGCGCTCATGCATTTCAATCTGGTGCCCTCCGTCGTGCTGGTGGTGATGCTTGCCATCGACAAGGTCAACGTCGGCGGCCCGGCGCTGCTGGCGCGCACGTTCGTTTGGCAGATCGTCGCCTGCCTCGCGGCCGCGGTCCTGACGGGCTTCGCTTTCCAGCCCGAGACGACGATGTTCGAGACCCTGGCGGCGTTGCCGCTGCTCATCGGCTACCCGCTCGCGATCTGCGGCGCCATGCACGCGATCATGCGCCACGCCCATCGTCACAATCGCGAGCTACTCGCCCAGAACCGCGTCGATGCGCCGACTGGCCTGCTCAATCGCGCGCACTGGCAGGCGAGCGTCGCACACGAGCTGCGCCGCTACGAACGCGCGGGCCAGGTCGCCACGCTCATGATGATCGACATCGACGAATTCAAGAGCATCAACGACCGCTATGGCCACACGGCGGGAGACGAAGTGATACGCGCCGTGGCCGCGACGGTCCGCGACTCGACGCGGGATATCGATATTTGCGGCCGCTACGGTGGCGACGAGTTTGGCGTGGTGCTCGTCAATACGAGCGCAGCTTGTGCGCGCCTCGTGGGCGAGCGCGTGCGCTCCCGCGTGGCGGCGTTGCGTTTCGCCCACATGCCGGCCCTGCGTTGCTCGACGAGCATCGGTATGGCCGAGGTCAACCGCCAGCTCACCGACGTGCGAGCCTGGATGAAGCTTGCGGACATCGCGCTCTACCGCGCCAAAGCCCGCGGACGCAACCGCGTCGTGGCCGTGAGCCCGACCGATGCGATCGCCGCGCTCGCATCGGCAGCCAAGGCGCAATGCGCCTGACCGCGAGTCGTCCGGACCACGTCCTCCAGCGCCAGGGACTCTGCATCGGCGAGAGCGAATCCGTTCGTTTTCCGCCTATCGCGCATTCAAATACCGCGGACGCGCACCTGCGCGTCATCGGAGAGACGAAATGCGCTCGACAACGTTATTGTGGGTGATGTTCTGTGGCTTGGCTTTCTCAGGCTGGGCGCAGGCTCAGACCTGGAAAAGCCCGTGGGTCTTCAATAGCGCCACCTACGTTTCGCAGGCGAACAGCTGCGGCGAATCGTGGCAGACGCTCGATATTCCCGAAGCCGGTGAGCATCTCTACGGGCCGCTCGTGGTGTACCGCGCCGTGCATTCGGCGCCTGTTTCCCGGCTCAACCGGCCGTGGGCCGTGCAGGTGCTGCCGCAGTTCAGTTTTCTGGACTTCTCGGTCTGGGTCTGCTCGGACCACATCGGTACGGCGCTCTACAATTGCTGGGATGCCTCGGACAACGGCCCTGGCATGGCCAACAACGTCAGCGTCCCCGGCTTCTATACGACCTCTTGGTATGTGGTCGTCGCCAGCAACGTTCTGAACCAGTCGCAGAACTGCGGTCCCTTTACGTTGATTGCCGTGGAGCAATAGTGCCGCTGCGGGCTTGGGATGGGCCATGCCGCCGTGCGGCTAGCCCCATCCTGCGAGACTGCCGAACCTTGCCGTGACCGAGTGGCGCTCAGAGCAAGTCCTTCAGCGCTTTGGGAACGAGTGCCGGCCAGAACAGTCCCAGTTCCAGAGCCCACAGGTAGACGCACCAGAACGTGAAGAAGGCCAGGCGACCGTTGCTCAGGTGCTCGGGCGACAGGCTCAATGCGGTCACGAGGATGAACGGAAGCAGCACGAGCGCCGTCGCCAGAGCGAGGCTCTGCGGGTTGAGATCCGGCAAGACGAGCCGGACCAAGGCTTTCGCTCCGAGCACGATCGCGGCAATGATGGCGCTGAACACGACACTGCCGATCGGGTAGAAGCCTTCGTCCATCAGCGCGACGCCGACGGTGTAGACGAGCGCTCCGAACAACACGGCCAACAGATAGTTTCTCATCGGTTCTCCTGGCTCAGCTCTCGCGCAAGGAACGTCGGATTGCGCGGCAGACGAACACGTCGAAGATCCCCACGTACGAAAAAAGCCGGCGCGAAGCCGGCTTTGATTCAGCGAATTGGTCGGGGTGAGAGGATTCGAACCTCCGACTTCTACCTCCCGAAAGTAGCGCTCTACCAGGCTGAGCTACACCCCGAAAGCAGACGGACGCGGCGAGGCCGGTCGGTCCTGCATGCGCGACCACGCATGCGAGCCGCGCATGATAAAGGGGCGAGAGCGCGGACGCAACCTGTCAAGCCTCTGCGCTTCGCGGCGCGGAGCAGCGCGCGAACCGCTCCCGGTCACTTCTCGCGCCTAGGGCGGTGCCTCGCCGCCGCGCGACGCATGGTAAATTAGAACGCTCGGCGGCCGTCCGGCCGCTCGTTCCAGGGAAGCCCATGCCGTTGACCCAAGCCCGCACCATGCCCGGCGTGATGGAGCTGTTGCCGCTCGATCAGATCGCGTTGCAGGACATGCTCGACACGATCCGGCGCAACTTCGAGCGCTTCGGCTTCCTGCCGATCGAGACGCCGGTCATGGAATTCTCCGACGTGTTGCTGACGAAGCAAGGCGGCGAGACCGAGCGCCAGGTGTATTTCGTGCAGTCGACGGGTGCGCTCGAAAAGAGCGGGGCGGGCCTGCCCGAGCTCGCGTTGCGCTTCGACCTCACCGTGCCGCTCGCGCGCTACGTCGCCGAGCACGAACACGAGCTCTCGTTCCCGTTCCGGCGCTACCAGATCCAGCGCGTGTATCGCGGAGAACGCCAGCAGCGCGGCCGCTTCCGCGAGTTCTACCAGTGCGACATCGACGTGATCGGCAAGGATCAGCTCTCGCTGCGCTACGACGCCGAGCTGCCCGCCGTGATCTACAGCGTGTTCAAGGATCTCGACTTCGGGCCGTTCACGATCCAGCTCAACAACCGCAAGCTCATGCGCGGATTCTTCGAAGGGCTCGGCATCGCCGACGCCGAGCGCCAGGCGCTGGCGCTGCGCGAAGTCGACAAACTCGACAAGCGCGGCGCCGATTACGTACGCGATACGCTGACCGGCGAAGCGTTCGGCCTCAGCGCCGACGCGGCGCAAAAGATCCTCGATTTCGTGCAGATCCGCTCGCGCGGGCATGCGGATGCGCTCGCCAAGCTCGCCGAACTCGGCGCCGGCAGCGAAACGTTCGATGCCGGCGTCGCCGAGCTGCGCGAGGTCGTGGAGCTGATCCGCGCCTTCGGCGTGCCCGAGACGCATTATGCGATCAATCTCTCGATCGCGCGCGGGCTCGACTACTACACGGGCACGGTGTACGAGACCACGCTCAACGAACATCCGCAGATCGGCTCGATCTGCTCGGGCGGCCGCTACGACAATCTTGCGGCAAATTATACAAAGTCGCATCTGCCGGGCGTCGGCATTTCGATCGGCGCGACGCGCCTGTTCTGGCAGCTGCGCGAAGCGAAGCTGCTCGGCGCGGCGCAGAGCACGGTCAAGGCGCTCGTCACGCAGATGGACGAAGCGCAGCTGCCGGCGTATCTCGAACTCGCGCGCCAGCTGCGCAACGCCGGCATCGCCACCGAAGTCGTGCTCGAAGCCGGCAAGCTCGCCAAGCAGTTCAAGTACGCCGATCGCGCCGGCATCCGCTTCGTGCTCGTGCTCGGCCCCGACGAAATCACCAAGGGCACCGTGACGGTCAAGGACATGCGCAAGCAGGATCAATTCGAAGTGCCGCGCACGGAGCTCGCCAAGGCTTTGCGGGTGGAACTCGAGCAAGCCGAGGCGATGCCATGAGTGGAACCACCAAAACGATCATCCTGCTCGACGGCGCGCGATTGACGCGTAAGCAGGTCGCGACGATCGCGCGCGGGGAGGCCATGGTCGGGCTCGCGCCCGAACAACTTGCGCGCGTCGAGCGCACCGCGGAGTTCCTCGCCGACCAGGTAAAGCGCGGCGAGCCGATCTATGGCGTCACCACGGGTTTCGGCAGCAACGCCGACAAGCTGCTCGGCGCCCACCGCGCACGCGACGAATTGCCCGGCGGCAATCCGGAACGCCGCGAAGGCACGCTCATGGAGGAGCTGCAGCACAATCTCGTCGTGACGCATGCGGTGTGCGTCGGCAAGCCGCTCGCGCCCGAGCTCGTGCGCGCCATGCTCGCCATTCGCGTCAACACGCTCATGCGCGGCCATTCCGGCATCCGCGCCTCCACGTTGCAGGCGCTAGCGGAGCTCCTGAACCGGGACGTCGTTCCGGTGATCCCGGAAAAAGGCTCGGTCGGCGCGAGCGGCGACCTCGCGCCGCTTTCGCACCTCGCCATCGTGCTGCTCGGCGGGGGTGAGGCGTTTTACAAAACTGAACGGATGTCCGGCGCCGAGGCGCTCGAACGCGCCGGCCTCAAGCCGATCCGGTTGTCGTTCAAGGAAGGTCTCGCGCTCAACAACGGCACGACGCAGATGCTCGCGACGGCCGTGCTCGCGCTCGATCGTCTCGACAAGCTCGTCGCCACCGCCGACCTCGCGGCCGCCATGACGCTCGACGCCTTCGCCGGCCGGACGTCGGCGTTCCGGCCCGAAGTCCATGCGCTGCGTCCGCATCCGGGCCAGGTCGAGACCGCCGCGAACCTGCGCCGGCTGCTCGAGGGCTCGACGCTCGCCGACATCGCGTATCACCTGGTGCCGAAGTTCCGCACCTGGCTCGCGGACGCGTGGAACGATCCGGCCGACCAGGCGTATCGTTTCGACATCGGTTGGGACTACGTGCCGCCGGCGCAGCGCCACGGCAAGGAGGCGTTCTACGCGCGTTTCCTGCCGTTCAAAGGCGGCAAGAAGCACCAGCCGCAGGACGCCTACTGCCTGCGCTGCATCCCGCAGGTGCACGGCGCCGTGCGCGATGCGCTCGCTCAGGCGCAGCGCGTGATCGACATCGAACTCAATGCCGTCACCGACAATCCGCTCGTGTTTCCCGATGCGGCGGACGCAAAGGTCATCGAGGACCAGGTCATCTCGGCCGGCCATTTCCACGGCATGCCGCTCGCGCTTGCGATGAGCTACGTGAAGGCGGCGATACCGGTCCTCGCGTCGATCTCGGAGCGGCGCTTGAACAAGCTCGTCGATCCGGCCACGAGCGACGGCTTGCCGGCCTTCCTGATCGGCAACGAGGACGGCACCGATTCGGGTTTCATGATCGTGCAGTACACGGCTGCGGCGCTCGTCAACGATCTCGCGACGCGCGCGCACCCGGCGAGCGTCTATTCCGTGCCGACCAGCGCCAATGCCGAAGATCACGTGTCGATGGGCGCGAACGAAGCGCGCCACGTGCTGGAAATGACCGAGGATCTCGGCCACGTGCTCGCTCTGGAAATGTATACCGCGGCGCAGGCTCTCGAATATCGGCAGGACATGTTGAACGCGGCGCGCGCGCTGGCGGCGCGCGGCGATTGGCAGGCGCTCGCACGCAAGATCACCGGTGCGCCGCTGCCGGACCAACCGCACCATGCGCAGTTCGAGCGGGAAGTGCGCGCGCTCATGCAGGCGCTCACGCAGAGCAGCGACTTCCACGCGGGCGCCGAAGTGCGCAAGGCATTCGCGGCGATCCGTGCGGAAATCGCCTTCATGCAGCGCGACCGGGCGATGGACGCGGACGTGCGCCGCATCTGCGAGCTCGTCGCTTCCGGACGGCTCGCCGGGCGTTGACCTCGTAGAAATTCCCAAGCCCGGAGAGGCGCCGGCCGATGCGATTTGACCGGCGACGAAAACCGCGGTAATCTTCGTCCAATGTAATAACGCGTTAATACATTAGACGATGAAACAGCGCTTCCTCGCACCGGAACCCACGGCCGAATCGCCCGTCGACAGCCTCTGCCGGGCCTTGCTCGCGCTCGACGGTTTGGCGGAGATGCGCGCGTTTCTGAGCGATCTCTGCACGCCGGCCGAGCTCGAAGCGCTCGCGGACCGCTGGCGCGTCGTGCCGTATCTGCTGCGCGGCATGGCCTATCGCGAAATCCACGAGCGGACCGCGGTCAGCGTGACGACGATCGGTCGCGTCGCGCGCTTCCTGAGTCAGGGCAATGGCGGCTATCGCGCGGCGGTTGAGCATCATGCGGTGCCGCGCCTGCCGGGTAAGAATGTGGCGCTCAAGAAGAGGATGCCTCGATGAGCGCGAGCAAACAGCGCGACCGCCTGCGCATCGCCGTGCAGAAGTCGGGCCGCCTTGCGGAGGCATCGCAGGATCTGCTCGCCCGCTGCGGGCTCAAGTTCCGGCAGAGCCGCGACAAGCTGTTCTGCTTCGGCGAGAGCCTGGCGATCGATCTCCTGCTCGTGCGCGACGACGACATTCCGGGACTCATCGCGCAGGGCGTCTGCGATCTCGGCATCGTCGGCCGCAACGTGATGCGCGAGCAGACGCTGGCCGCTGCGACGCGCGGCGAGGCGCCTCCGGGCGGCGAACTGCGCGCGCTGGGTTTCGGCCGCTGCCGGCTTTCGATCGCGCTGCCGCAGGAAGCCGCCTACGCGAAGCCGGCCGACCTCGCCGGCCTGCGCATCGCCACGACATACCCGGCGCTGCTCGGCGACTGGCTCGCGCGGCACTCCGTCGCGGCGCAAATCGTCGTCTTGTCGGGATCGGTCGAGATCGCGCCGCGCCTCGGCACGGCCGATGCGATTTGCGATCTCGTGTCGAGCGGCGCGACGCTGGCGGCGAACCAGTTGCGCGAAGCCGACGCCGTGCTCGACAGCGAGGCCGTGCTCGTCGGCGGGCCTGCAACACCGGACGAGCGCGGCGAATTGCGCGAGCTCCTGCTCAGGCGCATGGACGGCGTGATCCAGGTGCGCGAGTCGAAGCTCGTGCTGCTGCATGCGCCGCGTACTGCCGTGCAGCGCATCGCGAGCCTGTTACCCGACGGCCAAGCGCCGACGGTCTTGGCGGTCGACGGCAGCGCCGAAGAGGTCGCGCTCCAGGCCGTGTGCTACGGCGCGATCACGTGGCAGCATCTCGAAGCGATGAAGCAGGCCGGCGCCTGCCGCATGCTCGTGCTGCCGGTCGAGAAGATGCTCGCATGAGTGCGACATCGCCAAGTCTCGATGCCGTGCCGCGCTTGCGCGTGCTCGAATGGGCGTCGCTCGACGCCTCGGCGCGAGTGGCCGCGCTCGCGCGGCCCCCGCAGTCGCGCGACGAAGCGCTCGTCTCGGGTGTTGCCCGCATCGTCGCTCAGGTGCGCGCCGACGGCGACGGCGCGTTGCGCGCCTTGACGCGTCGTTTCGACGGCTGCGAGCTTGCCGACTTCGCCGCCGCGCCCGGCGAATTCGCCGCGGCCGAGGCGAGCCTTGCGCCAAGCCTCAAAGCCGCCATGCGCGAAGCGTATGGTCGCATCGAGGCCTTTCATCGCGCTGCTGCGCCGCAACCATTGCGTGTCGAGACGGCGCCCGGTGTCGTCTGCGCACGCGTGCTGCGTCCGATCGCGCGCGTCGGTCTCTACGTGCCGGCGGGCTCCGCACCGCTGCCCTCGACCGCACTGATGCTCGGCGTGCCGGCACGGATCGCGCATTGTCCACAAGTGGTTATGTGTACGCCGCCCGCTGCGGATGGCCGCTGCGATCCGGCGGTGCTCTATGCAGCGACGTTGTGCGGCATCGAGCGGGTGTTCAAGCTCGGCGGCGCACAGGCCGTTGCGGCGCTCGCGTTCGGCACGTCGTCGGTGCCGAAATGCGACAAGATCTTCGGTCCCGGCAACGCCTGGGTTACGGAAGCGAAGCGCCAGGTTGCATTGGCGGACGGCGGCGCCGCGATCGATCTTCCGGCGGGGCCTTCGGAAGTGCTCGTCGTCGCCGACGCCGCGGCGGACCCCGACTTCGTCGCCGCGGACCTGCTCGCACAGGCCGAGCACGGCCCCGATTCGCAAGCGCTGCTCGTGGCCGACGATCGTGCGTTGATCGACGCCGTTGCGCATGCGTTGCGCACGCAGCTTCCGGCGCTGCCGCGCGCGAGCATTGCGGCGGCGGCGCTCGCGCACGCGCGGCTCGTGCTCGCGCCGTCGCTCGACGAGGCGCTTGCGATCGCGAACGACTACGCTCCCGAGCATTTGATCCTCAACCTGCGCGATGCCGAGCGATACCTGGAAAAAGTGGAAAATGCCGGATCGGTGTTCCTTGGTGCATGGTCGCCCGAGTCGGTCGGCGATTACTGCAGCGGCACGAACCACGTGCTGCCGACCTACGGACATGCGCGCGCCTGGAGCGGTTTGTCGGTGGCGAGCTTCGTCAAACAGATCACCGTCCAGGAGCTCACGCCGGAAGGGCTGCGCGGGATCGGCCCCTGTGCATCGACGCTTGCCACGGCCGAGCGTCTCGAGGCACACGCGCGAGCGGTCACGCTGCGCCTGGCCAAGCTGGACCGCGCGTCATGAACGTGCTCGCACTGGCGCGTCCCGACATCCTCGCGCTCACGCCGTATTCGTCGGCGCGCATGGAGGCCCGCGGCGGCTCGGTGATGCTCAACGCCAACGAATCGCCGGTGGCGGCCGTGCGCTCCCCGGGGCTCAACCGCTATCCAGATCCACAACCGTCGTCGCTCGTCGAGCGGCTCGCCGCGCTTTATGGCGTGAGCCGCGAGGAAGTGCTCGTCGGCCGCGGCAGCGACGAAGCCATCGATCTGCTCGTGCGGGCGTTTTGCCGTGCCGGGCACGATGCCGTGATGGTCTGTCCGCCGACCTTCGGTATGTACGCCGTCAGCGCGCGCATCCAAGGAGCGCGCGTGGCCGACGCGCCCCTTCGCAGCGACTTCACGCTCGACGTCGATGCGTTGCTGCAGTCGCTCACGCCCGACGTCAAGCTCGTCTTCGTGTGCTCGCCGAACAATCCGACCGGCGGCCTCGTGCCTCTTGGCGAACTCGCGCGACTCGCCGGTGCGCTGGACGGCCGCGCACTGCTGGTCGTCGACGAGGCGTATCTCGAATTCGCCGGTAGCGCGAGCGCGAGCACCTTGCTCGCGAGACACGACAACGTCGCCGTGCTGCGCACGTTGTCGAAGGCGCACGCGCTCGCCGGCGCGCGCATCGGGACGCTCATCGCACGCGCCGAAGTCGTCGGCCTCGCGAGACGCTTGCAGGCGCCGTACCCGCTGCCTACGCCTTGCATCGACGTTGCGCTCGCCGCGCTCGAACCCGCTGCGCTGGCCGCAACGTCGGCGCGCATCGCAGCAAGCGTGCGCGCCCGCGAGGCGCTCGCGACCGCTCTCCTGCGCTCGCCGTTCGTGCGCACCGTCTGGCCGTCGTCGGCGAATTTCCTTTGCGTGCGTTTCGAAGACGGACGAGCAACCTACCGGCGCTTGCTCGATCGCGGCATCGTCGTGCGCGACGTGGGCGCGCAGCCGATGCTCGTGAATTGCTTGCGCGTCGGCATCGGCACGCCTGAAGAAAACGCCCGTCTGTTGGAGGCGCTCGGCGCTTGCGAGGTCGCGGCATGAGCGCGCGCAAGCTGCTGTTCGTCGACCGCGACGGCACGCTGATCGTCGAGCCGCCCGACGAGCAGATCGACAGTTACGAGAAACTGGCGCTCGTCGACGGCGTCATCGCCGCGCTCAAGCGCTGCGTCGACGCCGGCTACGAGCTCGTGATGGTCACGAACCAGGACGGACTTGGCACCGCGAGCTTCCCGCAGGCGAATTTCGCCGGTCCGCATACGTTGTTGTTGCAAATCCTCGCTTCGCAGGGCATCGCGTTCCGCGAGGTGCTCATCGATGCCTCGCTGCCGCATGAGCGGCGGGAGACGCGCAAGCCCGGCGTCGGTCTCGTGCGCCACTATCTTGCCGATGACGGCTGGAGCCGCGCGGCGTCGGCGGCGATCGGCGACCGCGACACCGACCTCGCGTTCGCTGCGAACCTCGGCGTGCGGGGTTTCCGGCTCGGCCAGCATGGCGACTGGAATGCGATCGCGCATGCGCTGTGTTCGGCCCCGCGGACGGCCGAGGTCGCGCGCCACACGCGCGAGACGCGCATCCGCGTGCGCGTCGACTTGGATCGCGCGGCGACGGCGGACGCGAAGACAGGAGTCGGTTTCTTCGATCACATGCTCGAGCAGCTCGGCAAACACGCGGGCTTCGCGCTGACGCTGGCGTGCGAAGGCGACGTCCATGTCGACGAGCACCATGTCGTCGAGGATTGCGCCCTCGCGCTCGGCGAAGCCCTGCGTCGCGCACTCGGCGACAAGCGCGGAATCGGACGCTACGGACAGGGTAGCGATCCCGAGACGTCGACATTGCCGATCCTGTTGCCGATGGACGAATCGCTGGCGCGTGCGGCGCTCGATCTGTCGGGCCGACCTTACTTCGTGTTCGACGGCGCATTTCCGCGCGAGCGCGTCGGCGAGCTGCCGACCGAGCTCGTGCCGCATTTCTTCCGCTCGTTGTGCGACGCGCTCGGTGCGAATTTGCATCTCGCCGTGCGCGGCGAAAACGCGCATCACATGGTCGAAGCCTGCTTCAAGAGCGTCGCCCGCGCGCTCAAGCCCGCCCTCCGGCGCGAAGGCGACGAGCTGCCGAGCACGAAAGGCACGCTATGAGCTACGAGGTCGTGCTCGTCGATGCGGGCGGCAGCAATATCGGTTCGGTGCGGTACGCGCTCGAACGCCTGGGCGTGCACGCGGAACTCACATCGGACGCCGGCGCGATCCGCGCGGCCCGCCACGTGATCCTGCCCGGCGTCGGCGCGGCGGCTCCCGGCATGCGGCGTCTGCGGGAAGCCGGACTCGTCGAGGTGATCCGCGGCCTGACGCAGCCCGTGCTCGGCGTCTGCCTCGGCATGCAGCTCTTGTTCGAGGCCTCGGAGGAGGGCGACACCGCATGTCTGGGTGCGATTCCTGGCACCGTGAAACATTTTCCACAATATCGCAATGTGCGCATTCCGCACATGGGCTGGAACGCCTTGCGCCTGGAACGCGAGCATGTCCTGTTCGACGGCATTCGTGACGGAGCGCACGCGTACTTCGTGCACAGCTATGCGGCGCCGACGGGGGATGACACGCTCGCCAGCGCCGAACATGGCGACCGCTTCACGGCGGTCGTGCAGCGCGGCAACTTCTACGGCATGCAATTTCATCCCGAGCGGTCCGGCGCCGTCGGCGCGCGCCTACTCGCGAATTTTCTGGCGCTTTGAGATGGAAATCCTTCCCGCCATCGATCTGCGCGACGGTCGCGTCGTCCGCCTGGCCCAAGGCGACTACTCGCGCGAAACGCGTTACGGCGCCGATCCGGTCGAGCTCGCCGAACGTTACCGCGACGACGGAGCGCGCTGGCTGCACCTCGTCGATCTCGACGGCGCGCGCGACGGCAGCCCGCGACATCTCGATGCTGTCGGCGCCATCGCGCGCTGCGGCCTGTCCGTGCAGGCCGGCGGCGGCGTGCGCGGCGACGACGACGTCCGGCGCCTGCTCGACGCCGGGGCCGCACGCGTGGTGATCGGCAGCCTCGCGGTGACGGTTCCGGAAAAAGTGGAAACATGGATTTCGCACTACGGCAGCGACCGCATCTGCATCGCGCTCGATGCGCGTCTGCAGGACGGCCGCCGATGGACGCTGCCGGTGCGTGGCTGGACCGCGGAATCGGCTCTCACGCTCGACGTGCTCGCGCCGCGCTACGCGGCCGCCGGCGCGCGCCACGTTCTGTGCACCGACATCGCGCGCGACGGCGTGTTCGCCGGGCCGAACCTCGAACTCTATGCGCATCTTGCGAAGCTCGCGCCGACACTCGACGTGCAGGCGTCGGGTGGCGTCCGCGATGCCGGCGACGTGCGCGCACTGCGCGCGGCCGGCGTCGCCGGCGTCGTGCTCGGACGCAGCCTGCTCGAAGGCCGCCTCACGCTCGCGGAGGCGCTCGCGTGTTGAGCAGACGCATCATCCCGTGCCTC
>Ga0070741_10006048_pt1 | contig 26292 bp, 20 predicted proteins | sample Coa_R1_4_FD_66440 | JGI IMG/M metagenome (GOLD analysis project Ga0070741, IMG submission 66440) | Surface soil microbial communities from Centralia Pennsylvania, which are recovering from an underground coalmine fire - Coalmine... | ecosystem: Environmental > Terrestrial > Soil > Unclassified ... | reverse complement strand
TTGTCGTCGGTCCGCTGGCTGCCGCCGCAACCGCCGCTGCGCTATATCGCCGATCCGTTTCCGTATCGCGATCGCGGTGGACGCGAGCGGCTGCTCGTCGAGGACTACGGACATCAGCGAGGCGTCCGTGGACAGGTTGCGCAGATCGATGTGGCGGATCCATCTCGTCTCGCTCCGGCGATCGTCCGCGACCGGCACATCTCCTATCCGTACACGTTCACCGACGGCCGCGAGACGCTGTGTGCGCCGGAGATGAGCGCGGAAGATGGATGCGTGCTGTACCGGCTGGACGCGGACGGAGGATGGACTCCTGCCATTCACGTTCTTCGCGGCGTCCGCGTCGTCGATCCGACGTTCGTTCGATACGGTGACCGCTGGTGGCTGTTCGCCACCGAGCCGCCGCCCGGCCACAACTCGAACCTGCACGCGTTCCATGCCGAGCGAATCGACGGTCCGTGGACCGCGCACGCCAGGAATCCCATCAAGCAGGACATCGCGTCGGCTCGCCCCGCAGGCCGGCCGTTCACGATCGGCGATCGCCTGTACCGTCCGGCGCAGGATTGCAGCCGCACGTACGGCGGCGCCGTGCACGTGATGGAAATCCGGAAGCTGACGCCGACCGACTTCAGCGAAACGGTGGCCGTTCGTCTCGAGCCGGATGCGTCATGGCCCTATCCGGACGGCCTGCATCATCTCGTCGTCGACGGAACGCGCGTCTACCTCGACGCGAAACGCACGCACGTCGACTGGCTGCTTCCGTGGAAGCTGTGATCACTTCAGCGGCAGAAAGTCGGTGACCTGTGTGTCGACGCGCCTGCCCGCGGTGAGGTTCGTCGTGACGACGTCGGCCAGCGCCTCGCCGTGTTTGTCGAGCCGTTCGGCGAATCGTGTGTCGCCGGGGAACCTCGCGAGGCCCTCAGTCCAAATCTCCCGCGCCTTCGCCGCTTGCTCGAGCCGGAAGTAGCCATCGCCGAGCGCGACGTAGATCAACGCCAACAGTTTCGGCTGCGTGTCCGGCGGCGCCATCGCGCGCGCGTGTTCGAGATCGGCCACGCCTTTGTCGGTTCGCTTGAAGATGAATCGGTTGTAGTAGAGATTGATCAACCCGCGCATGTAAAACGCCAGCACAGTCGGGCGCTGCGCGATCGACTTCGAGAGCGCGTTCATCGCGTCGCGGCCGAGATACAAGCGACGCAGGTCGCCAGCCACCGGCACCTTGTCCACATACGCAAGCGCGAGCGACATCTGGATGTTCGGTCCGCTGCCCTTCTTGTCGGCGAGCTGCTCGAGAAAATCAATCGATCGATCGAACTGCCCTGACTGGATCGCGAGCTGCCGATAGTCCGACGCCACCGACAGGTTTTCGGGATCGGTTGCGAGCGTGTGCTCGAACTGCTGCAGCCGCGCGCGCGTCGCCGGATCGAGATCGGCGGACAGTGCCACCGCAAGCGCGACGACGAGGCTTAGCGTTCGAAGCGGACCTGGAGTCGGAATTGGCGGTACTCGGAGTTGTAGAACGACCCGAAGTTGCGCGAGCCGAGATTCGCCTGGACGTCGGTCGGCAGGAACGAATCGAGCGCGTTGTAGGCGCGCAGGCCGATCCAGGGCTGGAACTTGCCGATCTTGAAGCGATGCTCCGCGCCGAATTCGAGGCGCGCGTACGCCGGGAAGCGCTGGCTGTTACGGTCGCCGACGAAATCGAGTGTGTCGTTGACGATGGAGTACGGCAGGCCGCTGCGCCAATCGAAGGTACCGATGAACAGCCACGTCCTGGTTGGCATGATCCGGCCGCGCATCAACAGACGATTCGGCGCGTCGGCATTGACCGGCGCGTACTGGTTGACGCCAATCACCGGCCACATCACGCCGTCAAAAAAATTGCTCAGGACGTTGAGGTCGCCCAGGGCCTTCGACCGCGTGTACGTGACGTGCAGGTCGGCGCGCGTGTTCAGCGTGAAGTTGAACCCCGCTTCCACTTCGCGATACTGCGACGTGCCGGTGCTGGTCAGCACCAACTGGGCGGCCGTCGCTGTCTGGATTGGGTTGACGATCAGCTCGTGGGTGCCGGCGCGATCCATCGCGCCAGCATGGATCGACCACATCTTGTTCAGGCGCTGGTCGTACGCGACGTCCCACGTGCGGCTGCGCGGCGTCATCAAATCGCCGGTGACGTGTGCGTAGCGCAGCGGCAATCCGATCATCGTCGAGCCGTCCGCGGAAAAGCGCGTGTCGGTCGCCGCTTCGAACTGGTTGAAGGCGCCGGCGAGCAGCGGCGTGCGCTCGTAGAAGAGACCGAAGCCCCCGCGCAGCGTCGCGCTGCCCGACTCGGTCAGCAGGACCGCAGTGCCGACGCGCGGCGTGAGGTTGAATTGATCCGCGACGCCGTCGCGATCGACGCGGCCGCCAAACTCGAGATACCACCGCGTATCCGGCTGGTAGCGGTCCTGCGCGAAGAGCGCCATGTCCATGCCGTGCGCGGACTGCGCCGAGAACGGCTGGAAGTCGAGGCGGCGCGCGAGCGTGCCGTCTTCACGATCGATCAACACGGGACCGCTGGCACTCGATCCTTCGAAGTGCGATCGCCAGATATCGACGCCGACTTTGAACAAATGGAGGCCGCCAACCGCTTCGCGGCTGCCGGAGAGCGTGCTGATCACCTGCACGGCGCCGGTCGACCGGTGCTGCTGGTTGTAGAAATTCCCCGCGGTCGTGTCCGGCAGCAGCGTCATGGTCGCCGATCCCTGCGGCGATACATCGCTTTGATAGTCGTGCGCGACGAGCGTCGTCTCCGAAAACATGGAGTTGGTCCACAGCGCGCGCTCGGTGACGCCGATCTGGTTGTCATGCGCTCGCACGTTGACCGTCGCGTCCGGCGGCGTGAACGTGCCCAGCGTGTCCTGCTCGGCCAGCCGCGGGAAGAAACCGCCCGTCATCACCATCGAGTGCCGCGGCGACAAGTTCGCATCGGCGCGCGTGAACGAACTGAAGTATTTCTCGGTGCGCAGCTCGTCTTCGGGACGGCTCGCCACGTCCGACGCGGTGTAGCGATACTGCCCGGTCTGTTCGATGAACAGCCGGTCCTTCAGAATCGGTCCGCCGATCTCGATGCGCGGCGCGAAGACGCCGATGCCTTTGACGTCGACCGGCGAACCGCCGCGCTCGGTTCGGAACGTCGGGTCGATGTTGTTGATCCGCATTCGCCACTGATCGCCGGCACGGCGCGTCTGGATCACGACAAGACCGGACGAGAAGCGTCCGTACTCGACCGCGTACGGGTTCGGCAGTACCGCCACTGAATCGATCGCGTCATCCGGCAGCGCGACCTGCGACAAACCCGTCGTCGGATTCACGAGCGATGTCGGGCCGAGCTGCACGCTGGACTGGCTCGGGCGTCCGCCCTTGATGCTGACGCCGCCCGGCACTTCGATGATGCTCGCAATCAACCGCAGCGCCGCCTGCAGTCCGCCGCCCGGCGAAAACTGGTCGAGCTCGGCGCCAGCGATCGTGTCGCTCGACGCGAGCGTGCCTTCGTTCGCAACGGTGTTCGTCGCCCCGACGACGGTGACGGTCTGTGAAACTTTCGAGATCGGCAGGTCGATGGACACGTCGACCGGCTTCCCCGCCTTGACCTCGACGAGTTGGGTGACCGCATCGAATCCGGAAAGCGACACGGCGATCTGATATTTGCCGGGCGGCAGCGGCTCGGTCGCGAAGTGACCGTCGGCGTCGGAGAGCAGCGTCGCGACCTCGACACCAGCGGTGGTCCGGACGACGACTTCAGCGCCGGGAAGGCGGACGGTTGCGCTCTGCGTCGAGACAAACCCCTGCACGATGCCGACTTTCGCGCTCTGCGCGAAAGCGCCGGCTGGCCCGAGGCAGAAGACGAGCGTTGAAACAGCTAAGGATTTCAGTAACGACAACGACCGGCACCACGACGGAGGGGAAGCATCATTCTATCAGACGCCGAAGGCGCTCACCGCGCCCCACAACACGATTGCGAGCGCCGCGCCCGCGATGACATCCACCACATAGTGATATCGGCAGACGAAGCAGCCGAGGCCAATGCCGACCGCCAACAGGAGCAGCGCACTCCCGGCAATCGGTAGCGTCGAAAGCACGGCGAATGCCACGGCGAGCGACCCGGCCGCATGTCCGCTCGGAAATGTATTCACGCGAATCGTCATCGTCTGAACCATGTTCGTGGCGAATTCGTGCAGCGCCGGATCGGTCAGCACCGGCTTTCGCTCGAGCGCCCACGGCGGTCGTGTCTGAAAAAAACTCAGCGGCGCAAACGCACCAAACTCCGCAGCGGTCACCAGGGTCCAGTACCGATCGGCCAAGTCCGCGTGCCCCGACGCCGCGAGCAGCGCAAACCCGCCAGGCACGAGCAGGAAGCACCCCATGTAGATGACTTCGAGCCCGCTGACGAGTACGCGCGGCCACGCGCGGAATCGGGTCGTCGGATCGCCCAGCAGCCGCCGATCCCACGCCATGAGCCATGCTTCGAGATGTTCAGCGGGCGCGACGAACAACCACCCGGCGACGTAGTAGCCCGCGAGGATGTATACGGCCGGAAGCCAATTGCGGATGCTCGACGGCGTCGTCGCACCGCCGCGGACCGCGGCGGCACAAATCGCGGCAATGACGACGGTCCGTACGCGGTTCGCGACCGGCGCGCGCGAGACGATCGCCGCCAGCGCGAGGTACGCGAAATAAAGAAGTGCGACCCATTCGGACACACGCACGATCAGAGATTAACGTATTGCGGATTGAGGATTGAGGATTGCGGATTAATCGACGATTGCTCCGCAATCCGCATTCCTCCATCCGCAATACACTTAAGTAGTGAAGACCGAGATCCGGCGGGTCGCCGGACGACCAGAGTTCCGACGCTTCATCGACTACGCGTACGACCTGAACGCCGCCGATCCGCGGTGGATACCCGAATTGCGAATATCGGCGCGCGAGCGGCTCACGCCGAAGAAGAATCCCTTCTTCGAACACGCGGACGTGGAGCTGTTTCTCGCGTATCGCGACGGCGCGATCGTCGGTCGCATTGCCGCGATCGAGGATCGGCTGCACAACCAGACACATGGCGAGAAGACCGCGATGTTCGGCTTCTACGAAGCGGCTGACGCCGACGCGTCGCGATCGCTGCTCGCCGCGGTCGAAGCGTGGGCCGCCGCGCGCGGGCTGACGCATGTGCGAGGACCGATCAACCCGTCGCTCAACGAGAGCGTCGGATTGTTGATCGACGGGTTCGACACCGACCCGATGCTGCTGATGCCGCGCAATCCGCCGGCGTACGCGACGTACATCGAGAGCGCCGGCTACGCGAAGGTCAAGGATCTCTACGCGTGGATTTACGACATCGGCGCCGAGCCGCCGCCGGTGGTCACGCGGCTCGCCGAGCGGTTGCGCAATCGCCACCGCATCACCGTGCGTCCGCTCAACGTGAAGGAGTTCGATCGCGAAGCCGATCGCCTGCGCGAAATCTACTGTTCGGCGTGGGAGCGCAATTGGGGCTTCGTCGCGCCGACGCCGGCCGAGTTCCGGCGGATCGCCCACGAGATGAAACCGATCTTCGATCCGCAGTGCACCGTGTGCGCGGAAGTCGACGGGCGGATGATCGCGTGCGCCGTTGCCGTCCCTGACGTCAACCAGGCGCTCAAGGGGACGGACGGACGCCTCAGCCTCCGCAACATCTGGCGCCTCATCCGGCGTAACCGCTACATCGACCAGGTGCGGCTGCTGCTCCTCGGCATCGACGCGGACTTCCGCACGACCGGGCTCTATCCCCTCCTGCTCTTCGAATTGCACCGGCAGCTCCGCGCGAAGCCGCAGTACAAACGCGCCGAGTTCTCCTGGATCCTCGAAGACAACCGCGACATCAACCAACCGGCCGAACAGGCGGGCGCGAAACGGTACCAGACGTACCGCGTCTACGAAAAGGCGATCGGCTGATGGCACGCGTCGCGGTGACCGGCGCGAGCGGCTTCATCGGACAGCATCTCGTGGCCGCGCTCGAATCGCGCGGCGACTCGGTGATTCGCGTCGCGCGGCCGTTCCTTCGCGGGACGCTCGCCCCGACCTTCGCGCAGACCGATGCGGTCGTGCATCTCGCGGGCGTTGTGTCGGCCGCGCGCGAGCAGGATTACTTCGACGCCAACGAAGCGGGCACGCGCATCGTCGGCGAGGCCGCGCGGGACGCGAAGGTTCGCATGATCTACGTGTCGAGCCTCGCGGCCGCGGGCCCCGCGGCACCGGACGCGCCGCGCGGCGAGGACGATCCCGAATCACCCATCAACGCGTACGGTCGAAGCAAACTTGCCGGCGAACGCGCGCTGAAAGCCACTGACGGCCTGCGGTGGACCATTCTCCGCCCCGGCGTCGTGTACGGCCCCGGGGACCGCGCGTTGTTGCCGCTGTTTCGACTCTCACGTCGCGGGTTTCTTCCGCTGGTCGGCCGGCCGTCAGCCGCGTACACGTTCATTCACGTCGCCGACGTCGTGCGCGCAATCGCGGCGGCGATCGATTGCGACGTCACCGGCGAGACGATCTTCCTGGGCCACCGGAATCCGGTCGCGACGCGCGCGCTGCTCGAATCGATTCGCACCGCGACCGGCGGCCGCGCGGCGATTCTGCCGATTCCGCAGCCGCTGCTGCGCGTCGTGGCGTGGGGCGGCGACGTCGCCGGGGCGATCAGCGGACGCCGCGCGCTGATCAACAGCCGGCGCTACGTCGAGCTGTACGCGGACGGCTTTGTGTGCCGCGTGGATCGGCTGCGCGATCGATTACACGCCGAGGCACAGGTCGCGCTCGGCGAGGGCCTCACGCAAACTGCGCGCTGGTACGAATCGCAGCGGTGGGTGTGAGAACGGACGCCTTGACGCTCGCGAAGATGTCGAGCGCGCGCTTGATCTGCTCCGGCGTGTGCGCCGCCGAGCAGCTCGCGCGCAGCACGCAATCATCCTTCGGACATCCCGGCGGCACGATCACGTTGACGTAGAGGCCCGCGTTCAGCAGCGTCTGCCACAGCGCGATCGTCCGTGTTTCTTCGCCGGTCAGGATCGGGACGATCGGCGATTCGGTGTCGCCGATCGCGTAGCCGATCTCGCGCAGGCCGCTTCGCAGCATCCGCACGTTCGCCCACAGCCGATCGCGCAGTTCGGGATGCTGGCGAATGACGCGGACCGCCGCCCGCACGCCGGCGATGTTCGACGGCGAGCCCGACGCGGTGAACACGTACGCCCGAGCGACGAAATGCAGCGATCGCAGCTCGGAATGATCGGACACGCAGACGCCGCCGATGCCCGCCAGTGATTTCGAGAAGGTGCCGTTGATGAAGTCCACTTTGTCGAGGACGCCTTGGGCTTCGGCGCAGCCCAGACCGCGGGACCCATACGTGCCGAGCGAATGCGCTTCGTCGACGAGGACGTACGCGCCGAACGCCTTCGACACCTCGACGATGTCCCGCAACGGCGCGACATCGCCACGAATCGAATACAGCCCTTCGACGACGACGAGCCGGTTCCGCTGGCCGGCCGGCAGGCGCTCGAGCTTCTTGCGCAGGCTCTCCGGCGAGTTGTGCCGGAACGCGATCACCTGCGACGCGGTCTGCCGCGTCGCGTCGTAAATGCTCGCGTGACTGTCGGCGTCGATCAGGATCACATCGTCGGCGCCGCATAGCCCGCCGACGAGCGAGAGGTTGGCTTGATAGCCGGTGCTGAAGATGAGGGCGTGACGCTTGCCGAACCAGTCGGCGAACTCGCGTTCGAGCGTTTCGTGCAGCGCCAGCGTGCCGTTGGCGGTGCGCGAGCCGGTTGTACCCGTTCCGTAGTCGGCGACGCCCTGACGCGCAGCCTCGAGGATTTCCGGATGGAGCGTCAGCCCGAGGTAGTTGTTCGAGCCGAACATGAGCGTCGGCCGCCCTTCGATGACGACCTCGCAGGGCCCGAGCACGCGGTCGATGACCGTCTCGCCGGGAATGATCCCCCCATCGGCGAACGCCGCCCGCCGCTTCTCTACCGCACGTAACTTATCGAGCAGATCCATCAATTCTGTGTTCCCAGTTCGCAGTTCTCAGTTTCCAGAAACCGAGCCTTTGCGCGCGCGCGCTGCACTTTGCCGCTCGTCGTCCGCGTAATCGTTCCCGCAGGCGCGAGCACGACTTCATCCACGAAAATGCCGAACAGATCGCTGATCCGTCCGCGAATCGCCGGCGTCAGCCGATCCGCCGAGGCGGATCCTTTCGCTTCGATCAAGACGACGATGCGATCGGCGCGGCCGGCTTCCGGCACGCCGAACGCGACCACGTGTCCGCGGCGGACGCCTTCGACATCCTCGAGCGCCCACTCGACGTCCTGTGGGTGAAACTTGCGGCCGTTCGCAATGATGACGTCTTTCGCGCGGCCGCAGACGTACAAGTCGCCGTCCGAGAGGCACCCGAGGTCGCCGGTGTGTAACCAGCCGTCTCGGATTGTCTCGGCGGTCAAGACATCCTGCCTATAGTAGCCCAGCATTACCGACGGACCAGCCAAGACAATTTCGCCAACCTCGCCGTCGGCAACGGGTTCGCCCGCTTCGTCGACGATCCGGACCTCGTGGCCTGGCAGCGCGCGGCCGCATCCAACGAGGTCTTCGTCGGCGACCGTCTCGAGGCGAGGGCCGCGTCCGAGCGGGGCCATCGTCGCGGCGACCACGTGCTCGGCGAGACCGTAGCTGGCCAGCAGGCTGCCGGCGCGAAAACCGACCGACGCGAACTTGTCGGCGAACCCGAACAGCGTCGGCGCATGGATCGGCTCTGCGCCGCATCCGGCGACGCGCCACGACGACAGGTCGAGCGACTCGAGATCGCGGTCCTTGACCCGGCGCACGCACAGCTCGTATCCGAACGTCGGCGAGAAGCTGATCGTCCCGCGGTATTTCGTGATCGCCCGCAACCACTCCGCCGGACGTTTGACGAACGTCTGCGGCGGCATCAGCACGATCGGACACCCCGCGTGCAGCGCGCCGAGGCACATGCCGACCAGGCCCATGTCGTGATAGAGCGGCAGCCAGCTGACGGCCACGTCGTCGTGCGCGGTCCGCAACCCGTGCGGTCCATTCACCGCGGCGATATTCGCGGAGACGTTGCGATGCGTCAGCGTGACGCCTTTTGGTGCCGACGTCGATCCCGACGTGAACTGCACGAGCGCGATATCGTCGAGCGACGCGGATCCGAGATCGTGCGCGGGTTCGGCATCGAGATCGCCGCGCGACAACACGATGTCGAGCGTCGGGCACGTCGCGCGCAGCGTCGCGAACCCCGGCGCGAGCGTCGCGTCGGTGATGACGGCGCGGGCGGCGGCGCTGCGAAGCACGCGTCCGGTGGCGTCGAGATACTGCGGAAGATCGACCGTCGTCAGTGGCGGGTAGACGAGCGCGGGAACGATGCCGGCGATCGACGCGCCAAACAACGTCGTCAGAAATTCTTCGGCGTCGGACAGCACGAGCGCGGCCAGATCGCCGCGCCGAAGTCCCGCCGCGCGAAGCGCAGCCGCCACACGCTGCGCTGCCGACAACATCTCGGCGTAGGTCCGATGCCGTTCGTCGCCGCGATCGACGAACGTGATGCCCGAACCGGCCGCGGCCGCGTCGGCGAGGATGGCTGGCAGCGTCCGAAGCCGATCCATCAGCGGACGGGCCTGGCCTCAAGGAGCGTCGCGACCTGCGCGACGACCTGACCGACGGTCCGTGTCGCCGGCACGTCGTTCAACGGGATCGAGATATCAAATTTGTCTTCGAGTTCGGCGATGACCTCGAGCACCTGGAGCGAGTCGAACCCGAGATCGCTGACCAGTTCGCTCGACATCGTCGGCGCGATGGGTCGGCGGCTCACCGCCTTCAGCACGTCGATGACGCCTTCTTCTACGGTCGAGGCAGGCTGGGACATGCGCGGGCGCTAAGAATACCATCCCCGGCGTGAGGAAGTGATAACCTCCTCACGAGTGGAGGCCGTGGTGGCGGATTCGATCGAGCAGCAGGTGATCAACATCGTCGCGAAGAAACGAAAACTGGATCCTGCAACCGTGACGCTGGACAGCACGTTCGAGCAGCTCGGCATCGATTCCCTGGACGCCGCGGATCTCCTCTTCACCTTCGAAGATACGTTTGGCATCGTCGTCCCGGATGACGCGGCGCAGTCGATGAAGTCGGTGCGGCACGTCGTCGACGGCGTGCGGCAGCTCGTCGCCCAGCGCGCCGGAGCCTGATGCGCCGCGTTGCGGTGACGGGTCTGGGGACGGTGTCGGCGCTCGGCGTCGGCACGCGCCCCTTCTGGGATCGCCTGATCGCCGGGACGAGCGGCATCCGCCGCATCACCCGTTTCGATGCCACCGGCTACGCCGCACAGGCCGCCGCCGAAGTACCGGACTTCAATCCGTCTGCGGAGGAGATCGACGACACGCTTCGCGACGCGGTCGATCGATTTACACAATTCGCGCTGGTGGCGGCATGCGAGGCGTGGCGCGAATCCGGAATACAACTGGATGACAACCTGGCCGGCCGCGCCGGCGTGATCCTCAGCAGCGCAATGGGCGGCGTCGTCTCGCAGGACGATGCGTATGTGCGGCTGTACGGTCACAAGAACGTGCGGCTGCATCCGTTCACGGTGCCTCGCGTCATGAACAACGCGGCCGCGAGTCACGTCAGCATGCGTCTCGGCCTGCGCGGTCCGACGTTGTCCACGGCCACGGCGTGTGCCGCGGCCGCGCACGCCATCGGCGAAGCGTCCGAGATGATCCGGGCTGGACGCGCGGACGTGATGATCGCGGGGGGCGCCGACGCGCCGATCGCCCCAGGCGTCGTGCGGTCGTGGGAAGCGTTACGCGTCCTGGCGCCGATCGCCGACGATCCCGCCTGCACGTGCCGGCCTTTCAGCCGCGATCGCAGCGGGATGGTGCTCGGCGAAGGCGCTGGCGTCGTCGTCCTCGAAAGCTGGGAGCACGCGTCGCAGCGCGGCGCACAGATTCTCGCCGAGGTCGCTGGATACGGCGCAACGGCTGATGCCGGTCACCTGACGCAGCCGGGCGTCGATGCGCCCGCTCGCGCGATCGCCACCGCGCTCGCGCAGGCGCAACTGCCAGCCGACGCGATCGGGTACGTCAACGCTCACGGCACGGCGACGCGGCTGAACGACAGCACCGAAACGACGATTCTGAAACGCGCGTTCGGAGCGCACGCCGCGGCGCTGGCCATCAGCTCGACGAAGGCGATGCACGGTCACGCGATGGGCGCATCGGCGGGCCTCGAGTTCGTCGCCACCGTCCTCGCGCTTCGGCACGGCGTCCTGCCGCCGACGATCAACTACTCGGAACCGGATCCGGAATGTGATTTGGATTACGTGCCGAACACCGCGCGCGACGCAGCGATCGGCGCCGCGATCTCGAACTCGTTCGCCTTCGGGGGACTTAACGCAGTGCTCGCGGTGAAACGGGCGTAGGCACGAGCGGTTGCGTCGCGGCGAGGTTCTTCAACTCCCCTTCTTCGTGATACTCCTCGTCGGCGTTGACGGCCCAGAGATCGTGCTGCTCGCCGAACAGGTTTCGCACGGCCAAACGCGCCGTCAGCATCGAGTGATCCTGGTTGTTGTACTTGTGCATGCCGTTGCGGCCGACGAGATGCAGGTTCGTCAGCGGCGCCAACCAGTCGCGAATGGACGCCAGCGCGTCCTCGTACCCTTCGTCGTACACCGGATACGCCTTCCAGACGCGCAACACCGTGGCGTCGACGACGCGGTCCGCACGGACGAGACCGATGGCCTCCACCTCACGCTTCGCGAGCGCGATCACGTCTTCATCGCTCATCGTCCAGAGATCGTCGCCGGCGGAGCAAAAATACTCGAGGCCGAGACACGTCAGGCGCGCGTCAGGCACCATCTCCGGACTCCAGTTCTTGAAGTTCTGGATCCGGCCGACGCGCACCGACGGCTCGTGGATGTAGATCCAATTGTCCGGAAAGACGTCCGGCTGATCGACGACGAGCGCGACGGTCATGAAGTCGCGGTACTTCAAGCGATCGCCGGCGTCCCGAACCGCCGTCGGCGCCGACGGCGACAATCCCTTGACCAGATGGCGAATCGGCATCGTCGAGATCACATCGCTCGCGTGCTGTGTTCGCCTGACACCGTTTTCTTCGACGACGACGGCATCGATCCGCGAGCCGTCGTGCAGGAGTTCGATGATGCGTGTGTTGAGCGCCACGCGGCCGCCCGATTCTTCGATGCGATCGCGGCAGGCCTCCCACATCATCCCCGGGCCCAGACGCGGATACTCGAACTCGTGAATCAGCGTCCGGATACCGTTACCGTTTGACGGCTTCAGCGCGTTGATCATCGCCGTCCAGAGCGACAGCCCTTTGATCCGCTGCGCCGCCCATTGGGCGCCGATGTCGCTGCACGGAATCCCCCACACTTTTTCGGTGTAGCTCTTGAAGAAGCGATCGAACAGCCGCCGGCCGAAGCGATTGCAGATCCAGTCCTCGAAACTGACTTCGGGTCGAATCGGGCGCATCTGCGCGTACAGATAACTGGCGATCATCGACGCGCTCGTGAACGGCCCGAGGTTCGCGACGACGTTTGCCGCCTTCAGTGGGTAGTCGAAGAACCGTCCGCGGTAGTAAATGCGCGACAAACGCGGCCGCTGCAGCAGGTCCTTCCCGAGCCACTCGTGCCACAGATCGCGAACGGCGCCGACCTTCGTGAAAAACCGATGTCCACCGATATCGAACCGAAAGCCTTTGTAGACGACGGTCCTGGCGAGACCGCCGACCTGGCCGTCGCGTTCGAAGACGACCGTCGGCACGCCGCGGCGCGTCAGGTCGTACGCGGCCGTCAGCCCGGCGGGCCCCGCACCAATGACGACGACGGGTCGCTCGGCAGAAGCCAACATCGCGTTGGTAAGATTATGCCGATGCGAACCGCGATCCTGGTGGCACTAATTTGTGTCACGAGTGTGTCAGCGCAGATCGACCCGCGGACCGCGCTGGTCGAGCGGGCGGCGTGGGAAGCCTTGAACAAGGGGCAAGCCCATCAGGCCGCGATCGCGTTTCGTGACGCGCTGACGGCCGATCCGAAGAACGCGCGTTTACACCTTGGCGCGGGATTAGCCGCTATGGCGGAACGGCGTGACGCGGACGCGCGCGGCGAGTTCGAATCCGCGCTGACGCTCGACCCGAAGCTGGCCGACGCGCGCCGATCGCTCGGCGCGGTCCTCTATCGAATGGGCGATCTGATGTCGGCGATTCGGACGTACGAAACCCTCGCGTCCGACGTGCCGGAGGATGCCACGGTGCAGGCGACGCTGGAACGATGGCAACGCGAGCAGGAGCTGCACGATCGCATGCGCGATGCGATCGGATCCCATTTCACCGTGTCGTTCGAGGGACCGGCCGAAGCCGAGCTCGCGGATCAAGCGCTGCAGTCGTTGGACCGCGCGTACTGGCGGATCGGCCAGGAGCTCGGCTCCTTCCCCAGCGAACCGATCCGCGTCGTCCTCTACACAACCGAGCAGTTCCGGGACATCACACGATCGCCGCAGTGGGCGGCCGGCGCGTACGACGGCACCATCCGCGTGCCGATGCGCGGCGCGCTCGATGACGGCAAGGAGCTCGATCGCGTCCTCGCGCACGAGTTCACGCACGCGCTGATCCGCACGCTGGCCGATCGCAACGTGCCGACCTGGTTGAACGAAGGCATCTCGGCGGCGCTCGAGAGCGACGACATGTCGTGGGCCGACAAGCACGCCGACCTCACGCGCAAAGTTCCGCTGCGCGCGTTGCAGTCGGGTTTCGGTCGATTCACCGGCGGCGAAGCGGTGGTGGCGTACGCGGCGAGCGCGCGCGCGGCGCGGCGCATGCTCGATCAGGCCGGCGGCTTCGCGGTCGCGAACCTGTTGCGCGATCTCGGCGCCGGCGAACCGTTCGAATCGGCGTTCATGCACCGGATGCAGCGGACGTTTGCCGACTTTCAGGCCGAGTTGTCCAACTCGTAGCGAATCAGATTCGACAACGCATCCAGTCGAGAGCGTCCGTTGTCAGGGTTGCGATAGCCGATCGCGCGTTCCGCCGGCGTCAGATCCGCGGCATTCTGCATCGGCTCGAACTGATGGCCCTCGTGCCACTCGTTGAACGAGTTGATGTACGCGAGGAAGAACCCGCGCTTCGCATTCGACAGGCCGGGCATCGTCTGCACCGCGACCGTCTTCGCAAACGATTCCGCGATGCGACCGGCGTCGGCAATCACGCGCGGCGGCGAATAGCACGCGTTCGGATCGATCGTTCTCGGGACGATCTGATCGTAGCCGGGGTTGATGTTGAACGAGAACAGCAAATCGACCGCCGAGAAGTCCTGTGCGTGGCCGAGCCACGTGTCGGGCGTGACGAAGTTGTCGTAGATCGCGATGCCGTCAAAACCCGCGGCGAGCGTGCGTGAGACATTCAACGAATCGGCGAGCAGCGTCACGTGATCGAAGTCGCGCGCGAACGTCGCTCGCACGTGGTCGGTTTGCTGCCGCCACACGGCATCAGCCGCATAGTCGCTGACGTCCTGGGTGATCCCGTGGCAGTCGGTCGACTGCGGCGGCACGATCGTGCGAAAGGACTTGAACACCGGACCTGACGATCCATCCGCGCGCTGCAGCAGCAGCATCGTGTCCCAGCGGCGGCGATCGCCGTAGGTGCGGATCAGGTACTCGACGTCGCTGGCGTACGCGGCGGCGTGACCGTCGATGTACGGCTCGATGTGGAACGCGACCCTGACGTCGTGCGCGCGCATCACGTCCATCAGCGTCGGGATCAACTGATCGACGTCACTGTCCCGCCCCCACCAGCTGACGTTGATGGCGCCTGCGCCGGTTTCGGCGATCCACGCCGCGTGCTGCTCCATCACCGCGATCGATCGCGAATCGTACGCGCCGAGTTTCGGCATGTAGTTCGAGGCGATGTCGATCGGCGGCGTCCGGCCCCACTGATCCCAGTGCACGTACGGGTTCGCCCGGTACCACGGGTAATACTCAAAAATGAAATGCCGTGACAGATCGGAAAATCGATCGGCCAGCGTCTCGCGCGCGGCAGCCCGCATCGATGCGCCGACGCACAGCAGTCCGGTCGCGATGAGGAATTCCCTGCGGTTCACGGATTTCCGATCATAATAACGTGATGAAACGACGCGCGTTTGTTGCGGCTCTTCTTCTCGTCGCGTGCCTCGCCCCGGCGCGCGGCGCCGGACATCCGTTCGCATGGAAAGCGACGGGCAAACAAGGCGTCGTCTACCTCGTCGGTTCGGTCCACCTGCTGTCCAAGGATTTCTACCCGCTCAATCCGGCGCTCGACGCCGCGTACAAAGACAGCAACCTCCTCGTCGAAGAAGTCGATCTCGGCGAAATGGCGCAGCCGGAGAGCCAGTTCGGCCTCTTGTCCAAAGGGATGCTGCCGGGCAATCAGACGCTCGACACGGTGCTGTCGCCGGCGACGCTCGCGCTCCTGAACAAGCATCTGCCAGACCTCGGCCCGATGGCCGACGCGATGAAGAAGTTCAAGCCGTGGATGGCGGCGCTGACGATCGAATCACTCGAATGGGTGAAGGACGGCTTCGATCCGAACCTCGGGCTCGACAAGCATTTCTACGATCGGGCCATTGCAGACAAGAAGACCGTGCAGGGCTTCGAAACGATGGCGTTCCAGATCGGCCTCTTCGACGACATGCCGATGGATCAGCAGGACAAACTGCTCGCCAGCATGCTGAAGGACGTCGACACCGAGAAGGCGAACATGTCGAAGCTGATCGCCGCCTGGCGAGACGGCGATGCCGCAACGGTCGAGCGGATCGTGTTGTCCGACTTGAAGAGCGACCCGGCGATTTACAAACGCATGCTCGTCGATCGCAACCGGAACTGGATGCCGAAGATCGAACAGCTCTTTCCCCGCTCCGGTCACACGCTGGTCGTCGTCGGCGCGGCACACCTCGTCGGACCGGACGGCCTGCTCGCCCAGCTGCGCGCGAAGGGCTACACGATCGAACAGCTCTAGGGCGGGAACGGCCGGATAGGCCGGAAGGGCGGGAGGGAGAGGGCGCAGAGGTCTTGTCCTGCCGCTCCTGCCCCACCTGCCTTTCCTGCCCCTAAGACACAGGTTTCGGAAAGTGTTTCTCGTACCACGCGATCGAGCGGTCGATCCAATCGACGACGTGTTTGGATTCGCGGATGCCATGGCCCTCGCGCGGGTAGCGGACGAACACGGTCTCGGTGCCGACATCCTTCAGCGCGACGTAGTACTGCTCCGCTTCTGCAATCGGAACGTCGTTGTCGTTCTCGCCATGCATGAGCAGCGTCGGCGTGTGGTTGTTGGCGACGTGACGAATGGCCGATCGCTGCAGCATCGTATCCATCACGTTGCCCTGGTGCGGGTACACGCCCCACTCCATCGCTTCGTACTGGTTGTAGTAGGTCATGTAGTTGTAGCTGATGATGTTTGAGATGCCGGCGGTTGGAATCGCCGCTTTGAAGATATTCGTCTGCGTGGGCAGCCACATCGACAGCTGACCGCCGTAGCTCGTGCCCTCGATGCCGAGGCGATCGCGATCGAGCCACGGATAGCGCCGCAGCGCTGCGTTGACGCCGTACAGCACGTCCATTCCTTCGCCGCCGTTTTGATCCTGAAATACCGCGTCCGCGAACGCCTGGCCGTAACCGGTCGATCCGCGATAGTTGATCATCAACGTCGCCCAGCCGTGCGCGGCGTAGACCTGGTTCTTGAAGTTGAACGCCGGTCCCTGCTGCCCATGCGGTCCACCGTGAATGTTCACGATGAGCGGATACTTTCGCGACGGATCCAGACCGACCGGCTTGGTGAGAAACGCTTCGACCTGAAACTTGTTGTCGTTCGAGACGAACGTGAACGACTCGACTTCGCCGAGCGATTTCGATCCGAAAAGCGACGCGTTCAGATCCGTCACCCGCCTCGCCGCCGCGTTGCCGACTTTGACGTAGAGCTCCGCCTGATCGCCGGGCGTCGCCAGGGTGTACGCGAGCGTCGTCTTCGCGGCCGAAAACGCACCGACGCTGCCGCGCTCGCTGATGATCGCTTCCGGTTTCCCCCCCGTTGCCGATGCGCGATACAACCGGACCATGCCGTGGTCCTGCACGGTGAAGAGGAGACCACTGCTATCGGGCAGCCACTGCGCGTTACCCTGACGGTTATCCACCGTACCGATCTCGCGCCTTCCGGACCCATCCGCGTTCATCACCCACACGTGCGTGTCTTCCATCGTCGTCTCGCGATCGGTGAGACCCCGCGTTGTCGCCTCGAAGGCGATCATGCGTCCGTCGGGCGACCAGCGCGGCCGGTACTCGTTGCTCTCGGTCGCGCTGAGGCGCCGCGGCACCGCGCGTGCGCCGGGCTCGCTCGCAAAGATGTCGTAGTTGAAGAACTCGTCGTCGTCGGCGTCGCGATTCGTCAGGTAGACGAGCTCGCCTTTTGGCGACCAGTCGATCGAGTGCTCGTAGTGCGTACCGTCGGTGATCTGATCGACTTGCCCAGATGCGACATCGACGACGAACAGGTGCAGCCGGCGGTTGTCGTTGAACCGCGTCATCCCTTCGCCGGCGTCCGGCTTGTACAGATAGCGCGTGATCACGACCGGATCCCCGGTCGCGGCGGCGGTCTCGGGGCCTGGCACCGAAGAGACGAACGCGAGCCGCTTGCCATCAGGCGACCACGCCACCGACTTCCCTTCGCCGGGCAGCGGTGCATTCGTCCCGATCATCTCGGCCAGGAATTTCGCGCCGCTTCCGTCTGGCCTCGCGACGACCAGTCCCGTCTTCTCGCCGACGCGACCGCGGTACGCAATCGACTGTCCGTCCGGCGCCCACTCCGGATTGCCGGACGGTTCCTTCTCACCTCCGAAACGCACGCTCTTTCCGTCCGCGAGCGTCATCACCCACAACTGGCCGTACGGCCGTCCCGTTCCGTCGTTGTTTTCGACGATGTAGGCGACGCGCGTGGCGTCAGGCGATAACGCGACGCCGGTGACGGCGCGAAGCTTCAACAGGTCGCTGCTCTGCAGTCGGCTCTGCGCGGAAACAGTCGAGGCGAGGCCGACGGCGAGGACGCATATCCAATAACGCATAGTGCGGGTATTCTACCGGCATGCGCACCTGCCTCCGACTCGTTCTCGTGCTTGCGCTCGCCGCCGCGGTGGCCCATGCCGATCAAAAACGCTGGTGGGCGCACGTCGACTTCCTCGCAAACGACGGGATGGCCGGCCGGAACACCGGCAGCCCGGAACACAAACGCGCGGCCGAGTACGTCGCGGCGCAATTCGAGAAAGCCGGTCTCGAACTTGCGGGCGTCGGCGGCTACATCCAGCCGGTGAAATTCCGGTCGCGCAAGATTGACGAGGCGCACTCGAGCCTCGCACTGGTCCGGAATGGGAAGACGGAAGCGCTCACGCTCGGAGAGGATGCGAACTTCAGCATGCGCATCGATCCGGCGCCGCGCGTCGACGCGCCGCTCGTGTTCGCCGGCTACGGATTGAACGTGCCCGAACAGCACATCAACGATTTCGAGGGGCTCCCGATGAAAGGGGCCGTCGTGGTGTACCTCTCCGCGGCGCCGAAGTCATTGCCAGGGCCGCTGCAAGCGCACTACGGATCCGCGGCCGAGCGCTGGACGATGTACAAAGCGGCCGGCGCAATCGGCACGATCAGCATCAGCAATCCGAAGTCCATGGACATTCCGTGGTCGCGATCGACGCTCGCGCGGCTCGCCCCATCGATGTCGCTCGCCGAGCCGGCACTCGAAGATGCGGTCGGACAGCAATTCTCGGTGACGATGAACCCGGCGCATGCGGACAAACTGCTCGCCGGCACCGGGCACACGTTCGCGGACATCCTCGCCGCGGCGGACAACGACAAGCCGCTGCCGCACTTTGCGATCCCGGCACGCGTGACAGCGACAGTCAAGGTGGATCGATCGGACGTCGAATCGCAGAACGTCGCCGGCATCCTGCGCGGTTCGGATCCACAGCGGAAGGACGAATACGTCGTCATCTCGGCGCATCTGGATCACATCGGCGTCGGCGAGCCGATCAACGGCGATCGGATCTACAACGGCGCGATGGACAACGCGTCAGGCGTCGCCGCGATGCTCGAGACGGCGACCGAGTATCACGAGAAGAAGCTGAAGCCGGCGCGTTCGATCCTGTTCGTCGCGGTCACCGCGGAAGAAAAAGGCGAACTCGGCTCGCGGTACTTCGCCGCGCATCCGACGGTCCCGCGGGCGAGCATCGTGGCCAACGTGAACACCGACATGTTCCTGCCGCTCTTTCCGCTGAAGACACTGATGGTCCTCGGGCTCGACGAATCGGATCTCGGTGGCGACATCCGTGCGGTTGCGAAGGACCTCGGATTGACGGTGCAGGCCGATCCCGAGCCACAGCGCAACCGGTTCGTGCGCAGCGATCAATACAGCTTCATCAAATTCGGGATTCCGGCGCTGGCGATGAAGGTCGGCTACGAGGCGAACACGCCGCAAGCCGAGATCGCGCGCAAATGGACCGCCGAGCGGTACCACGCGCCATCCGACGATCTGCAACAGCCGATCGATCTTCAGGCGGCGGACAAGTACGTCGACGTCCTGCGCGAGCTCTCACTGCGCATCGCGAACCGCGCCGACCGTCCCAAGTGGAACGACACGAGCTTCTTCAAACGGTTCGCGAAGAACTCGACGCACTGACGTGCGCGGTGTCCGGCTTCAGCCGAACCGGCCGTAGCGCGAGCCTCTCAGGCGGGCCCGCGAGTGACCGCATCTCGCTTCGTGAGCCGTGATCGCGTCGCGGCGGAAAAACGGCGCTACGCTTCAGTCCTGGCGCTGTCGCGTGCGGGCTCGGGTAGCTGCGATATCCAGAGCGAACTGGCGAGATCGGCATAACTCGCAGTGTCGGGTGGCATATCAACACGCCCGGCCGCGCTTGCGCTTCGCGCGTTTTACTTCATCTCCGACGCCGCTCGCTGTACGGCTCACTGTGCGAGACGCGGTCCCTCACCGATGCGCGTGGACGGTGTCGACGAGGAACTATCTGAAGCCAAACAATCCGCCGAATCCCGAATCCCAAAGCCCGATCGGATTACTTCTGTGTAAGCGCCAGCACCGCGTACGCGGTAGCCGCGTCGGACATGAACAGACCGATCTCGGACTTCGGATCCCGGTTCTTGTTCAGCGACACGGCCGTCCACTGACCGGTCTCGTGATTCTGGTTCGCGCGGAGCCACGCGAGTCCCTTCGCGACCCGCGGATCCGAGGCCGGAACGCCGGCGGCTTGCAGCGCGAGCGTCACAAGACCGGTCGCGTAGCCGTCGCTCTTCGTGTCGAGGGCCGTGTTGTCGACGCGCTGATACGCGCCGAGCGACGCGGTGTTCCAGCCGCCGTCGGGCTGCTGCTTCTGCGACGCGTCGCTCACGATGGCCTGCTGCTGCTCCCGCGTCAGGAGGTTCTCGACTTTCGTCGACGCCCAGAGTCCCATCACGCGGTTGAAGAGGTTCTGTTTCTCGGTTTCGCGTTTGAAATATTCGCGCATCAATTTGACGTTGTCGGCGATCGCCGGCGACGCCGCGTAGCCTTCGGGCGCGGTGCCGATCGCGATGGCCGCCATCGACGCGCCGAAATACGGCGAGTTCGGCGACTCCCACGGTTCGTAGTGGAAGTTGATCCACGCCCACGCTCCCGACGCATCGGTGGCCCGCATCTGCAGGGCCCACATGTTCGCAAACGCGGCGCGCGTGTCGTCCGACAGCTTGCCGCTCGGCGCGTCGCGTAACGCGAGCACGAACGCATCGAACACCGATTCGGTGCCGCGAGACTCCGACGTCTTCGGGATGCCGCGCGTCTGGTCCGGATACCACGGCTCGACGTCGCGCCACATCGTCACGCGCTTGACGACGTTCTCGATCAATTTCTGCTCGGGGACGGACGGCCCGCGCTCGCCCAGCGCGCCGCGCAGCGCCGGACGGCTGATCGCATACGGCATCGCGGTGTGGCAGGACACGCAGAAGGTGTCGTGATCCCGAGCGGCATTCGGCCACGATTGCCACCACGTCTGGCGATCGTCCATGAATTTCGCCGCGGCCCGCGCGTCGAAGTCGGTGGACGGCTTCTTCTGCTCGATCGGCAGATCGTCGCGGTTGCCCCACTCTTCCCACGCGCCGTAGTAATTCCGCAGCTTGTCGTACCCGATGAGATGCAGCGCGAAGAGATCGACCGACGCGCGCATGCCGACCTGACAGTAGGCGATCACTTCCTGCGTCGGCAGGATGCCGCGCGACTGGTAGAGCGACTTGATTTCATCGGCCGGCTTGAACGTCTTCGATTGCGGATCGAGGAGATCTTCCCAATACACCGGCGTGGACGAGGGCACGAAGCCGCCGCGCCTGATGTTGCGCAGATCCTTGCCGTCGATCTCCGCCTGCGTGCGCGCGTCGACGATCTTCACGCCGGGTTTCCCGATTGACTTGACGACGTCGTCCGCCGTCGCCAACCAGCGGGGCTGAGGTTTTGGTGTAAAGGTCGATCCGGGCGGCGTCGCCGTGTCCTTGGATTCCTCGCGGTGCTCGGCCTTCCACTTGATCCAGCCGCCGTTCATCAGCGCGACGTTCGAGTGACCGAAGTAATTCAGGATCCACCACAGCCGCGCGGCGTAAATGCCGCCGCGTTCGTCGTAGGCGATCACGCGCGTCGAATCGCCGATGCCGAGTTTCGACATCAGTTCCTGAAAGGCCGCCGGCGTCGGCAAAAACGTCGGCGCCGCCTTCGCGTCGCGAATCGCGACGGGCGACACATACACCGCTCCGGGCACATGGCCGTCGCCGAAACCGGACTGTCGCATGTCGACGATGCGGACGTTGGCGTCGTGGGCATGGGCCGCCACCCAGTCCGTGTCAACCAATTGGTCGGGATGCGCGTAGGCCAGCGCGAGCATGGCGATCACTGGAAGCATGGCCAAAGTGTAGCCGCAAGCGGCACAATCTAGATCATGGCTTCGCTCTCCGGCACGTCGGTCCTTGTCGCTGGCGCCGGGCTCGCGGGACTCTGCGCAGCGCGCGACCTCGCTGCGATGGGCGCCGCCGTCACCGTCGTCGACGCGCGCGACCGCGTCGGGGGCCGCGTCTGGACGATTCGCGACGGCTTCGTCGAAGGGCAGCACGCCGAGGCCGGCGGCGACATGATCGACGAGGCGCAACACGAGATTCGGCAGCTCGCCGAAGAACTCGGGTTGACGGTAACGCGCATTCTGCGCGGCGGGTTCGGCCAAGTCAGGCTCGACGCCTCCGGGAAGCCGCGCATCGTCGAACGCAACATCGCAAAAGGATGGGACTATCTCGAGAAGGCGCTCGAGCCGGTCCTGCGGCCGTACAAACTCGCCGAGCAGCGATGGGACACGCCGATCGCCGCCGCCATCGCGCGACGGTCGCTCGCCGGGTGGCTCGACGAACACGCCAACGATCCGCATTTGCGCGCGACCGCGACCGGGCTGCGCGGGTTCTTTCTCGCCGATCCGGAAGAGCTGTCGCTGATTGCGGTCGTCGATCAGTTCGCATCGCCCGCCGACACCCCGTGGAATCTGTATCGGATCAAAGGCGGCAACGATTCGCTGGCGAAGACGCTGGCGGCGCCGCTTGGCGAGCGTCTTCGCCTCGGCACCGAACTCGTCGCGGTCACGCAGAAAGGCACCGCTGTTCGGGCGACGCTGCGCACACCGCGGTCCACCGATCAGATGACGTGCGATTACATCGTGCTGGCGCTGCCGGCGTCGACGCTGCGCCGCGTGCCGATCACGCCGGCGCTGCCCGCGCCGCAACACGAAGCGATTTCGCGGTTGAAGTACGGTCGCGGCACGAAGACGCTGCTGCAGTTCTCCAAACGGTTCTGGCGTGTGCCGGGCCGGCCGCGCGCGTTTGGCACCCCGCTGCCCTTCGGCGCGTTCTGGGAAGGCAACGAGGAACAACGCGGCGCGCCGGGCATCCTGTCGTTTCTGAGCGGCGGGAATGCGAGCGAGCTGACGCAGGCGATCGTCGCGAAGGACGGCCCGCAGGGCCTCGTCCGCGCCGTCGATTTTCTCGGCGCGCATCGCGCGGAGCTTCTCGCGTCGAAGCAGATTGTGTGGGAGCACGATCCGCTGGCGCGCGGCGGCTACGCGTTTTTCGATCCGTCCTTCAATCCCGAGCTGCGCGCCTGGCTCTCGCGTCCGTGCGGACGGATCTTCTTCGCCGGCGAGCACACCAGCATCCGCTGGCAGGGTTACATGAACGGTGCGGTCGAAAGCGGGCGCCGCGCCGCGGCCGAAATCGCCAGCGTCGTGGCGCTTACGTCGACACCACCTCGCTGACGGCCGCGTCGGCGATCGCGATCAGCTTTCGGTCGGTCCGAACTTCTTCGTCCAGCGTCTCCTGCAGCAGGCGAGCTTCGTCGAGACGGTTGAGCCGGCGTGCGTACCCGCGCGCGCACGAGTAGGCGGCGATCTCGTAGTGCGCCATGCGCTGGGCGATGCCGACGATCGCCGCGTCCCGCGCGTCGGCTGTCGTCACTTGACTCAGACGGTCGTCGGCTTCTTGCACGATCCCGGCGAACGCCGCGCACGGCCGCAATCGGCGGCGCTCGCTCCAGTGCGTGAAGATCAGGTCGAGGCGTTCGAGGTGCAGCCGCGACTCCAGGCAATGCTTCGTCAGCGCCTCGCGCAGGTCTGGCGCGTGCGCGCTCTCCGCGAGCCGCGGCAGATGACGCAGCGTCTGCGTCGCCGCGTCGTACAGATCGCCAAGCTCGTCGAGATAGAGATCCTTCAGCGACGCAATGGCCATGCGCGCCACGGCAGCAATCGCTGTGCCCGAGAGCCCTGGCTCGCCGGAGCGCGTGCGCGACGGCGGCTACGGACGACGTTGATGGACGACTTTCCCGTTCGCGATCGTCGTCAGCACCGTCGTCGTGCGAATGCGATCGCGCGGGATGGCAAAGATGTCGTCGCTCAGGATGACCAGGTCGGCGACCATCCCCCGCGCGACCGTGCCCTTCACCGCATCCTGAAATTCTGCGAATGCCGCGCCGCTGGTATACGCCGTCACCGCTGCATCGACAGGTATGCGGGCGGATGCCGTCGCGATTCCGAGCAATGGATTGATCGGTGCCGCCGGCCAGTTCGTCATGATCGCCATCCGAATGCGCCGGTCGAGGAATCCTTTCAGCGCCGCCGCGTCGGCATCACCGTGCGCCCGTACCGACACCACTGCGTGCAGTGATGCGAGACGATCGGCGTCGGTCGGTGTCGCCTTTTCCGCGTGCTCGATCCGAAATCGCCGGTCGCGATCGCCGTTCGCGCGCGCAATCGCGTCGAGCGGTTCCACACCCGGATAGCCGAGACAGATTTGCAATCCGGCGTGATCGGCGGCCATCAAGCGCGTCAGCATCGCGGACGCGCCAGACGAGGTGGCATCGCCCGCGACCGCGCCGAGCCGCAGTTCCGTGGAGCCGAACGCGCGACGCACGCCCAGCCGCGCCTGTTCGAACCACGTCAGTTCGTTCGCGATGACGTAGATGCGCGTCGTTAAATCGCCGCGCTGCGCGAGGTCCGTGTACACGGCGACGTCAGCCGGATCGGGATCGACGTCTTGCACGCTGGTGACGCCGAACGACGCCGCCTGATCGAGCGCGCGGGCGATGGTGCGTCGGCGCTGCTCGTCCGTGGGCTTCGGCACGACCCGGGTGACGGCCTCGATCGCACTGCCCTTCAGCACCCCGGTCGGCATGCCGTGATCGTCACGGACGATCGCGCCGTCGACCGGATCGGGGGTGCTCTCCGTGATACCGGCGCGGCCGAGTGCGGCGGCGTTCGCAAGCGCCGTCCGGCCGTCGGCGTGCATCACGAGCACCGGCGTGCCGTTCGTGCCGTCGTCGATCAGCGAGCGCGTCGGCAGCGCGGGAACCGTCCACGTGCGCTCGTCCCATTGGCCGCCGAGGATCCACTCGTTGGGCGAGCTGCGCGCGCGCGCGATGATCCGCCGTGCGAATTCCGCCTGCGTCGTCACGTCGCGCAGATCGACTTGGGTCAGTTGCGCGCCGCCGCTGGCAAAGTGGACGTGGGCGTCGTTGAAGCCCGGGATGACACGCCTGCCACCCGCGTCGACGACCTGCGTATTTGGTCCGCGCCATCGCTCGATCTCCTCCGACGATCCGACGTCGACGATGCGGCCGCCGATGACGGCGACGGCTTCGGCCTGCGGCCGCGCCGCATCGCCCGTCCAGACGGCGCCGTGCGTGACGACGAGATCGGCCGCGAGGTTCGGCGGTCGTGAGCAGGCGGAAGCCAGCAGCGCGACGCCGAGGAGCAGGCTACGAAAGGTTGCCGATCGCGGCTTCGAGCTGCGTGACAAGGCGATCGAGTTGACCGACGACGGCGCGGACGGTTTCCGGTTTACCGAGATCGACGCCGGCGCGTTGCAGCAACGTCATCGGATGGTCGCTGCCGCCGGACTTCAGCAGCGTCAAATACCGATCGATTGCCGCCGCGCGGTCCGCTTCCCGGCCGCCGGTCAGCTGATCCATCAACTGCGCGCTCGAGGCAAAGCAGGTCGCGTATTGGTACACGTAGTACGGCGTGCTGTAGAAATGCGGAATCCGCGCCCACGTCACACGCGACAGCTCGTCGTAGTCCATCGCGTCGCCATGGTACGCCTTCAACAGGTTGAAGTAGATGTCGGATAACACGTCGGAGGTGACCGGACGCCCGTCCTCGGCGAGTCGATGCGCCTGCAGCTCGTAATCGGCGAACATCACCTGCGTGTAAAAGGTGGACACGATCCCGTCGATCGCATGCTGCAGCAGCACGATCCGCTCGCGATCGTCGGTCGCCTGCTCGAGCATGTACTCGAGGAAGAGCATCTCGCTCAGCGTCGACGGCACTTCGGCCACAAAGATCGTGTACGCCGAGTACACGAACGGTTGATGCGCATTCGACAGCAGCGTGTGCATCGAGTGTCCCATCTCGTGCGCCAGCGTGAACACCGCATCGAGCGTGTCGTTGTAGTTCAACAGCATGTACGGGTGGACGCCGTACACGGGAGCGGAGTAGGCACCGCTGCGCTTCCCCGGATTTTCGTACACATCGATCCAGTCGCCGAACAGCACGTCGCGCAGTTGGTTCTTGTATTGGTCACCGAGCGGCGCGACCGATGCCGGCAGCCAGTCCAGGACATCGGCATACGGATATTTGCG
>Ga0070741_10006047_pt1 | contig 26294 bp, 19 predicted proteins | sample Coa_R1_4_FD_66440 | JGI IMG/M metagenome (GOLD analysis project Ga0070741, IMG submission 66440) | Surface soil microbial communities from Centralia Pennsylvania, which are recovering from an underground coalmine fire - Coalmine... | ecosystem: Environmental > Terrestrial > Soil > Unclassified ... | reverse complement strand
AGTCCCCGACTCCGCGCCCGAGAACACCATCGCCAGCCCCGATCGCGCCATCTTCTGCCAGGTCGCGTCGCGGTACTGCATCAGCACATCGACGCGGCCGAGCGCCCACCAGCGCAGGTGGAGGTCCGCAATGCGATCGCAGAACTCCGCCGTGCGATCTTCCGAGATGAAGAAGTCCATGTCGTGCATCTGCACGGCGTCGACGCGATAGGTCGTCGCGAGATGCCGCACGACGCGCTCCAGGCGCGCCGGCGACTGCGCGAGCCACCGCCGGTTCGACATCGAGACGACGGCGCAGAAGCTACACGCGAAGGGACAGCCGAACGAGCTGCTGTGCGCGACCGTGCGGCGCCCAAGATAGTTGCGGTGGAGGTACCGCGACATGTCCACGCGGTGATACGGCAGATCCGGCAGATCATCGAGCGCGGTCGTCGGCGCCTGCGCGTTGTGGATCACGTGCGCGCCCGCCTTCCACGACAGCGATCCGACGCGATCGAGCGACGTGCGCTGGCGAAGCGCGTCGACGAGCTGCAGCAGCGGTCCTTCGCCCTGCGAGCGGATGACGAAGTCGACGAAGGACGATTGCAGCACCGTGTCCGCATGCTGCGTCGGGAAGTAGCCGCCCCACACGATCGGCACGTGCGGCAGCGCGCTCTTCACGCGCCGGCAGACGTCGACCGCCTGCGTGAGCTGCGGACCTGGCATCACCGTCACGGCGACGAGCGACCGATCGCTGCGCGGCGCGCGGCGCAGGCGCTCGACGATCGCCGCCGACGGATCGCGTTCGAGGTTGCCGTCGACGAGGCACCACTCCTCGCGCAGCTCGAGCACGGCGGCGAGCGACATCAGCGACAGCGGCAGCGGCTGCTTGCCGGGCGTCGTCGACAACGGGTTGTAGAGGAGAATCACGCGGTCACCCTGCGCATGGCGATCAAGAAGTGATCGCCCATCTCGCGCAGCCCCGGCCACGCGCCGACGGCGTCCTCCATCGCCTGCAGCGCGCGGATCGCGGCGGGATGGCGCAGCGCGAACCCCTCGAGATACGGGGGCGGCACGAAGAGGCCGAGCGCGCGGCGTTCGATCGTGGCGAAGCCGGCCGCGGCGAACACGCGCGCGAACGCCGACGGCGTGTAATAGCGCGTCCAGACGGTACGGCCGTCGAGCGGCACTGCCGTCAGCTGCGGCGCAAACCGCACGCGCAGGCGGCGCCAGTCGCCGCGCGCGGCGTACAACGCGATCTCCCAGGGGCATACGCGGCCGATGGCCGAGGCGACGAGCACGCCGCCCGGACGCACGCGGTCGCGGACGAGCGCCGCCGCCGCCGCGAGATCGGGGACGCAGTTCAACGGTCCGAGGTTGGAGCAGACCGCGTCGAATGTCGCCGGCGCGAGCTGGTCGAGCTCGTGGATGCCGAGCCGGATGACGTCGACGCGATCGTCGACGCCGTGCGCGCGCACGCGGCGCTGCGCCTCGTCCACCATCGCCGGCGACCAGTCGATCGCCGTGACGCGGTAGCCGCGCGCGGCGAACGGCGCCGCGTCGGTGCCCGGCCCGCAGCCAAGATCGAGCAAGTGCGCGCCGCGCGGCACGTGCCGGTGCACGGCGCTCCACAGCCGCCGCCGCATCGCTTCGAGCAGCGGATTGCTGACGTTCGATCGGTGATACGCGGCCGCGACGCCATCGAAGGCGCGCTGCGTTTCGCCGAGCGCGGCGGCGTCGTCGGCTACGACGTCCACGGCGCGTGCCTCCATCCGGTTTTCAGCGAGCAAACGCACCGCTCGCATATCGGGTTCGCGTCGATGCAGAGCGAGTGGCGGAACGTACGCAGGTTTCCAGCGACGATGTCGGCGAGCGGCGCGTCGCGCACGTTGCCGATCGGCTCGTGGAAGAAGCAGGGCCGCACCTGGCCGCTCGCCTCGATCACCACTGACACCCACGGCGCGTTGCAGGCCACGGCCGGAAACGGGCCGCCGCCGGCGAGCGCGCGATAGTAGTGCGGCAGCCGCCGCAGCCTGTCGGCCGGCTCGGCGACGAACCCCGACGCAAACGCGTCGGCGTGCGTGACGAGCGTCTGCTCGATCACGGCTTCGAAGTCGAGAATCTCTTCGCGATCGAGCGCCAGCGCATCGGGGTGCGGCCGCTCGTCGCGTCCGAAGGCGCCGGTGGACGAGACATCGGCGGCGAGGAACGAGATGCCGTCGAGCCCCATGTCCATCGCGCGGGTGATCAGTCGCGGCAGCTGCATGAAATTCCGCTTCTGCAGCGTCGCGCGCGCCGTCACCGGGATCTCGGGGGCGAGCCGCCGCAGCGCGCGCACGCCGCGCTCGACCACGTGCAGGGCCGCGACGCCGCGAATGCGCTCGTAGAGCGGCTCGTCGGCGGCGTCGAGCGAGATGCAGACGCGCGAGAACTGCTCGGCCACGCGCTCGGCGCACCGCTCGAGCAGGATGCCGCTCGTCAGCAAGTGGAGCGTGATCGCCCGCGCGCGGAACCGTCGCGCCGCGTCGAATACCTCGGGCCGCAGCAGCGGTTCGCCTCCCGAAAAGACGACCAGCCTGGTGCCGAGCGCGGCAGTCGAGGCCGCCACCGTGTCGATCTCCTCGAGCGACAGATCGCTCTCGCCGGTCTGCTTCCACCAGTCGCACGACACGCAGCGGCTGTTGCACCGGCTCGTCGGATAGAAAATCACCAGCGGCAGCACGAACGTGCGGTTGCTGATCTCGCCGAGGCGGACGAGCGTCGCCGTCGCGAAGGAGGCGGCGGTCACGGTCGCCTCATCGCGACTGCTCCGTCGGAATCGCCGCGGCCTGCGGCGTCAGCACCGGCAGCGTGACGATCGCCGGCTGCGGCGGCGCCACGCGCGCAAGACGATCCACGCGGTGCCGGCGCAGCGGAATCTCGAGGCGACGGCGGACGAGCGACGGAAGCGCCGTCAGATGTCCCTGCCGCAGCGCCTCTGCCGACTTGCGCGCGCGGAACTCGGCGTGCACGTACGCGTGGAGCGCGCGGTAGAAATCGGGGACGTAGGTCGCGCGATACATCATCGCCAGATCGTTCGAGTCGACCCAGTTCTGCTTCTGCCCGAGCTGCGCCTTCACGCGCTGGTAGAAGGTCGTCCCCGGCAACGGGTAGGACACCGAGATGCCGATGTCGTCGGGACGGCAGCGGCGAATCATGTCGAGCGTCAACTCGATGTCCTCGCGCGTTTCGCCGGGATAGCCGAACTGCAGGAAGAAGCCGACCTCGATGCCCGCGCCGTGCAGCAAGTGCGAGGCGGTCTCGATCTGATCGACGCGCGTCCCTTTTTCCATCGAATCGAGCACACGCTGCGAGCCGGACTCGGCGCCGACCCATGCCGTCCGGCATTTCGCAGCGCGCAGCGCGACGACCACGTCCGTCGTCACCTGGTCCGCGCGCAGCAGGCACTTGAACGGAATCGCGGCGCCGCGCTCCTGGACGAGCCCCGCGAAGCGTTCGATCCATCTCGGCGTCAACCCGAAGATGTCGTCGACGATCCACACGTGGTCGGGCGCGAACGTCCGCTTCAGCCAGGCGAACTCGTCGGCGACGTGCTCGGGCGATCGCGCCGTGTAGCGCTGACCGTAGATCGGCTTCGCGCACCAGTTGCAGTGATACGGACAGCCGCGCGTCGTCGCGACGTTCATGGAGAAATAGCCGTGGCGCCGCTGCCAGATCGCGCGATAGCGCTCGATGTCGACGAGATCCCACGCGGGGAACGGCAGCCGATCGAGGTCGCGGATGACGTCGCGCGACGAGGAGCGGCGCAGATGTCCGTGCGCGTCGCGGACGCAGACGCCCGGCACCGATTGCAGTTCGCCGCTCCGCCTGCCCGTGAGGACGTCGAGCAGTTCGACGAGCGTTTCCTCGCCCTCGCCGGCGACGACCGCGAGCGCGCCGGCGTCGAGATACGTCGCCGGGTGATCGGTCGCGTCCGACCCGGCGACGATCGTGCGGACGCCGCGCGCGCGCGCCGCTTCGATCATCGCGAGCGCGGCCTGACGCATCCGCAGCAGACACATCTTGCTCAAGTAGTTGAAGTTGTCCTCGTAGAGGACGGCGAGCCGCGGGCGATGACGATCGAGCGCGGCGCTCCAATCGCCCTCGGACGCCGCAAGCATCGCGTCGAACAACGCGACCGAGTAGCCGCGGTCGCGCGCGCAGGCAGCAGCGTAGAGCGCGCCGAGCGGCGCGTACGGCTGCTGCGCGTCCCATAGCTTCGGATCGAATCGGAGAAAATACGCCTGACCGAAGAGCACATCGACTTGCGCCCGGTCCGGCAGGACACGGTGTCCGGACGCTCGTCCTTCGACAGGCTCAGGACGAGCGGTATCGTCGACAGGGTCAGGGCGAGCGCTCGCGGTGAGCGTGTCAAACCCGCTCGTGACCGGCTTGTGGAGCCCGCTCGCGGTGAGCGTGTCGAACCGCGAGCGGACCGCGGCCGGCTTCGCGACGCTGCGGTACACCTCGATCGTTTCCCGCGCGGCGCGGTCCCACGAGAAGCGTTCCGCGCGCTGCAGCGCGGCGTGCGAGAGCACGGCGCGCCGCTCGGGCTCGCGCGCCAGGCGCGCCATCGCTTCGCCGAGTGCGTCGACGTCCATGCGCTCGACCTGCTCCACCGCGTCGCCGCCGACCTCCGCGAGCGCGGCCGCCCGGCCGGTGACGACCGGCGTGCCGCACGCCATCGCTTCGATCACCGGCAGGCCGAACCCCTCGTACATCGACGGATACACGAACAGCTCCGCCAGGCTGTAGAGCGCCGGCAGGTCGTCGAACGGCACGTAGCCGGTGAAGTGAATCGCGTGGGAGACGCGCGTGCGCTGGATCAACTCCTCGAGTCCGCGCGACAGCCACCCGTACGGCCCGACGCAGACGAGGTGATGCGGCAAGTCGCCGGCGCGCTTGCGCGAGGCGAACGCCTCGATCAGCTTCGGCAGGTTCTTGCGCGGCTCGATCGTCCCGACGTAGAGGATGATGCGATCGGCGAGCTGATAGCGCTTCCGCACGCGATCGAGCTCCGCCGGATCGGTGACGCGGTGAAACGACGGCGCCGCCGCTTCGTGGACCACGTGCACGCGCGCCGCATCGAGCTTGTAGAGACGAACGATGTCGCGCTTCGCCGTCTCCGACACCGTGACGATGGCGTCCGCGCTGCGCGCCGCCAGATCCACGAGCGGCGCATTCAACAGGACGCGGCGCGCCGGGTGGTACCGCGGATACAGCCGCAGGCTCATGTCGTGAATCGTGACGACGGTCGGCACCGGCGACGCGATCGGCAGCATGCCGTTGGTGAAGTGCGCGACGTCGACGCCGGCCTGACGCAGCGCGAGCGGCGCGCCCGTCTGCATCCACACCATGCGAGGAACAGGACGCCGCGACGTCATCACGCGGACCCGCGACGGCAGCGGCATCGCCGTCTCCACGCCGCGGTTCGAGACGACGACGATCTCGTCGCCGTCGGCCGCCGCCGCGAGATGGTGCAGCAGGTGTTCGGTGTAGTAGCCGACGCCGGTTCGGCCCGGCCGCAGCGAGGTGCCGTCAAACGCGATGCGCATGCGATCCGTTCTCCCCCGCGTGCGGTCGTGCGCACGCGAGCCCGAGGGTCACCCCAAACAGGACGTACGTCGGCGCGAAGCTCAGAAACGAATCGACGGTGCCGTGCACGGCGATCGCCGCCATCGCGCACACGGCCCCGAGGTCGGCGGCGTCGGCGGCGCGTCCGATGCGCCACAGCAGCCATGCGAACGCCGCAGCGCCGACGAAACCGCTGCCGGTCAGCACCTCGAGATACATGTTGTTGCTGTGCGTGCGCAGGTCCGGCGTGCGAATCCCCGCATACGCGCCGTAGGCGAGGCGGAAATTGTCAGGACCGATGCCGAAGATCGGATGCGCCGCCACGATGGCGAGCGCCGCGCGCCACAACTGCAGGCGTCCCGGCCGCACCGTCGGCTTCGGCAGCGGCGCCGTGACGATGGCGTGGCGCGGCGCCGCGCCGTTCACGATCGCGCGCGACGCCGTGGCGGGCGCGCCCGGCTCGGTCGTGAACCACAGCCGTCCTTCCTGGACGATGTCCCACACGAGTCGGTAGGTGCCGGCCTGCTGCGGCGTGCGCAACGTTGCGTCGACGTCGACGGTGTCGCCCGGCCGCACCGGCGCCGCAAACGGCGTCCGCGCGCCTTCGAAGGCAACGACGCGATCGCCCGCCGCGGAGAGCCAGTGATACGAAAAATACATCGGCGGCTGCGTCGTCGACTCCCACACCAGCCGGCCGGTATTCGTCACGCGAACGGGGACGCGGGCGACGTCGCCGGACGCTAGCGCGAGCGCGAGCGGCGCGCTGATGCGCGCGCGGTACCACGTCTCCTGTCCTTCAGTGGTCATGCGGAGGCGCAGCGACTCGGTCGAGTGCGACGCCACGACGAGCACGACGATCGCCGCCGCGAGCCCGGCGATCGCGCGCATCGCGGCGTCGACGCCGCGCCGGCGGTACCGCACGAGCCCAGCGATCGCGAGCGTCACGGCGATGCAGATGAGCCCCGCGCGCGTGTAGGTGAGCGCGATGGCTTCGGCGATGAAGAGCAGCGCCGGCATGAGCAGCACCGTGCTGCGACGATCGCGGCCGTCGATCGCGTCGATCAGGAGTCCGACGCCGATCGCGAACACAATCTCGAGGTACATCGACGCGATCGTCGGATACTGCAGCGGTCCGCCGGCGCGCAGTTGCGCGCCCACGGTCGTGAGGCCGGGACGAAACAGCGTCAGCAGATGCAGGACCGCGCCGACGTTGAGGTACTCGAGCACGGCGAGCGCGGCGACGGAGACGCCCGAGACGACGAGCAGTCGGACGAGCGCGCGGACGCGCGCGGGCGTGGTCGCCGCGCCGATCGTCACGAGGAACACGGCGAAGGCCGCGGCGACGCGGCCGGTCATGTGCAGCGCGTTGACGCGCGAGACGGGTGATACGAGGGCGGCGACGCCGCACGCCGCGAGAAACACGATCCACGGCGCGGCAATCGGCGTGACCGACGCGAGCGTCAGCCGGCGCGCGAGCAGCGTCGCGGCGCCGAGCAGACACGCGAACACCACGGCCGCTTCGAGATTGCTGACCGACTGCGACGGCAGCTTCAGCAGCGGCGCGGTCGTCTCGAACGGCGCGACGAGCGCGAGCAGCGCGACGCCGGCAAACGCCGCGGAATCCCTGGTAACGTCACCGACCATGTGAGCCTGGACACGCGCACCGCGCGCGTGCCGGGTCGGACTCCAAGAAGCTTGCCACGCGCGCCAGAGGCACGCTCGCTGCATACGCTGACGCGAACGGCCACATTCGTGGAGATCGGCGCGCAAACCCTTACGGTGGGCGAAAGATCATTTCGTAACCCGAAATCGAGCGACGCGCGATTGGTCGGCTACAAGATCGTGGCCGATGTCGCAGGCAAGGGGGTGGTGTTCGTGCTCACCGTCGCCGCGGCGCGCTGCCTCGCGCCGAACGCGTTCGGCGTCTTCTCGTTGGCGTCGACGCTCGGCTGGTTGATCGCCGTCGCCAGCGACTTCGGGATCCAACTCCACGTCGCGCGCGCGGTCGCGGCGCGTCCCGCCGACGCGGCGCGGACACTCGCCACGTGGCTGCGCGTCCGCGCGTGGACGACGGCGGCCGCCATCGCGATCGTCATGGGCGGCCTCATCGCCGTCGATGCGTCGGCGACGCTGGCGGTGCCGATCCTGCTCTTCGCGCTCGTGTACGGCTGCAGCGGGCTCGTCGAGTTCTTGCACTACTTCTACCGCGGGCTGTCGCGCAGCGACGTCGAGTCGTCGCTGATCCTGGCGCAGCGGCTCGCCACGCTCGTCCTCGGCCTCGCCGCGCTGGCGTGGCGCCCGAGCGTGTCGCTGCTGGCGGTCGCGATGCTCGCGCCGATGGCGGCGACGCTCCTGGCGAGCCTGCGGCTCGCGACGCGCATCACGCCGCCGGCGAATCCCGAATCGCGAAGCCCGAGTCCGGAGTCCTTCTGGCGCGACGTGTTCCCAATCGGAGCCGGCATCGTCCTCTCGGCGCTGTATTTCCGAATCGATGTCTTCCTCGTCGACTGGTGGCGCGGCGCGGAGGCGGTCGCGCTCTACAACGCGGTGTTTCGGCTGGTCGAAGCGCTGCGCCTGTTTCCCGCCGCCGTCCTGGCGGTGATGCTGCCGTCGCTCGTCCGCGCGCGCGACCGCGCGCCGCTCGTCCGCGTGTCGGTTGGCGTAACGCTATTCGCGGCGGCGGTCGCCGTCGTGCTGTGGCCCGCGGCGGGGATCCTCGTGCCGCTGCTGTACGGGCGCACGTATGTCGAGGCGGTCCCGGCGTTCCGCATCCTCACGCTGTCGTTTCCGCTGTTGTCGCTCAACTACGCGCTGACCTACCAGCTCGTCGCGTGGAACGGCCAGCGCGTCTACGCCGTGCTGTGCGGCTTCGCGCTGCTCGTGAACGTCGCGCTGAACGCGACGCTGATTCCGGCCGCGTCGATCGACGGCGCGGCGTGGGCGACGCTCGCGACCGAACTCTTCCTCACCCTTGGCTGCGTGTGGGCGCTCGCCACGCGCGACACGGCGCCGGCGTCGGACGTCGCCGCCGCAGGACTCCCGGCATGAACAGGCAGGAACTCGCCATCGCGCGCAGCGTCGTCTACTCCTCGCTGTTCGACTATCCGCTGACGATCGACCAGCTGCACCGATCGCTCGTCGAGTGCGAGATGACGCCGGCGCAGATCGCATCGGTGTACGCGCGCAGCGCCGCGCTGGCGGAGATCGTCGAGCACCGCGACGGCTTCTTCTTCCCCGCGGGCCGCAGCGATCTCATCGCCGAGCGGCGACGGCGCGAGGCGCGCAGCCGCGCGTTCCTGCGGCGTCACGTGCGCCTGCTGCGGTGGATCTGCTTGCTTCCGTTCACGCGTCTCGTCGCGCTGTCGGGCAGCCTCGCGCACCTGAACCTCGAGCCCGACGGCGATCTCGATCTCTTCATCATCACGCGCGGCGCGCACGTGTGGACGGTGACGCTCGCCGTGCTGCTGCTGACGAAAGCGCTCGGCCGGCGGCGCGTCGTTTGCGCCAATTTCATCCTGGCGGACACGCATCTCGCGCTCGATCAGCAGGACCTGTTCACGGCGAATCAGGTGATTCACCTGAAGCCGCTCATCGGCGCCGAGCTGCTCGACGCGTTCGTCGCGGCGAACCCGTTCGTCGCGCGCGTGTACCCGAACGGCGCCCGGCCGCGGCCGGTCGCGATCGATCCGCCGTCACGCGCGAAGCGGTGCGTCGAACGCCTGCTCGGATTCGCGTCGCCGGCGATCGAGGCCGGCAGCCGCTCGCTCTACGGCTGGTATCTGCGCCGGAAGGCGCGCTCGTGGCGATCGCCCGAGCAAGTGCACCTCCGCTCCGATTCGCTGAAGCTGCACACGCGCAGCCATCGGCAGTCGATCCTCGATCGGTTCGACGCGGCGCTGCAGGACGCGCTGGATCGCGCCGCGCGGGTCGCAGAGGCGTCGCCCGCGCGGCTGAAAACGGCTGGACGCCGGTGATCTAGTTGGTGACGACGCGGTGCGCGAGCTTTTCGCCGCGGATGCGCACCGCGCTCAGCTCGGCGACGCCGTCCGCACGCCGGGTGAACCGGAAGTCGGACATGTCGTTCTTGGCCGTCAGCTCCTCCGGCTTGCACGGCACGCGCGCCACCTCTTTCCCGTTATCGTTCTTCACGACGAGGTAGTCGGTCTCGCCGATCGTGACGCACTGGAACTTGTACGTGCCCGGCTTCAACGTCACGGTGCCGACGACGAGTTCGTGTGAGATCGTGAATTCCGCTTTCGGGCTCGTGCCGTGCATGCTCTGATCGGCGGCGCGCGACGACACGGCAACCAGCGCGACGAGCGCGCAGGCAAAGACGACAATCCGAGTCATAGGCATCTCCTTCGTGGCCATGCGAATAACCACTGCAGAGCAACCGATATGCCGCGATAATCAGCGGTATCCCGGCATGCCGCTGATTCGCACCGCGCTGTGGCGCGGGCTCACGAAGCGCTGTCCGCACTGCGGACTCGGACCGCTGTTCTCCGGATGGCATCACATCGAGCGCTGCTCGCACTGCGGCCTGGTGTTCGAGCGCAACGCCGGCGACACCTGGTTCTTCACGATCGTCGGCGATCGGCTGCCGGTCGCGCTCGGCGTGGTGCTCGTCTATTTCGGCATCGCGCGCAACCACCGGGCGCTCGGCGCCGCGGCGTTCGCCGTGCTGATCGCGCTCCTCGTCTGGACGTCGCCGAACCGCTGGGGCGTCGGCATCGCGCTTCATTATCTGTCGCGCGCGTACTGGCCCGACCCGGCAGACCCGATTCCACCGCATGAGGCCCGAACGGATTAGAATCTGACGCGTGAGCCGTCGATATCTGTTTCTCGTCCTGGGCTGCGCGCTGGTCGTCGCGGCCGCCTGCTCGCGGCCGGGCGCGCGCCGCTCCCCGCTCGTCTCGTCGAAGACGACGATGGTGACGGCGTGGCAGGTGCCGCTGGATCCGACCAACGACCCGTCGCTGACCGACAAGCGGCTCGCCGAGCAGGTCACGGCCGGCTACCGGATCTTCACCGACACGCCGCATCTGGCGGGACGCTTCACCGGCGGCACCGTGTCGTGCAACAACTGCCACTTGAACGCGGGCCAGCGCGATCGCGCGCTGCCGCTCGTCGCGGTGGCCGGCATGTTCCCCGAGTACAACAACCGCGCCGCCCGCTTCATCACACTGAACGATCGCATCGTCGACTGCTTCATGCGGAGCGAGAACGCACCGGGCAAAGGGCTCGACGATCTGCCGACGCCGACGTCGAAGGAAGTGATGGCGCTGTCGGCGTATCTGACGTGGCTCGCGCGCGACTATCCCGTCGGGCACAACCCGGAGTGGCGCGGCCACAACGCGATCGCGCAGGACAAGCTGATCCCGATCGCGAAGCTCGACAAAGCGCGCGGCGAAGCGATCTTCCGCGAGCGCTGCACGTCGTGCCACGGCCAGGACGGCCAGGGCGTGCAGGTCGGCGACAAGAAGCCGGGTCCGCTGTGGGGACCGAATTCGTGGAACGACGGCGCCGGCGCCGCGCGCGTCTACACGCTCGCGGGGATCATCCGCTACACGATGCCGTATCTGGATCCCGGCAGCCTGACGGACGAGGACGCGCAGGACGTGGCGGCATTTCTCACGTCGCAGCCGCGACCCGAGTACCCGTTCAAGGATCGCGACTACGTCGGCGGCAAGGTGCCGGTGGACGCGGTGTACTACCCGAAAAAATCGAAGTAGCACGATGCGCGCGGTCGCCGCGGTTCTCGTCGCCGTCACCCTGGCGCTGGCCGGCGCCGACGCCGAGCCGCAGCGCCGCGGCGGGCGGTTCGGGTTCCGCGGTCCGGGCGTGCCGCCCAACCCGCCGTACGACGGCGCGTTCACCTTCTGCCGCATCGCCTTCGACAATGCGGCCAACGGCGACGGCGCCGGATGGTTCGTCGACTATCCGCGCGCGGACGAGAACCTGAGTTTCCGCTTCTCGGAGCTGACGCTGACGCCGATCAGCCATCATGACGATCGCGGCATCCCGACGAGCTTCAATCACACCGTCTATCGCTTCACCGATCCGCAGATCGATCACTGCCCGTTCCTGATGATGACCGAGCCGGGCGGCACGTACTTCAGCGCGGAAGAAGCGCAGCACCTGCACGATTACTTGATGCACGGCGGCTTTCTGTGGGCCGACGATTTCTGGGGCGACTATGCGTGGGCGCACTGGGAAAACGAAGTTCGCAAGGCGCTGCCGTCGGGCGAGTTCCCGATGATCGACGTGCCGCTCGAGCATCCGATCTTCCACGTCCTCTACGACGTCCGCGAACTGCCGCAGATTCCGTCGATCAATTTCTGGTACGGCACCGGCGGACGTACGTCCGAGCGCGGCCCCGCGAGCGCCGTGCCGCACGCGCGCGCGTTTACCGACACGAACGGGCGCATCCTGATCTTCTCGACGCACAACACCGACTTCGGCGACGCGTTCGAGCGCGAAGGCGACAGCCGCGAGTACTTCAACGCGTTCGCCGGACCGGGCTATGCGATCGGCGTCAACGTGCTGCTCTACGCGCTCACCCACTGACGAGCTCGCCGCCGGCCACCTCTCCAGCACAGTGGAACGGAACTTGATGGACGCTGCTGCGGAGGCACGCATGCTGAAGAGATGGCTTGTCGGCACGGCGATGGCCGCGGCGCTCGCGATGAGCGCACCGGTCGGCACATTCGCCCAGGATACGCAGACGACACCGAAGCAGGACGCCAAGAAGGCCGGCCAGGAGACGAAAGACGCCGGCAAGGACGCCGGAGATGCGGCGAAGGACGCCGGCAAGGCCACCGGCAAGGCCACGAAGAAAACGGCGAAGAAAGTGAAACACGCCGTCACGCCGAACATGACCACGGCCACGTGCAAGGACGGCACGGTGCAGAAGGGTCACACGAAGACGACGGCGTGCGACGGCCACGGCGGCGTCGCCGGGCGATAACACAGTCATCAGTCGTCAGTCGTCAGTCGGCAGTCGGCAGTCAGTCGGCAGTCGCCAGTCAGCAGTCACCAGTCGGTCTGCTGACTGCCGACTGATCATGTATCCTGCGGGGCGACATGCGAGTCGTCCGCCATCTTCTGATTCTCATTTCCCTCGCGTCCCTCTCCGTTCCGCTGACCGGCGCGCAACCGAAGACACGGCTCGACCCGGCGCTGGTCTCCGCGCTGCGCTGGCGGAGCATCGGTCCCGCCGCGACCGGCGGCCGCGTCGACGATTTCGCGGTAGCGCGCGTGCCCGGCGCGCCCGACGCGATCTACGTCGGCACCGCGAGCGGCGGCGTGTTCAAGAGCACGAATCAAGGCACGTCGTGGACGCCGGTCTTCGACGGCGTCGACGCGATGATGTCGATCGGCGACCTCGCCGTCGCGCCGTCCAACGCGAGCATCGTCTGGGCCGGCACCGGCGAGGCGAACAACCGTCAGAGCTCCTCGTGGGGGGACGGCGTCTACCGCTCGACCGACGCCGGCAAGACGTGGACGGCGGTCGGACTGAAAGACACACGCCACATCGGCCGCATCGTCATCCACCCGACCAATCCCGACGTCGTCTTCGTCGCGGCGCAAGGGCACTTGTGGGGACCGAACGACGAGCGCGGCGTGTTCCGGACGACCGACGGCGGCAAGACGTGGACGCGGACGCTGTTCGTCGACGAGAACACCGGTGCCACCGACCTCGTGATGGATCCACAAAACCCCGATGTGCTCTATGCGGCGATGTACCAGCGCCAGCGCCGCGCGTGGGGATTCAACGGCGGCGGCCCGGGCAGCGGCATCTACCGCAGCGAGGACGGCGGCGTCACGTGGACGAAGCTGCACAACGGCCTCCCGCGCGGCGACGCGGGACGCATCGGCCTCGACATCTTCCACGGCGACGGCCGGTTCGTGTACGCCGTCATCGAGGCGGCCGGCCGCGAGAATGGCATCTATCGGAGCGCGAACCGCGGCGACACATGGGAGCAGATCTCGAACCTGAACCCGCGGCCGATGTACTTCAGCCAGATCCGGATCGATCCCAAGGATCGCAACCGCGTGTACCTCCTCGGATCCAACCGCGGCTTCTACGTGTCCGACGACGGCGGGAAGGATTTCCGCGACGTGTTCAGCACGGTCCATTCCGAGGATCACGCGCTGTGGATCGATCCCGACGATACGAACCATCTGCTCGTCGGCGGCGACGGCGGCGTCTCGATCTCGTGGGACCGCGGCCAGACGTGGATGTTCCGCGACAACCTGCCGATCGGCCAGTTCTACGAGATCAGCGCCGACATGGCCGACCCGTACACGATTTGCGGGGGCCTCCAGGACAACGGTCTCTGGTGCGTCCCGAGCGCCACGCGCCTGCGCACGGGCATCTCGAACCGCGATGCCTTCAACATCGGCAGCGGCGACGGCTTCTACGCGCGGATCGATCCGACCGATGCGCAGACGGTGTTCGTCGAGTCGCAGGAAGGGCGCGCGAATCGCGTGAACCTCGCCACGCTCGAGCGTCAGCTCGTGCAGCCGATCGGCGCGGGACCGCTGCGGTGGAACTGGAACACGCCCATCGCGCTGTCCGCGTTCGATCCCAAGGTGATCTACATCGGCGCGAACGTCCTCTTCCGCTCGGCGGATCGCGGCGTGACGTGGAAGGCGATCAGCCCCGACCTGACGGCGCACGTCGACCGCGACACGCTCGAGATGATGGGCGCGCCGGTCCGCGACACTGCGCTGTCGCGGCACGACGGCACGACGTTTTTCTCCACGCTCACCGCGATCGGCGAGTCGCCGCTCGATCCGAAACTGCTCTACACCGGCAGCGACGACGGCCAGCTGTACGCGACGCGCGACGCAGGCAAGAGCTGGACGAATCTGACCGAGCGGATCTCCGGCGTTCCGGCCGGCGCGGCCGTCAGCAGCGTCGTGCCGTCGCGCCACGCGCCAGGCCGCGTGTACGCGACGTTCGATGCGCACGCGAGCGACGACAACGGCGCCTACGTCGTCGTCAGCGACGATTACGGTCAGAGCTGGCGCACGATCGCCGACGGGCTTCCGGGCGCGTCGGTGCACAAACTGCGCGAGCATCCGCGGAACCCGCGGCTGCTGTTCGCCGGTCACGAGCGCGGCATCAGCGTGTCGATCGATGGCGGCGAGTCGTGGTCGTCGCTGAACCTGAACATGCCGCCGGTGCCGGTCGACGACATCCTCGTCCACCCGCGCGACAACGATCTCGTCGTCGGCACGCACGGCCGCGGCATCTGGATCCTCGACAACATCGCGGCGCTCGAAGCGCTGACGCCCGACACGATCGGCACCGATGCATTGCTCGTGACGCCGCCGCGCGCGCGCATCCTGACGATCTACAACCCGCAGGCGTGGTACGGCGCGGGCCTCTTCTTCGCGCCGAACCCGGACAGCGGCGCGACGATCGACTACTACGTGCGCGACGCGTCGATCGTGTCGATCGCCATCGCCGACGCGAACGGCACGGTGCTGCGCTCGCTGAAGTCGCAGGGGCGCCGCGGCGTCAACCGCGTGCTGTGGGATCTGCGGCTCGAACCGCCCGTGGCGGACCTCGCGCGATTGGGCGGCGGATTTGGCGGGCCGCTGCTCGGCCCGACGGTCATGCCCGGCAGCTACACGGTCACGCTGACGACCGCGGCCGGCAGCACGCAGTCGAAGAAGCTCGAGGTGCAGCTCGATCCGCGGCTGCACGTCACCGATGCCGATCGGCGCGCGCGCCAGACAGCGCTGATGAATTTGTACGAGCTGGAGAAGCGGATTGCGGCCGCGCGCGCCACCGGTCGCGCGGACGACCCGGCGGTCGCACGGCTGCAAGGCGAGCTGACGACGGAGCTCAACACGGCCGCGTCGCTGACGCGGGCAATCGACGGCTACTCAGGCGCGCCGACCGCCGATCAGCGCCGGCAGGTCGACAGCGTCGCGAACGACGTGTCGAAGACGATCGCGCAGCTCACGCGCGCGACCCTGTCGCGCCACTAAGCGGCTCGAGACGCGCGCTAGTTGCCGGAACGGCCCTGCGACCAGTCGCGGGCCTGCGCCATGACGGCGTTCCAGTCGACCGGCTTGACGCCGCGCGAGAACGCTTCGGCGTTGGCCGCCGCGCGGTCCGCGAACGCAATGAAGTCCTTCTCGCCGTTGTCGCGGTTCATCGTCGGAACAAACGCACAGCGCTCGGGCGGCACGAGGTTGCCCGTCTTGTAGTCGGTGACGAACACGATGCTCTTGTCCTGCGGATGATCCGCGAGGTACTTCGAGACGCATCCGGTGCTGCGGAATTTCCAGATCAGTTTGCCGTCGATCGTTTCGGCGGCGAGCTTGGTGTCCTGGATGACGCGGCGGCAGCGGTAGCACACCTCGCCTCCTTGCACTTTCACCGGTGCCACCGAGTTACAGGCCCACATCGACACGATCGCCGCGCCGACCAGTAGCCGCCTCATAGTCGTCCTCCTGCCGAGAATCCGGCAATTTCGCCGGTTGCGGGAATGTCAGCGCAATGGCTGTGCCGACGGCCGAGGTCCGCGTCGGAATCTTCCGGCATCGGTCTTGATACTCCCGACGCGTCATGCGTGCGTCTTCGCGGCTGCTGGCCGCCTTGATCTTCGCGGCCTGCGCCGCCGCCGCGGCGCACGGCGGCGCCCCGGGTGCCGACGACTGGTTCACGGCGTCGACCACGCTGGCGCTCCGCCTGGAAGCGCCGTTCAACGATCTCTTCGCGCATGCTCAGCAGGACGGATACGCGGTGCGCGGATCGCTGACGTGGCGCGACGGCAGCACGGAGCGCCGACTCGACGAGGTGAAGATCACCGTGCGCGGCCACACGAGCCGCCGCGAGAGCGAGTGCACGTTCCCGAAGCTGAAGCTCGCATGGTCGGGCGGCGCCGTCAAAGTCGGCACGCATTGCGGCGACGCGACCGGCGACGCGGTCACGCCGCGATACGGCCGGCTGGCGAACCAGCGCTCCGCGGTCCGCGAGGCGTTCGTGTATCGCCTGCTCGAGACGCTCGGCGTGCCGACGCTGCGCGTCCGGCCGGCGGAGATCACCTACGTCTACGCCGACGGCGAGGGCGGGCACGATTCGTCGATCACGCGTCACGCGTTTCTGCTCGAAGACGACGACGCCGCCCGCGAACGGCTCGGGGCGAGCGGCGCGATCGCGGAGGACGCGTTCACGAACGCGCGCGATCGCTTCAGCCCGGACGACACGGCGCGCCTCGCGTTCGCCGAAGCGCTCATCGGCAACTTCGACTGGTGCCTGCGCTTCTTCAAAGGCGACACGTACCGCTGCGACGCGCGTCACCCGTTGTGGAATCTGCTCGCGTTCACGTGGCCGGACGGCACGGCGCGTCCGTTGATGTACGACTTCGACGTCAGCGGTGCGGTCGCCGGGTATCACCGCTGGTTCGCCGACATCTTCGACGAGCAGTTCCTGCCGGACAAGCCGCACGCCGCGATCGAAGTGGCCGCGCAACTGCAGCACGCGCGATCGCTGTTCGATCGTCCCGTGCTCGATGCGACGCGGCACGCGTTCGCCGCGAAGCGCGAGGCCGCATACGGCGCGCTCGCCGACTCCGCCGTCGACGGCGACGGCAAGAAGGTGATGACCGAGTACCTCGACGCGTTCTTCGACGCGATGACGTCGGACGCGGTGTTCTACCGTCCGGTGATCACCGCGGCACGCACGCGCGCCTACGCGGACGCCGACCGCTCGACGCCAGTCTGCCCCTCAGTGGGACCGGTTCCGATAGGCACGCCCGTCGGCGACGTTCTGCAGACGAAGGGCGACATGGTGCAGGCGGTCCTGCTCGACGCGATGTGGAAGTACGCGCCGCCGGTGAAGTGTGCGGCCGTCCACAAGAGCCCGGTGTGGATCGCGAAGTCGGCGATCGGCACGAACTATCCGTAAGTTCGGCACGGTATCGATCGACAGTGCCAGTCCGCCGTACTCATTCATCTCGCAACGCCACAATCGGGTCTAGCCGCGACGCGCGCCACGCGGGAACCCACGACGCGCACGCCGCAATCGCGACGAAGAGCGCCACGAGGGTCGCGAACGTGATCGGATCCATCGTGCCGACGCCGACGAGCAGGCTGCGCAGGACGCGCGTCACGGCCAGCGCGCCCGCGATGCCGATGACGAGGCCCGCGGCGCTGAGGCGAAGCCCTTCGGCGACGATCAGCGACGCGATGCTGGATCGCGGCGCGCCGAAGACGAGGCGCATCCCGATCTCCGCCGTCCGCTGACGCACGATCGTCGCGAGCACGCCGTACAATCCCACCGCCGCCATCACGATCGCCACGATCCCGAAGATCCCGATCAGCGTCGTCGTGAAGCGGATCGGCGCCATCGATCGGTCGACGTACGCCTGCATCGGCTGCACGTCCGACACCGGCGTGCGCGGATCGAGTTCCGCCGCGGCGGCGCGGACCGCGGAGGCGAGCGCCGACGGATCGCCGCCCGTGCGGACCACCCACTTGTTCGCGCCGAACTGCAAGTACGCGTCGACGAAGTAGATCGACTCGCGCCCGGGCGTGGCGATCGATTCGTGCCGTTGATGGCTGACGACGCCGATGATCTCGACCGTGTCGTTGAACGGATCGCCCGGACCGTTGGCGCGCAAGTTGCGGACGAGCAATCGCTTTCCGACCGCGGAGGCGTTGGGGAACGCGCGCGCCGCGAGCATCTCGTCCACGACCACGCGCGCCGCATGGTCCACCTTGTTGTCGTCCTCGGTGAACGTGCGTCCCTCGCGCAGCGCCGTCTTCATTGTCTCGAAGTAGCCAGGACGGACCTGGAAGAAGTTCGCCTGCCGGAACGCGCTCGGATCGACGCTCCCCGCCTGCTCGGTCGCCCACGGGATGTTCGCGGTGCCGCCGTCGAGCGGCAGCGGCGCGGTGGTGGACACGTTGACGACGCCCGGCAGCGCGGCGAGCCGCGACGTCATGTCGCGGATGAACGCCGCGCGCGCGTCGGTGTCGGGCGCGCGCGCCGGCAGCACGAACGTCAGGACGTGCGACGGGTCGAAGCCGGGGTCGGTGCGCTCGAGCGCCATGAAGCTGCGCACCATCAGCCCGGCGGCAACGAGGAGGACGAACGACAGCGTCACTTCCGCGACGACCACGATCTGGCGCAGCCGACGGCCGCCGACGAGCGACGGCGTCCGCCCGCTCGCGCGCAGCACGTCGACGATGTCCGGCCGAGACGCGCGCAGCGCCGGAACGATGCCGCAGACGATTGCCGTCACGAGCGTCGCCGCCGCCGTGAACGCGAGCACGGTCGGGTCGATCCCGATCGCGTCGAGCCGTGGGAGCCGCGCCGGCGCCATCGCGAGCAGCAGTTCGATTCCTTCCTGCGCGAGCAGCAGCCCGAGGAGCGCGCCGATGCCGGCGAGCAGCAGGCTCTCGGCGAGCATCTGCCGGACGAGATGCGCGCGGCTGCCGCCGATGGCCGCGCGGATGACGAGTTCGCGCTCGCGCGACGCCGCACGAACGACGAGCAGGTTCGCGACGTTCGCGCAGGCGATCAGGAGCACGAACGCGACGGCGCCGACCAGCGTGAGGATCCACGGCCGCGCTTCGCTCACGAGCTCCTCGTGCATCGGCACCGCGCGGTAGTGCAGTCCGGCATTCTTCTTCGGCGCGAATCGCTCGCGCATCGTCGCGGCAAAACCCTCGAGCTCGGTGGACGCCGCGACGAGCGACACACCCGGCGTCAACCGCGCGATGACGCGAAGGACACCGGCGTTGCGCGCGCCGTTGTCGAAGTCGAGGCGGAGCGCGGTGTAGATGTCGGCGAGCGGCGCGATGCCGGTCCGCGGCGGAAAGAGCAACTCGAACCCCGGCGCGAGGACGCCGACGATTTCCGCGCGTCCGTTGCCGAGCTCGATCGTCTTGCCGACGACGGACGGGTCCGCGCCGTAGCGCCGCTGGAACAGCGGATAACTGATGATCGCCATTACCGGACGCCGCGCCGGCGCCGCGCCGGCGGCCGCACCCGGTCCCGGTGGCGGCTGCGGCGCGCCGTCGTCGTCGACAAAGTCGCGGCCGACGAGGATGCGCGCGCCGAGGATCGAGAAGAGGTTCGTGGTCACACCGCCGACGCGCACCTGTTCGGGTTCCGCCGTGTCGCCGCCAATCGGCACGCGGCCGGGCGGCGTGATGCCGGCCACCGCATCGAACGATCGGACGTCCTGCCGGAGATCGCGGACATCCGGGATCGGGAATGGAAAGTCGGGCACGTTGCGCGTGCGCAGCTCGGACCACACGAGAACGAGGCGCTGCGAATCGCGGTACGGCAGCGGACGCAGCAGCACCGAGTTGACGACGCTGAACACCGCAGTCGACGCGCCAATGCCGAGCGCGATCGTGACGGCGGCGACGAACGTGAAGCCGGGCTGACGACGGAGGCCGCGCGCGGCGTACCGCAGATCTTTCAGCATGGGATATGTCCGTTCATGGAACGGCCGGATCCCACGCCCGGTCAATCAGCGGGTGGGGTCTGGCGCGACGCGAACGAGCGCTTTGCCGAAATTGCGCCCTTCGAGCAGGCCGATGAAGGCGCCGGGCGCCGCATCGATCCCCTCGACGATGTCTTCGCGGTACTTGATGCGCCCCGCACGCACGAGCGGTGCCAGTTCCTGCAGCGCGGCGCCGAACCGATCGGCGTAATCGCTGACGATGAAGCCCTGCATCAGCGCGCGGTTGACGAGGATCGGGCGGAGGTTCGGCGCGCCTTCCGGCATCGTCGCGTTGTAGTCGGAAATGAGTCCGCACAGCGGGATGCGCGCGCCGCGGTTGATCAATTGCAACACGGCGGCGAACACCGCGCCGCCGACGTTCTCGAAGTAGACGTCGATGCCGTCCCGGCACGCCGTCCGCAGCGACCCCACGAGATCGCCGGTCCTGTAGTTCACGCAGGCGTCGAATCCGAGGGCGTCCGTCACGTACCGGCATTTCTCGTCCGATCCGGCGACGCCGACAGCACGACATCCGTGCGCCTTCGCGAGCTGGCCGACGACGGATCCGACGGCGCCGGACGCGGCGGACACGACGACCGTCTCGCCGGCCCGCGGCTTGCCGATGTCCATCAGGCCGATCCACGCGGTCAGCCCCGGCATGCCGAGCACGCCAATCGCCGTGGAGATCGGTCCGAGCGCCGGATCGAGTTTGCGCAGCTCGCGGCCGTCCGAGGCGGCGAACTGCTGCCATCCGTCGTAGCCGGCGACGAAGTCGCCCGGGGCGAACGCCGCATTGTGCGAGTCGATCACCTGGCTGACCGTGTGGCCGACCATCACGTCGCCGATCGCCACGGGCGGCGCATATGACTTGGCGTCGCTCATGCGGCCGCGCATGTAGGGATCGAGCGACAGGTAGATCGTGCGCCGCAGCACGCCGCCGGCGCCGACAGGCGGAAGCGGCGCGTCGGCAATGTCGAAATCCGCGGGCGCGGGAGCGCCGACGGGGCGCGACTTGAGGCGAATCTGGCGGTTGACAGTCATACTATATTTTTGTAAGCTACTTTCTATTATGCCACTCTTCTCGATCGACCCGGCGCACTCGGAGCTCCTCTTCCAGGTCCGCCATCTGGTCACCAAGGTGCGCGGGCGCTTCACCCGCTTCACCGGCACCATCGAGCTGGACGACCAGCAGCCGCAGCGGTCGTCGCTCCGCCTCGAGATCGACGCCGCGAGCGTCGACACGAGCACCGCCGACCGCGATGCGCACCTGCGGTCCGCCGACTTCTTCGACGTGGAGCACTACCCCACGCTGACGTTCGTGAGCACGCACGTCCACAAACAGAGCGAGGAGCGGTACGACGTCACCGGCACGCTGACCATTCGCGGCGTGGCGAAGCCCGTCACCTTGCCCGTGACGTTCCTCGGCCTCGCGAAAGATCCCTGGGGCAACACGCGCGCCGGCTTCGAAACCGAGATCACGATCAACCGCAAGGACTTCGGGCTGATGTGGAATGCGGCACTCGAGACCGGCGGCTTCCTCGTCGGCGACGAGGTGAAGATTACGGCGTCCGTCCAGGCGGTGCGGCAGTAAACAGATCCCACTCGTCGGCCGCCCGCTGCACGAGCGGCGGCACATCGTCGATCAGCAGATAGCCCTTCGCGACCAGGGCGTCGGCCGCGTCGCGCACCTTCGTCAGGTACTCGTCGCGCGACGCGTACCGCTCCTCGATCGCGCGCCGCGGGTCGTGCGCGGCGGCGCGCAGCGCCCGCGTCGCCGGAAAGGCGATCGAGGCGCCGAGCAGCGACACGAGATCGCTCGGCGCGCCGGACGCGGGGCTGCGGAAATTCCACCCGGTATACGTGGCCAGCGGCACCGACACCTCCGGCAGCCGGATGCCGGCGAGCTCGTTGCCGTCCGCGTCGACCTGCGGCACGAGGAGCGGGAGCGGCGCGCCCGCGCCGGCGCCGCCGGGGACGAACGGGTTCGCGACGCGTGTGCCTGCCGCAATCGTTTTCGGCGACGCGACGCCGGGAATCGCGGGAAAGGCGATCGCCGACGCCTTCACGAGCGTCCGATCGGCGAGCGTGGGATAGGCGCTCGGCGGCGGCGGCGTTCCGGCGCTCACCCATCGGTGCATCGCGAGCAGCAGCGCGCGCATCGACCACCAGTAGTTCACCGGGTTGTCGTGCTGCTGGCCGGCGTCGATCCGCGCCGGAAAGCGGCTCGGCGCGTGCTGCGTGCCGGCGAAAAAGTACACGCGGACGTTGTCGGGCGGCGTGACGTCGCGCGTGCCGTCGGCGGTCGTGTGGACGAGCGCCGCGACGCGTCCCGTGCCCCAGTACTCGACGGGCGTGTTCGTGTAGAACACCTTCGGCTGATGGACGCGCGCGCGCGCGTTCGCCAGCAGGCCGTCTTCGACGCCGCTCACGGGATCCTTCTGGGTCGCGTCGGCAAACGGAAACGACGTCGCCGTGTACACGCCAAGCGTGGTCGGCGTCGACCACCGTTCGTTCAGGTTGATCCGCGCCGCGCCGGCGATGTGCGCGATGACGCCGTCGTACACCTGCCGATCCTTCTCGTCGGTGTTGAATCCCTGATACAGGAAATCGCGCAGGAAGCGGCCGCTCTGCGACGAGCCGAACGCGTACGCGTACTTGGCGGGCGCGAGCGCCGATGGATCGTGCTTCAGCCACGTGCCGAAATCGCGGAACGCCACCAGGCCGAGGCCGGCGATCGGCGGGTTCTGCGCGCGGAACGACAGCTCGTACGTATGCCCCGGCTCGAACCCGCCGTCGAGCGCGACGGCGCGCCCGTTCATGTGCCACTTGGCGCGCGGAATCGTCACGGGCTTCGCGAGCAGCGTCGCGCGGTCGGTCAGCTGCGAGTCGGAGGCGTTGGGATCGATCGGCGCGTAGGCCGCGAGATCGCCGAACGCGAGCTCGGCCGTCTTTGACGACGCGGTCGCCGCGCCGCGGACGACACCGGTCACGCCCATCGCCGCCGGCACGTGGATCTTCATCCCGTCGGGACGAGTGACGTCGAACTCCCATCCGATCCACGCGACGATGAAGCCGCGCTTCTGCAGGAACAGATCGCCGAGGTCGGCGTCGTTGGCGGGATCGTTGTTGCCGCTCGCACGGTTGAAGCCGGTCAGCGCCGGCTTGCCGCCGCGATTCAGCACGTCGACGAGCACGGCGTTGTTGCCGCGCGCGGCATCCTTCGGCCGCAGGATGTAGAGGTCCGCCGAGAACTCGACCTTGCCGTCCGCGTTCGTCGGCGCCTTGTCGAGATCGGCGACGATCGCGTTGCGGGGATCGTGCGGATCCACGGCGAAGTGCGCCGTGCCGACGATCTTCTCGTAGCCGGACGCGCCCATGTCGGCGCGCGTCTTCACCTCGACGCGTGTGAGCTCCGCGCGCGCGGGCGCGACGAGGGCGAGAGAAAGAAAAAGGCCGGCGGCAGCGAGCCGACCGGCCAGACGGAGTCGGTGATGCGCGGCAGACATGCCGCGCATCCTAGCACTTTAGTGAACGGGACCGTCCCAGAGAATGTTGCGGTGGCGCCAGTCGTCAGCGAGGATCGACCAGAGCGCCTGGTCGTGATGCTCGCCGTTGCGCGAGAACGATTTGCGCAGCACGCACTCCTGCACGGCACCCATCTTCCGCAGCGCGCCGTTACCCCGGCCGTTGCGGACCGCCGCGCGCGCTTCGAGCCGGTGCACGCCGACCGTGTCGAACGCGAAGTCGAGCAACAGCGACGCGCCTTCCTTGAAGATTCCGCTGCCCCAGAACTCGGAGCCGATGGCGAATCCCCACTCCGCGGTGCCGAACCCGGGCTCGAGCTGCCGCAGCTGGAAGATGCCGATCGCGGTGTCGTTGATCGTCACCGCGAAGCAGGCGTAAAGGCCGGCGGCGCGCTGACACAGCGTCCAGGCGATGAAGCGTTCGAATCCCTCGACGGTGCTCGGCGGCGGCGAGATGAACCGCGCCACTTCCTCGGTCGTCAGCATCGCAAACAGCGACGGCGCGTCCGAGGTGCGCAGCTCGCGCAACACGATCGTCGTGCCGGCGAGCACCGGCAGTTGACGCTGCCAGTCCGTTGTCGTGAGGCCGACCGCCGGTTGGACCGCGATCGAGTCGAGCTCGGGACGGTAAGGCATCTGTTCCATGGCTAGATGCTCCCGGTCGACGTCGAGTCCAGCGTCGGCAGACTCGTCGTCTTCGTGGTGGTCGCGACTGTGGTATCCGTCGTCGACGTCGTCGTGTCAGACGACGGATCGGTCGGCGTCGTGCTCGCCGGATCCGTCGACGTGGACGGATCGGTGGTCGTCGTCGTGGTCGTAGTCGTCAGAGACGTGTCGGTCGGCGTCGTCGTCGTCGCCACAACCGGCGGCGGTGGTGGTGGCGGTGGCGGCGGTGGCGGCGGCACATCGAGCGTGGCGAGCACCGCGAACACCTGCTCGTCGGTCATGAATCGCAGCAGCCAGCTCCAGTTGGTGAACTGCACCGACCCGCTGACCGGCGACGTCCACGCGGTCGATCCATCAGCCGCCGCGGTGCCCCACACGATGTTCTCGTCGCCATCGTCGGTGCCCCAGACGATGTTCTCGTCGCCGTCGGCCGTGCCCCAGACGATGTTCTCGTCGCCGTCGTCGGTGCCCCAGACGATGTTGTCGTCGGTGCACGACGAGGAATCGCACGACGTGCCCCAGACGATGTTCTCGTCGCCGTCGGCCGTGCCCCAGACGATGTTGTCGTCGCTGTCCGCGGTGCCCCAGACGACGTTGTCGCAATCGGAGCCGCCGCAGTCGGTGCCCCAGACGATGTTCTCGTCGCCATCGTCGGTGCCCCAGACGATGTTGTCGCACGTGTCGTCGCCGCACGCCGTGCCCCAGACGATGTTCTCGTCACCGTCGTCGGTGCCCCAGACGATGTTGTCGCACGTGTCGTCGCCGCACGCCGTGCCCCAGACGATGTTCTCGTCCTCGCTCGTCTTGACCGCGCCCCAGTTCGTGCCGACCTGGAAGGCGTTCGCCGCGGGCTTGATGAAGCCGCCCGACAGTCGGTGGTTGCCCCAGATGATCTGCTTGCTCCAGATGCTCTGCGACGGAACCGGATCGCCGGGGTTGGCGGTCGCGAAGAAGCGCGCGAGGCGCGTCGCGCCGAGCGTGTTGAGGAAGCCGGCACCCTGCGTGAGCGGGTCGTAGCCCGAATACGCCTGCGCCGTGTACTGCAGGATCGCCTTCACCAGGTTCGGCGTCAGGTTCGGGTTCGCCTGAATCATCAGCGCGACGGTGCCGGTGACGACCGGCGCCGCCATGCTCGTGCCGCTCAGGCTCAGATACGGCTGATACGGCGTCGAGGTGCTGCCGCTGACGAGATATGGCGTCTTGCTCGCGTAGAAGTTGCTGCCCGGCGCCGCCAGCGACACCGTGCCGGTGCCCGGGGCGACGAGATCCGGCTTCGCCGTCCAGTCCTTGAACGTCGGACCGCGCGAGCTGAACGACGCCATCACGTCGTCCGCGCGCGTCGCGGTGCCCTGCGTGCTCGACGCACCGACCGTGATCACCCACGGCGCGTTGCCCGGCGCTGCGATGCCGCCGTACTGCGTCTGCCCCGCCGCGTTCTTGCCGGCGTTGCCCGCGGCCGCGACGACGACGACGCCCGCGTCGACGACCGCCTTGGCGGCGAGCGTCAGCGGATCGGTCCAGTAGGACTCGTGAATGCCCGCGCCGATCGAGATGTTGACGACGCGGATGTGGTACTGCGCGTGGTTCGCGAGAATCCAGTCGAACGCCGCGATGATGTTGCTGACGGTGCCGTTGCCGTTGCCGTCGAGGACTTTCAGCGAGACGAGGTTCGCGTCGGGCGCGACGCCCGCCTTCTGACCGCGCGAGTCGTAGCCGTTGCCGGCGATGATGCCCGCGACGTGCGTGCCGTGGCCGTAGTCGTCGTAGGGCTGCAGCTGGCCGTTCACGAAATCGACGAACGCGGAGACGCGCTGGTTGCCGAACGGATAGGTGCCCTGGCCCGCCGCACGCGGCGTCAGGTCGTCGTGCCACGACGTGATGCCCGAGTCGATGACCGCGACGCCGACGCCGGCGCCGGTCAGCCCGTAGCCGCGCTGCACCGGCCGCGCGCCGATCGTCAGCGCGGTGCGGTAATTCGTCTTCGCGATCGGACGATCGAAGTCGACGCGCAGCACCGACGGATGCGCCGCCA
>Ga0070741_10006046_pt1 | contig 26296 bp, 27 predicted proteins | sample Coa_R1_4_FD_66440 | JGI IMG/M metagenome (GOLD analysis project Ga0070741, IMG submission 66440) | Surface soil microbial communities from Centralia Pennsylvania, which are recovering from an underground coalmine fire - Coalmine... | ecosystem: Environmental > Terrestrial > Soil > Unclassified ... | reverse complement strand
CGCGGCCCGGGCGGCGTCGAGCACGTCGGTGGCCACGTGGCTGCCGAACCCGATCGTGCGCACGCCCGCGGGCAGGGCGACCAGCGCATCCAGGGCGTCGGGTCGGGCCAGGTCGAGAACCACCAGGTCCCCGGCCTCCACCCCCTCCAGTTCGGCCACGCTCCGCACGAACCGCACGCCCGGGGCGGCGGACGAGATCTTGGAGCGGTCCATCAGGTCCGTCACCCACGCCACGATGCCGCCGCTCACGACCGCACCCCGCTCCCGCTGCCGTGCCGCTGCTTGTGCTCCCACGCCTTGGCCGCTCCCCACGCCAGCCCGGCCTCGCCCACCTCGGGGCCGAAGTCGGCGAACGACGCGGGCGTGAGGTCGTAGGGGTCGTCCGGGAAGCGCTCCGCGGCGAACGCGTCCCGGGGAACGGGCGGCACCCCGGCGGCCCGCAGCACCTCGGTCGGGTACCGCACCACGCCCCGCAACAGGGCCAGCGGCGTGGTGCGCTGCTCGTCCACGTCGGCCGCCAGGAGGGCCCGCAGGCCGGGCAGCACGTCGACAACGGCCCGCTCCCCCGCGGCCCGAGCCTCATCCTCCAGTCCCTGCGCGCGGGCCGCCACGCAGGCAGCCACCCAGCCGGGGAGGGCGGCCTCCACCGCGTCCGCCAAGTTCACGGCGAGACGGCCCGGGACGCGGCCTTCAGCAGCGCGGGCGGGATGTGGTCGGTCTCGCACGACAGCCGTACCTCGGCCCCGTCGAGCACCACCGTGGCCACCTGGCAGGCGATGAGGTCGGTCTTGGGAATCGGCACCGTCAACGCCGGCAGCGACCCCAGCTGCAGGCGCAGGTTGCCGTTGACCACCGAGGGCACGGCCACCACCGTCTGGCCCCGCACGTCGACGGTGAGCTTGCCGGACGACACCGTGACAGGGAACCCGACGCGCCGGGCCAGCTCGCGCTCGTCGATCCCCACGGTGACGACGCCCTTGCGGATGCTGGTGAGCTCGACCTTGCGCTGGGCGAGGAGCTTGACCTTCTCCAGGTGGACGTCGTAGAGCTGGACCCGCACGGTCGAGAACGTGATCGCCTGGGCGGCCACGTGGTGCACCACCAGGTCGAGGTCGCCGGCCGACCCGCTCACCAGCAGCCGGCCCACGAACGGGAACGAGTGGATGGTGGCCTTGGCGCTGGCGCCCTGGCCCGCTTGGATCTGGGCTCGCTGCTCGATCTGGTGCTGCGCGTACTGCCGAGCCGCCACGTCACCGCCGCCGAGCAACAGCACGACGACCCCCAGGCCGATGAGCTTGCGCAGGGCTCAGCCCTCGACCACGTCGCCCAGGCGGTCGACCTCGATGCCCAGCTGGTGGAGCCAGTCGATGGCCCGCTCCACGGCGTCGTCCTCGCCACCCAACTCGCAGATGATCCACCCCACGTGCTCCTCCACGCTGGCCCGGCGGATGTTGGGCAGCACATCGAACTCCCGCACCAGGCGAGCGATGACCGGCTCCCGGATGAGGTGCTCCGGGAAGGTGAGCTTGACCCGCTCGGACTTCATCACGACGTCTTTCCCCATTTCATCGGCCGAGGACCGCGTTCAGGTTCCCGGAGCGGAAGCCTTGCAGGTCGAGGGTGACGTACCGGTACCCGGCCTCCTGCACGGCCGCCACCACCGCCTCCCGGGCGGCGAGCACGGCCTCCAGCTCCTCGACGGGCAACTCCAGGCGGGCCAGGTCGCCGTAGTGGCGGACCCGCAGCTGGCGGAACCCCAGCGCCCGCAGGCCCGATTCGGCCGCGGCCACCGACGACAGGACGCCCACCGTAACCGGCGTGCCGTACGGGACCCGCGACGCCAGGCAGGCCGCCGCCGGCTTGTCCCACGTGCGCAGGCCCAAGGCCTTCGACGCCGCCCGTACGCCGGCTTTGGTGAAGCCGGCCTCGACCAGCGGGAAGCGCGCCCCCCGCTCGCCCGCGGCCTGCTGGCCCGGGCGGTGGTCGCCCAGGTCGTCCACGTTCACGCCCAGCACCACCGTGCCCTCAAAGGGCGCCAGCGCGTCCATCAGGGCCGACTTGCAGTGGAAGCAGCGCTGGCCGTCGTTGGCCGAGTAGGCCGGGTCGGCCAGCTCGTCGGTGTGCACGGCCTGCCAGCGCAGGCCCCACTCGGCGGCCAGCGCCCCGCAGTCCTGCTCCTCCTCGGGCGCCAGCGAGGGCGACACGGCGGTGACGGCCAGGGCCCGGGTGCCGAGCACGTCGTTCGCCACCCATGCCAGGAAGGCCGAATCGGCCCCGCCGCTGAAGGCCACGACCACGTCGCCGCCCTCCCCCAGCGACTGCAGCCGGGACCGCAGTGCAGCCATGTCACCAATTGGGTCACCAATGGGGTCACCAATGGGGTCACCAATTGGGTCGCGCATCGGGTCGCTCATCGGGTCACCCATCGAACACCTCGATCCGGATCCGTTTGTTGCCTTTGCCCTTGGACTCTGTCTTGACCACCCTGATCCGTCCCACCTCGTCGGTCGATCGCACATGGGTACCGCCGTCGGCCTGCTTGTCGAGCCCCACGATGTTGACCACCCGGATCTCCGTCACCGAATCGGGAATGAGGTTGACCTTGGTGCGGATGAGGTCCTCGTCCTCCACGGCCACGTCCCTGGGGAGGAACGCCACCTCGATGGGCCGGGCCGCGGCCAGCTCGGCGTTCACCCTCGCTTCCACGGTGGCGCCGAACCCCTCGGGCAGCGGGTCGAACTCGAAGTCCATGCGGGCGGCCAGCGGTTCCATGTTGCCGCCCGTGACGGCCGTGCCCCACTCGTTCCATATGACACCGCACAACACGTGCAGGGCGGTGTGGGTGCGCATGAGCCGGTGCCGGCGCTCCCATTCGATCTGGCCGTGGACCACCTGCCCGACCTGGAGACCGTGGTCCGCGCCGACCGTGTGCCACACGGTTTCGCCCTCCTTGCGCACGTCGGTGACGGCGACCCCGTCGAGCGTGCCGGTGTCGTGCGGTTGGCCACCGCCGGTTGGGTAGAAAACCGTACGATCAAGGGCAACGGCGGCATCATCGCCGTCGCCGCGGACGGCAAGAACCGTGGCGTCGCAGGCCTGGAGGTAGGCATCACGCAAGCAGAGCAAGTCGGTCACTGCCGTCTGATTCTGCCTGACTGTGCGTACACTTCGGCCACCAGATGAGAAGGGGGCATGTGCACATGACTGAGACGAGGCGCCGAATTGGCGCTGCGGCTGCGTTGTTTGTAGTGCTGGCGCTGGTGCTGGCGGCCTGCGGCAAGAGCAGCAACAAGAGCAGCACCAGCACTTCGAGCGGGGCGAGCGCTGGCGGCGTGACGTGCAGCAACATCGCCATCGGGTTCTTCGGAGCGCTGACGGGCGACGCCGCCAACCTGGGGATCAACGAGGCCAATGGCACCAAGTTGGCCATCGACCAGTTCAACAAGAAGAACAGCAACTGCCAGGTCGGGTTCGAGAAGCTCGACTCCGCGGGCGACCCCGCCCAGGCACCGGCCCTGGCGCAGAAGGCGGTGAGCAACGCCAAGATCGTCGGCCTCGTGGGTCCCGCCTTCTCGGGTGAGTCCAAGGTTGCCGACCCGATCTTCAACGAGGCGGGCCTGCCCATCATCACCGCGTCGGCCACCAACCCGGCGCTGTCGAAGAACGGCTGGAAGATCTTCCACCGGGCCGTGGGCAACGACAACGCCCAGGGACCTGCGGCAGCCAAGTACATGACCGGCACCCTCAACGCCAAGAAGATCGCCGTGCTCGACGATGCCAGTGAATACGGCAAGGGCATCGCCGACATCGTGCGGGACAAGGTGAAGTCGTCGGGGGCCACGGTCACGGTGTCGGAGTCGATCGATCCCAAGGGCACGGACTTCTCGTCCACGGTCAACAAGATCAAATCGGCCGGCGCTGACGCCGTCTTCCTCGGTGGCTACTACCAGGCCGGTGGCGTGCTGGCCAAGCAGCTGAAGGATGCCGGGGTCAACGGCACCTTCGTCGGTCCCGACGGTGTGAACGACAAGGGCTTCGTGTCCGCGGCCGGCGCCGCCGCCGAGGGCGCGATCCTGCTCGCCCCCGCGGCCCCGATCGACAAGGTACAGGGCGGGGCCGAGTTCCAGTCGGCCTACAAGGCCGCCTTCGGCCAGGACGTGGGCCTCTACTCGGTGGAGGCGTACGACGCGGCCAACGCCTTCCTCGAGGCGATCGGCAAGGGCAACACCACTCGCCAGAAGATCAACGACTATCTGAACACCACGCTGAACTACCAGGGCCTCTCCAAGACCCTGAAGTTCGACAGCACCGGTGAGCTCGAAGGTCAGGTCACCGTCTACGCCTACAAGGTGCAGAGCGGCGTGATCAACGGTCTGGCGCCCATCTCGGGATAGCCCCGCACGGCATCGACGAATTCGATTGGGGGCGCTCCGGCGCCCCCAATCACGTCGGGGGAGACACGCATCCAGTTCTCGAACCTGATCCACCAGTTCTGGCCGAACACCGTCGACGGCCTCACCGTCGGCGCCATCTACGCACTCGTCGCCCTGGGGTACACGCTCGTGTACGGCGTGCTCGGCCTCATCAACTTCGCCCATTCCGAGGTCTTCATGATCGGGACCATGGGCGCCCTCTTCGCCTCCCGGGCCATGGACATCCACCCGGGTGTGGGAAGCGTCCACTCAGGTCTCGCCCTCGTGCTGATCCTGGTGGGATGCCTGCTGGCCGCCATGGCGGCGTCGGGCACCATTGCCGTGGCCCTGGAGCGGATCGCCTACCGTCCCTTGCGAAAACGGGGAGCCAGCCGGCTGGCCGCGCTGATCTCTGCCATCGGGGCATCGCTCTTCTTGTCCGAGCTGTTCGGCTGGAGCAAGTTCGCCAAGTTCCTGCACATCCACGTGCGCAGCTTCGAGCCGTTCCCGCGCCTGATGAACAAGAGCACGCTGTTCACGTTCTTCGGCGCCAACGTGCGCACCGACAAGGCCGTCATCATCGTGTCTGCCCTGGTCATGATGATCGTGCTCGACCGCTTCGTCCGCCGGAGCCGCCTGGGCCGGGGCATCCGGGCGGTGGCCCAGGACCCCGAGACGGCATCGCTCATGGGCGTGAACATCGATCGCATCGTGTCGGCCACGTTCCTGCTGGGCGGGATCATGGCCGGGGCGGCCGGGCTCCTGTTCCTGCTCTTCTACGAGAACACCGTCTACAACGTTGGCTTCGTGCTCGGCATCAAGGCCTTCACCGCGGCCGTGCTCGGCGGCATCGGCAACCTCCGGGGTGCCCTGCTGGGTGGCCTCACCTTGGGGTTGTTGGAGAAGTACGGCGGGTCGGTGTTCGGCGCGCAGTGGATCGACGTGATCGCCTTCGTGCTCCTCGTGCTCATTCTCATGGTCCGGCCCAACGGCCTGCTGGGCCAGGCCCTGTCGAAGGCCAGGGCGTAGTGGCACGGCCCCGGCTCGACCTGTGGGCGCCCGTCCGCCGCCTGGAGCTCACCGGGCGGGCAGCCGTGTGGTGGCAGGCCCAGTCCAAGCTCACCCGGGCGGCCGCGATGGTGGTGCTGGCGGCCTTCTTCTACGCCCTGCCGCTGTTCAAGGTCCCGATCCTCGACACGCCCCAGTCCGACTTCGCGAGCGTCCTCTTCTACCCCGTGGGCATCTACGTGCTCATGGCCATGGGCCTCAACGTGGTGGTGGGGCTGGCCGGCCTGCTCGACCTCGGGTACGTCGCCTTCTTCGCCATCGGCGGCTACGCCATGGGTTTGCTCGGCGTGCACCTGCACTGGAACTTCTGGGAGGTGCTGCCCGTCGCCGTGCTGGCGTCGATGACGGCCGGCGTCATCCTGGGCACGCCCACCCTGCGCCTCCGGGGCGACTACCTGGCCATCGTCACCCTGGGGTTCGGGGAGATCATCCGCATCACCGCCCGCAACTCCGACCCGCTGGGCGGCCCTCGCGGCATCTTCGGCATCCCCCATCCGCCCAACGTCGGGAGCCTCAAGTTCGGCATCCTCGACCCCAAGCCGTACTACTGGCTGCTGCTCACGCTGATCATCGTAGTGATCGGGATCGTGCGGCGGTTGGAGCAGAGCCGGGTGGGGCGGTCGTGGACGGCCATCCGGGAGGACGAGGACGCGGCGGAGCTCATGGGCGTCCCCACCTTCCGCTTCAAGCTGTGGGCCTTCGCCATCGGGGCCGGCATCGGTGGCGCCGGTGGCAGCGTGTTCGCGTCGAAGGTCATCTCCATCGTCCCCGACAACTACCCGCTGATCCTGTCCATCCTGTTCCTGGCCGCCGTGGTGCTGGGCGGGTCGGGGAACCTGGCCGGCGTGATCGTGGGCGCCTTCGTGGTGGCGTACCTGCCCGAGCGCTTCCGTGGCTTCGCCGAGTTGCGGGTGCTCATCTTCGGCGCCGCGCTGGTGATCATGATGATCTTCCGGCCCCAGGGGCTGATCCCCAACCGGCGGCGAGCGGCGGAGATGGAGGACACACCGGGCGGGGGCGGCCTGGGCGCGCTGGGCGGCGAGCTTCCCGGCACGGCCGGTGCCGCGGGGGCAGCCGATGCCTGACCGGTTGCTGGAACTGGCCAGCGTCACCATGCAGTTCGGCGGGCTCACCGCCCTGTCGGAGGTGGACCTGCACGTGGACGAGGGTGAGATCATGGCCCTCATCGGCCCCAACGGGGCGGGCAAGACGACGGTGTTCAACGTCATCACCGGCGTGTTCCACCCGACGCACGGCGATGTGTTGTTCCGGGGCCAGTCGATCGTCGGCCTCAAGCGCTACCAGGTCACCAAAGCGGGCATCGCCCGCACGTTCCAGAACATCCGGCTGTTCCCCAACATGTCGGCGCTCGAGAACGTGATGGTGGGGGCCGACGCCCGCCACGAGACCAGCGTGCCCGGCGCCGTGCTCCACCTGCCCCGCCACAAGCGGGAGGAACTCAAGGGTCGGGAGCGGGGGCTGGAGCTGCTCGAGCTCGTGGGCATCCGCCACCGGGCCGAGGAGACGGCGCGCAACCTGCCCTACGGCGACCAGCGCCGGTTGGAGATCGCCCGGGCCCTGGCCACCGGGCCGCAACTGCTGCTGTTGGACGAGCCCGCCGCCGGATTCAACCCAGCCGAGAAGCGGGCCCTCATCGCCCTCATCCGCAAGATCAGGGACACCGGGTACACGGTCCTGCTCATCGAGCACGACATGGGCCTGGTGATGGGCATCTCCGACCGTATCGCCGTGCTCGACTTCGGCGAGAAGATCGCCGACGGCCTGCCCGCCGAGATCCAGCGGGACGAGCGAGTCATCCAGGCCTACCTGGGAGCGCCGGCAGATGCCTGAGGCCCTGCTGGAGCTGGACACGGTGCACGTCCACTACGGCAAGGTCGAGGCCCTGAAGGGCATCTCCTTCACCGTCAACGAGGGCGAGATCGTCACCCTCATCGGCGCCAACGGGGCGGGCAAGACCACCACCCTCAAGACGGTGTCGGGCGTGCGAGCCGTCAGCGCCGGGTCCATGCGGTTCCAGGGCGAGGACATCGTGGGCGTGGCTCCCCACAAGCTGGTCGAGCTGGGCATCTGCCAATCGCCCGAGGGGCGAGCCATCTTCCCGGGCATGACCGTGCGCGAGAACCTGGAGATGGGTGCCTACACCCGCAAGGGCGACCTGTCGGCCGACTACGAGCGGGTCTTCGACCTCTTCCCCCGGCTGCGTGAGCGGCATGACCAGCCCGGGGGCACGCTGTCGGGCGGCGAGCAACAGATGCTCGCCATCGGCCGGGCGTTGATGGCCCGGCCCAAGCTGCTCCTGCTGGACGAGCCGTCCATGGGTCTGGCGCCCATGCTGGTGGCGCAGATCTTCAAGATCATCACCGAGATCAACCAGCAGGGGACGACGATCCTGCTGGTGGAGCAGAACGCCGCCCAAGCCCTGCAGCGAGCCCACCGGGCCTACGTGCTGGAGGTGGGCCGGGTGGTGAAGTCGGCCGTGGCTCGCGACCTGCTGGACGACGACGCCGTGCGTGCCGCCTACCTCGGCGGCGACGTGGGCGAAGGCATGCGCCCGTCCTAACCCCAGCGTTCTGTTGCAACTGGGTTGCGGTACTCGCAACTGAGTTGCAACAGAACGGGTTGGCTAGGAGAGGCCGAGGTTGTGCAGCAGCTCGTCGAGGGGGGCGATGAGGCCGGTGAAGAAGGGCCCGAACTCGGCGTAGGTGGCCGAGGCCTCGTCGAAGCGCATGGTGTAGACGCACTCCTTGAGGTCGTCGGGGTGGCGGGCGAAGAGGGTGACCCCCCACTCGTAGTCGTCCAGCCCGGTGGAGCCCGTGACCAGCTGCAGCACCCGCCCGGCGAACGTGCGGCCGGTGCCGCCGTGCTCGATCATGAGCCGCTCGCGCTCGTCGTAGGGCTGGCCGTACCAGTTCTGGCCCACGTTGCGCCGCTTGGACATGGGGTAGAAGCACACGGCGGGCATGCCCTCGGGCGGCAGGTTCGGGTAGAGCCTTGGCCGCAGGCGCTCCTCGGGCATCCCCTTGGTGTACTCGGACGTCTCGGTGAGCGACACGTAGCTGTCCACCACGTCGAGCCCGGCCGACTGGAGCGCCGACTGCAACGCCCGCAGCCGCCACAGGTCGGGGCCCACGGCCAGGAACCCGATGTCGGCCTTGTGGCCGAGCACGGCGAAGGGCACGACCTGGTGGTCGCCCTCGGACGCGCCCTTGACGGCGATGCGCACGGCCTCGGCGTCGACCCCCCGGCCGGCGCCGATCTTGCAGAACAGGTGGAGCACGCCCCATCCGACAGACGGGGAAACGGGTTCGGTCACTTCGCCTCCGGAGTACGCGCTCGGCGGGACGGCGCCTTGGCCTTGCCGTCCCCATTCCCATTCCCATCCCCGTTGAGCGGCACGGCCCGGGCCCGCCGCCGCGGCCGGGTGGCCACTGCGGCTTCCTCGCCCGCGCCCTCGCCGCCTTCAGGCTCGTCCGCGCCCAACCGCAACCGGCGGGACCGCCGTGACGGCCCGCCGCTCACGTCGATGACGCCCGCCTCGATGGCCGGCAGCTCGCGATCGATGGGCGAGTTGGTCTGGTGGGCGACCAGGGCGGCTCGGTGGTACTCCTCCAGCAGCTGGGGCACACCCGCCTGCCAGTAGGTGCGGCCGTCGACCGTGGGCCCCTCGGTGCCTTCGAGGATGGCGGCCACGTCCTCACCGGAGATGGTCTTGTGCACCTCCAGCGCGTGGGTGACGGCCAGGATCTCGTGCCGGTTCTCCTCCAGCAGCGACACCGTGCGCTCGTAGAGCTCCCGCAGCTTGGACTCCACCGCCTGGCCGAAGGGCCCGTCCATCACCAGGCGGTCGGCCCCGTCCTCGATCCTGAAGTTGACGGCGCCGATGCTGCCGATGGTGACCTCCCGGGACGACAGCATGTCGCCCATGGCATGGCGGGAGATGGCGGTGGTGACCAACCGGGTGGCCGCGCCCATGTCGCCGCCCACGCCCTGGGTGTTGTCGCCCTCGTAGAACATGCGCTCGCCGGCCAGCGAGGCGAGGAACGTCATGACGTCGTTCTCCACCTCGGTGCGCCAGTCGACGAAGCGCTCCTCCAACGGGATCTCGTTGACGAAGCCACCGTTGCCGTTGCGCCCCTCGATGGTGGCCACGTCGATGGTGGTGTGGCGCTTCAGGCGGTACATGGCCACGGCGTGGCAGGCCTCGTGCAGGGCGATGTTGTGGCGCTCCCGCTGCACGTAGTCCATGCCGTCGGGCATGCCGTAGGTCTTCAGGGCCTTGGCCTTGAGGACGTCGAGCCAGGAGACGGTCTCCCGCCCGTCCCTGATGGCGAGCACCAGGGCTTCGTTCACCATGTCCTTGATGGACGCGCCCGTGGCGTAGGGAGAGATGATGGCCAACCGGTCGATCTGCTCGTCGGTGAGTTCGTGGCTGATCTTCGACAGGTAGCCCTCGAACGTGCGCTTGCGGCCTTCCTTCTTGGGATAGCCGACCTTGTAGATGCGGTCGATGCGGCCGGGCCGAAGCAGGGCCTCGTCCAGGGCGCTGGGCATGTTGGTGGCCATCATGATGATGATGCGGTACTTGGGCGGGGCCTTGGGCCGCATGCCCAATACCCGCCTGATGACCCGGTTGACGAACCCGCGCGGCTTCTTGAGGCCGCTGATCTCGGTGAGCAGGGCCTGCAGCGTGCCCATGCCACCCCCGCCCCCCATCCCCGCGCCCATCACGAATGGCCGCGGCCCGGCCAGCACCCGCTGGCTCCCGGGCGAGGCATAGGCCACGGCCCCGCACGCGTCGGGCTGGGCCCAGCTGGGCAGGGCCTCCTCGGCCGGCGCCGCGTTGTTGAAGCCGCCGGCCAATTGGCCCCGGTTGCCCAGGGCGTCGGCCTCGTCGAAGAAGACGATCACGCCGCCGTAGCGCACGGCCAGCTTCCGCAGCTTCCGGAACAGGCTCTTGACCTTGAGGATGCCCACCCCGAAGAACATGTTGATGAAGGCGCCCGGGTCGACGAACACGAAGGGCTTGCCCGTCTCGCCCGCCACCGCCTCGGCGATCAGCGTCTTGCCCGTACCGGGCGGGCCCCAGAGGAGGATGCCGCCGGGGACGTACCCGCCCTTCTCCTCGATGGACTCCGGGTTCTCGAGGAAGACCATGTTCTCCTTGACGCGCTCGAGGACCGCGTCCTGGCCCCACACGTCAGTGAACCGGGTCTTGATGTCGTCGGGGAAGTAGACCTCGGTGCCACCCCGCGACAGGAACCAGAAGATCGCCCCGAACTGCCCGACGGCGATGAACATGATGAGCGCGGCCTGGGCCACGAAGGGCATCGACGACCAGATGGCATGGGGCAGGCGGAACAGGCCCTCGACGGGCGGCACCCGGTAGATGCGCCCGAGGATCATGGCGATGACGCCGACGAACACGAGCCACTTGCAGGCCCGGGCCAACCGGTAGCGGTTCCAGTCGTTGAGGCGGCCGGTCTGGCGGTTGAGGCCACCGAAAACCCGCTCGGTCCAGAACTGGTGGTACCACCCCAGGTTCTCGCTCAGCAGGTAGTGGCCCTGGCGGATGAGCTCCAGGCAGCCGAGCACCAACACCCACGCCCCCGAGCGCAGCTGCTGGCGAGCGGCGTCGGAGAAGGGCACGAGCGGGTTGTTGGACATGACGTTCCACACCAGGACCAGCCAGGCCATGGCGAAGAACACGAGGAACTTCACCCGGTCCCACAACGCCAACGGCTTGCGGGTGCGCAGCTCGTCCCGTTTGGCGGCCGCGCTGTCGGGCGGCGGCGTGGGCCCACTGTCGTGGTCAGGCCAGGCGAGCGTGGGAAGGGGCCCGTCTTCAGCCATGGCTCAGCGCTCCTTCACGGTCCACGACGAGATGATCTGGTTGATCAGCCGTTCGTTGGACTTGTAGCAATCGGCCTGGCACCCCACGGCCAGGATGTCGACACGGCTGGTCTTGGCGTCGACCAGGGCGATCTGGTGGAACGTCACGGACTTGTTGTTGGCCGAGTTGTGCAGCGTGGCCACGAACTCGTTGCCCCGCAGCCCGCCGGGGCGGTTGAGGTCCCGGATGCTCAGCAGTTCGACGCCGGCGGAGGCGGCGCTGTCGGCCGCCGCCGGGTCGACCGGTAGCAGCTCCTTGCGCAGGTCGGCCAATGCGTAGGCGTCGCGCTCCTGGGGCGACAGCAGGCGGGACTTGGCGAACCCCCACGGGCTGCCCGAGGCGTCGAGCACGTGGTCGAGCGACGGCTTGGGCGAGGCGTCGAAAGCGAGCGTCCAGATCTGGGCCTTGGCCGCCTTGAGCTGCGAGTCGGTGAGCTGCTGGCCGGCGAGCAGGGTGTCCTCGCTGTAGAGCGTCCACGCCGAGGGCACCTTGAAGAAGGCCTGGCTCTTGGCACTCTTCACGTAGTGGTAGCGGGGGCCGCCGCATGCGGCCAGGGCCAGGGTCAGGGCGACCAGCACGACAGCAGTGCCGATGAGCCGTCGGCTCGCGCGTCCCGCGAGGTGCCCCACGGGGACAAGGCTACCGGTGATCGCATGGTTGGTGATCCGGCCTCCTGCCCTGTGTTTGCAACATCATGGAGGGATGCGGCGACGCCTCCTCGCCCTCGCCGTGCTCGCCGTGCTCGCCCCGTTGCCGCCGGCGCGTGCGGCCGTGCCCGTGCTCGTGGTGGACGGGAAGGGCTTCGGCCACGGCGTGGGCATGGCCCAGGACGGGGCCTACTGGATGGGCCGCTCGGGGGCGACGACGGCCCAGATCCTGGGCCAGTTCTATCCGGGGACGAAGGTGGCCAAGGCGTCCAGCGAGGTGCGGGTCGTGGTGCTCCCGGCGAGCCCGGACGGCACTGTCATCGTGGCCTTCCCCAACGGCGGCGAGGTGCGCGATGCCCGCAGCGGCGCCCAGTCGGCCGGCTTCCCCGTCCAGGTGCCGCCGGGAGGCCAGGTGCGGCTGCACGGGGACGGGACGCGGTACTGGGTCGAGGGCGGGCAGGCGCAGGGTCAAGCCCAGGGGGGCCAGCCCCAAGCCCAAGCCCAAGCCCAGGGGGGCTGGAACCAGCCCGCCGATCCCACCGTCCGCGCCGCCCAGCTCCCCACGACGACCACCACCGACGTACCCACGACCACCACCACGAGCATGCCCACGACCAGCACCACCTCCACCACCCAGCCACCCAGCACCACCACGTCGACCACCGCACCTGAGCCGCCTCCGTCCTCCCCGCCGCCCCCGCCCCAACCGTCGGGCCCCACCACCTCCCGCTCGTTGTGGGCGGTGCCGTCGGGCAGCGGCACCGTCGCCGTCCCCGCCCGTGACCGGCGCTACCGCGGGGTCGTCGAGGCCACCGCCGCCGGCGGCCCCTTCCGCCTGGTCAACCAGGTGGACGTCGAGCAGTACCTCCGGGGCATGGGCGAAGTGCGGGACCCCCGGTGGCCCGCTGCCTCCCTGCGGGCCCAGGCCATCGCCGCCCGCACGTACGCGCTGCGGGCCACCGCGGCCGGCAACGAGCTGTGCGACGACACCCACTGCCAGGTGTACCTCGGCGCCCAGGTCGAGTACGCGGCCATGGACAAGGCCGTGTCCGACACCCGGGGCCAGGTGCTCACCTTCGGCAAGGGCCTGGCGTCCACCGTCTACTCGGCCAACGGGGGCGCCTACTCGGCCAGCCGGACCGAGGGGTTCGGCACCCCCGACGACGGTGGCTACCCGTACCTGCGACCGGCGCCCTATCCCACCCAGGATCCGTCGCCCTGGACCGTGCGCATCGGCATGGGCGACGTGGCCGCCCGCCTGGGCTACCCGGCGGGTCAGCTGGCCGGCGCGGCGGTGAGCAGGATGGGCCCGTCCGGCCGGGTGCTCGAGGTGCGCCTGGACGGGGGCGCCGGGCCCCGGACGGTCACGGGCCTGGCCTTCGCCAAGGCCTTCGCCCTGCGCTCCACCCTGTTCACGGTGGCGGCCGGCTCGGCCGACGCGGCGCCGCCCCCGCCGCCCAGCGGCGACATCATCCAGGCCCTGCCCGAGCAGGCCGGCGCCACCTACGACCCCAACGCTCTCCCCCCCGTGCCCTTGGCGTCCGAGCTGGCGGCCAAGACCGTGCCCACGCTGCCCACCGGTCCCACCGACGCGGTGCCGCCCTTCCGCTTCGCCCCCGTCCGTCCCCGCGCCCACGACTGGCCGTGGGTCAGCCTCGGCGCCTTCGCCGTGCTGGTCCTCGTGGCCACCGGCGGGGCGCTGGTGACGCTGCTCAGGACGCGCACGGCCGCAGGGAAACGCTGGTTACCCTGGTGAGGAACGAGGCCCGGCCGGGCCTCCGGGGGACCTCGGGGAGAGCTATGCGACTGGTGCGCTGGCGGCGGATGACGGCTGCACTGGCGTGTCTCGTGGTGGGCATGCTTCCCGCCGTCGTCGCCCGGCCGGCCCCTGCCGCCGGGCCGGCGGCAGGGGCCTTCATCGACAGCGAGGTGGGCGACACCGCCGGCGGTGGCGCCACCCAGTCGTTCGCCGCGCCCGGCGACCTCATCACCCCGTCGAGCACCCAGTCGACCTTCTCCCTCACCGTGGCCTGCACCCCGCAGCCCACCTGCTCGTCCGGCAACCGCCTGGTGGTGAACCTTGCCACCGCGAACGGTGCCCCTTGGGCCGTGCAGTCGTACGAGGACGCCCAGAAGGCGGCCGACACCTCCCATCCCGGCCTGGACGTGCAGGTCAACGGCGTGTCCTGCACCACCGTCAACGGTCGCTTCCAGGTGCTCAGCGTCACGCCCGCGGGTCCCGGCCCGGTGGCGTCGTTCACCGCCGTCTTCGAACAGCACTGCAACGGCGACGGGCCCGCCCTGTTCGGCGTCGTCACCTTCAACCCGGGAGCGTCGTCGCCCTACTACATGCGCACGCTCGACCCCACGGGCGCGGCCGACTTCGGCAGCAAGCAGACCGGCACCACGACGCACCAGACGTTCACGATCACCAACACCGGCCCGTCGGACATGACGCCGGCCCTGGCCGGCATCACCGGGACCAACGCGGCCGACTTCGCAGTGGCGTCACACACGTGCACGGCGGTGCTCCACACCAACGACCACTGCAGCGCGGACGTGACCTTCACCCCGTCAGCGGTGGGGTCCCGCACCGCCACCCTCACGTTCACCGACGAGCTGGCGCCCCTCGGTCCGAACGGCTCGGCCGACCCCACCGGCGGGCTGGGCCGGGACGTGATCCTCACCGGCACGGGCGAGCCGCCGCCGCCGACGCAGCTCCTCACCATCACGCCCAAGAGCGACTTCGGCACCAACCGTGTCGGCCTCCTGAACGGGCCGGTGGACTCCAAGGTCACCAACACCGGCGAGGGCGCGGTCACCATCTCCGACCTCACCATCACCGGGACCGACCCCGACGCCTTCCTCGCCGTCACCGACTGCGTGGACAGCGGGCCGGGCGGATCGGTGGTGGCCAAGTCGCTGGCGCCCGGCGCCACGTGCACCGTCGGCGCCTACGTCTACCCGACCAAGATGGCTCGCCAGAACGCCACCATCACCCTGGTCGACAGCTCGTCCAACGGTCCCCACCAGATCCCGCTGCGAGCTCTCGGCACGGCCGGGTACTTCCTGGGCGAGGCCAACGGTGCGGTGCTGCCGGCGGGCGACGCCGGCGACTTCCCGGACATGGCCGGCCGCCCGCTGAACAAGCCCATCGTCACCATCGGCACCACCAGCGACGGGGACGGCTACTGGCTGTTGGGCGGCGACGGCGGCATCTTCAACTTCGGCGACGCCCCCTTCCTGGGCTCGATGGGTGACAAGCCCCTCAACGCCCCGGTGAACGGCATCGCCACCACACCCACGGACAAGGGCTACTGGCTGGTGGCGTCGGACGGGGGCATCTTCGCCTTCGGCGACGCCACGTTCCGGGGTTCCATGGGTGGCAAGCCCCTCAACAAGCCGGTCGTGGGCATGGCCCGCACCCCGTCGGGCACCGGCTACTGGCAGGTGGCGTCGGACGGCGGGATCTTCGCCTGGGGGGCGCCCTTCTTCGGGTCCATGGGCGGCAAGTCGTTGAACAAGCCCATCGTGGGCATGGCCCCCACGGCGTCGGGCAACGGGTACTGGCTGGTGGCGTCGGACGGCGGGCTGTTCGCCTTCGGGGACGCCAAGTTCTTCGGTTCGGCGGCCGGGCGGGCGGCCGACACCATCGTGGGCATGGCGGCCACGCCCACGGGCAAGGGGTACTGGCTGGCGTCGTCCACCGGCCAGGTCTTCGCCTTCGGGGACGCCCCGGCGTACCAGGTGGCCGCCCCCTCGGCGCCGGACGTGGTGGGCATCGCCCCCACCGCCCCACCGGTCGATCCCACCTTCGTGAGCAGCTTCGCGGCCACCTCCGTCCCCGCCCAGGGAAAGGCGGTCATTCGCTAGCCCATCGGTGCCAGCTCGTCGGTGAAGGTGCGGTCCCTGGACGCGACGAAGGGGGCGGCCCCGTGGGGCCGCCCCCTTCGCACGAACGGCGTTGGCGCTTAGAAGTCCTCCATCCCACCGCCGGGCATGGCGGGGGCGTCCTTCTCGGGCTTGTCGACGATGACCGCCTCGGTGGTGAGGAACAGGGCGGCGATGGACGCCGCGTTCTGCAGGGCCGAGCGGGTGACCTTGACCGCATCGGGCACCTTGGCCAGCAGGTCCTCGTACTCGCCGGTGGCGGCGTTGAGGCCGAAGCCACCCTCGAGGTTCTTCACCTTCTCGACCACCACGCCGCCTTCCAGGCCGGCGTTCACGGCGATCTGCTTCAGCGGCTCCTCCACGGCCCGGGCCACGATGCGGGCACCGGTGGCCTCGTCGCCCTCGAGCTTCTCGGCCACATCGAGGATGGAAGCCTGGGTGCGGAGCAGGGCCACGCCGCCGCCGGGGACGACGCCCTCTTCCACGGCCGCCTTGGCGGTGGACACGGCGTCCTCGATGCGGTGCTTCTTCTCCTTCAGCTCCACCTCGGTGGCGGCGCCGACCTTGAGGACGGCCACACCGCCGGACAGCTTGGCCAGGCGCTCCTGGAGCTTCTCCCGGTCGTAGTCCGAGTCGGTGTTCTCGATCTCGGCCTTGATCTGGTTGATGCGGCCCTTGATGTCGTCCTCGGCACCGGCGCCCTCGACGATGGTCGTCTCGTCCTTGGTGACGGTGACCTTGCGGGCTCGGCCCAGCAGGTCGAGGGTGACGTTCTCCAGCTTGAGGCCGACCTCTTCGGTGATGACCTGGCCGCCGGTGAGGATGGCGATGTCCTGGAGCATGGCCTTGCGGCGCTCGCCGAAGCCAGGAGCCTTGACGGCCACGCTCTTGAACGTGCCCCGGATCTTGTTCACCACCAGGGTGGCGAGGGCCTCGCCCTCCACGTCCTCGGCGATGATGGCCAGCGGGCGGCCCGACTGCATGACCTTCTCCAGCACGGGCAGCAGGTCACGGACGGCCGAGATCTTGGAACCGACGATGAGGATGTAGGGGTCGTCGAGGACAGCCTCCATGCGCTCCGGGTCGGTGACGAAGTAGGGCGAGATGTAGCCCTTGTCGAAGCGCATGCCCTCGACCAGGTCGATCTCCATGCCGAAGGTCTGCGACTCCTCGACGGTGATGACGCCGTCCTTGCCGACCTTGTCCATGGCCTCGGCGATGAGGGCGCCGATCTCGTCGTCGTTGTTGGCCGAGATGGCCGCCACCGACGCGATCTGCTCCCGGTTGTCGATCTCCTTGGCGAAGGTCTTGAGGTGGGCGACGGCGGCCTCGACGGCGGCCTCGATGCCCTTCTTCAGGGACATCGGGTTGGCGCCGGCGGCCACGTTGCGCAGGCCCTCGTGGACCATGGCCCAGGCCAGGACGGTGGCGGTGGTGGTGCCGTCACCGGCGACATCGTCGGTCTTCTTGGCCACTTCCTTGACCAGATCCGCACCAATCTTCTCGTACGGGTCCTCGAGCTCGATCTCCTTGGCCACGGAGACGCCGTCCTTGGTGATCGTGGGCGCGCCCCACTTCTTCTCCAGGACGACGTTGCGGCCCTTCGGGCCGAGGGTGACCCTGACGGCGTCAGCCAGCTGATTCATGCCGCTCTCCAGCGACCTGCGGGCCTGCTCGTCAAAGGCGATCAACTTGGGCATCGGGCATCCTCCCCGGTTAGCACTCTCGATCGATGAGTGCTAACAGGCTGCCACGCGGCTGGCACTCAATGCAAGCGAGTGCCAGCTGTGACACTTCGCCAAGCGGGGCCCCAACCCCGCCGGCTTGGCCGTTTTGTGTGCAGTAACCCCGAATATGTCGCGACTACTGCACACCAAACCCCATTGGGGGCAGCGGGAGCGGGGGCGGGGCTTGCTAGCGCGCTGCGTACTGGCGGGTGTCGCGGCCCAGGATCTCGTGCACGCGTACGGCCAGGGCGGCGGGCTCGGCCTGGAGTTCGGCGCGGCGGGCGTCCACGATGGCCATGTCCAGGGCCAGCAGGTCTTGCACGACCTCGAGCAGCACGTCCACGTCGACCGGCTTGGTCAGGTAGTCATCCGCCCCCGCGGCCAGGCAGCGGCTCACGTCCTCTTCCTGCGAGCAGCACGTGAGCATGACCACCCGGGTCCCCGTGGACCAGCCCCGCTCCCGCAACGACGACAGGACGCCAAAGCCATCGAGGTGGGGCATCATCATGTCGAGCACGATCACGTCGGGCCGCTCCGCCTCGACCGCCATCAGCGCGGCCCGGCCGTCGCCCGCGTCCCGCACGTCGTAGCCCTCGCCCTCCAGCACCATGCGCAGCATGGCGGCGATCAGCGGGTCGTCGTCGACGACCAGCACCGACACGGCTAGTGGCTCGAGATCCGGGGCCGGTTGAAAGCGGACTCCAACCGCTCCAGCAACTCGGCCTTCTGCAACTCCGCCTCCCGGCGCTCCTGTAGGGCGGCGGGCTTGGCCCGCAACAGCTCCCGCACGCGCTCGACGAGGTCGTCGGGGTCGAAGGGCTTGGTCAGGTAGTCGTCCGCGCCCAGCTCCCAGCCCCGCACGAAGTCTCGCTCCGACGTCTTGGCCGTCAACATCAGCACCCGGGTCTCGGACGCCACGCCCAGCTGGCGCTTGCTGCGGAGCACGCCGAAACCGTCGATGCCGGGCATCATCACGTCGAGCACCATGCAGTCGGGAGCCCGCTTCTCCAGCTCCTCCAGAGCCTCGGCCCCGTTGCCCGCCTCCCGCACGTCGAAGCCGGCGTCCTCCATGGTGAACACGAGGATGCCGCGGATATCCGGGTCGTCGTCGACGATCAGCACCTCGGCCATACGTCGCGTATCGGCGCGCCGGACGCCCGGGTTGAGCTACCCCCCGGCCACGGCGGGCACGATGGACAGTGTCTGGCCCTCGGCCACCGGCGTGTCCAGGCCCTGGAGGAAGCGCACATCCTCGTCGGCCACGAAGACGTTGACGAAGCGCCGGAGCTGGCCGCTGTCGTCGAACAGGCGTTCGGCCAAACCGGGGTGGGCAGCGTCGAGGCCCTTCAGCACCTCACCGACGGTCGAGCCGTCCACCGAGACCTCCCCCACCCCCCCGGTGAGCGAGCGCAGCTGGGTAGGGACTCGGACAGTGACGCTCATCAGCGATCGACCTCCACGGCCTCGTTGAACGCTTCCAAAGTGGGGGCGATGGTGGCTGTCGGCCCGACGTGGGGGGCCACCGCCTCGATGGTCTTCAGGCCCAGGCCGGTGACGTACACCACGACCCGCTCGTCGGGCCGCACCACGCCGGATGCGGCCAGCTTGGCCAGGGTGGCGACGGTGACGCCGCCGGCCGTCTCCGTGAAGATGCCTTCGGTACGAGCCAGGAGCTTGATGCCCTCGACGATCTCCTCGTCGGTGACGGCGGCGATGGCCCCGCCCGAGCTGCGTACCTCGCCCAGCGCGTAGAACCCGTCGGCCGGGTTGCCGATGGCGAGGGACTTGGCGATGGTCGACGGCTTCTGGGGCCGGATGTTGTCGGTGCCCTCGGCGAAGGCGGTGGCCACGGGCGAGCACCCGGTGGCCTGGGCGCCGGAGATGCGCACCGACACCTCGTCGGCCGGCAGCAGCCCGACCTTCACCAGCTCTCGGAACCCCTTGGCGATCTTGGTGAGCTGGCTGCCCGAGGCGATGGGCACGACCACGTGGTCGGGGGCCCGCCAGCCCAGCTGCTCGGCCACCTCGAAGGCGAGCGTCTTCGACCCCTCGGCGTAGTACGTGCGCACGTTGACGTTGACGAAGGCCCACGTGGGGTGCTCGCTGGCCAGCTCGGCGCACAGGCGGTTCACGTCGTCGTAGTTGCCCTTGACGGCGATGAGGTTGCCCCCGTACACCGCGGAGGCGACGACCTTGCCCTGCTCCAAGTCGTCGGGGATGAAGACGTAGCTCTCCATGCCCGCGTGGGCGGCGTGGGCGGCCACCGAGTTGGCCAGGTTCCCGGTCGATGCGCAGGCGGCCACCTTGAAGCCCAGCTCCCGGGCCTTGGTCAGGGCGACCGACACGACCCGGTCCTTGAACGACCCCGTGGGGTTGAGGGTGTCGTTCTTGACCCACACCTCGCCCAGGCCCAACTCGGCGGCCAGGCGGTCGGCCCGCACCAGCGGGGTCATGCCCGCGCCCAGATCAATAGGAGAGCCGCCTGCGTGGCCGAACGCAGCGGCAGCGTCGACCGGCAACAGATCGGCGTAGCGCCACAGGGTGTAGGGGCCGGCGGCGATGCGCTCCCGGCTCACCGTCCCGGCGATGGCCTCGTAGTCGTAGCTGACTTCCAGGGGTCCGAAGCAGAACTCGCAGACGTGCAATGCCTCGGCCGGATACGAGCGCGCGCACTCCCGGCAGCGCAGCCCTTCGACGAACGACACAACTTCCTCCTCATCGTTCCGGGCATTCGCACCTGGCCTTCGGGGAGCTTCCCCGAAGCTGGTTGCGGCGATGTCGGCGGGCCCGGTCCCTCGACCGCTCTTGATGTGGCGCACACCATCGTGCCCGCCGCGGACCACCTTCGTCAAAGCATGCAAATGGGCCTTAGGATCAGCGGGCCATGCTGCGGACCTACTCGGCCCACGACTTTCCCCGGCCGCGTCTCGCCGCCGCCAAGCGGGGCCGCACCGTGTCCGTCGTCGTGCCCGCGCGCGACGAAGCCCCCACCGTGGGCCGCGTGGTGCAGGTCGCCACCGCCCTCACCGACGTGGTCGACGAGGTGATCGTGGTCGACGACGGCTCCGCGGACGACACCGCCGCGGTGGCCGCGGCCGCCGGCGCCCGGGTGCTGTCCAAGCCCGGCGAGGGCAAGGGCCAGGCCATGCGGGCCGGGCTGGACGCGGCCAATGGCGACATCGTGGTGTTCCTCGACGCCGACCTGCGCCAGCTCGGGCCCGGCTTCGTGCTCGGTCTGCTGGGCCCGCTCCTGCTGCACGACGACGTGGCCCTCGTGAAGGCGTTCTACCAACGGCCGCTGGGCGGCAAGGTGGGCGAGGGTGGCCGGGTGACGGAACTGGTGGCCCGGCCCCTGCTGTCGCTCCTCTTTCCCGAGCTGGCCGCCATCCTCCAACCCCTCGGGGGCGAGTACGCCAGCCGCCGGTCGGTCCTCGAGCGCCTCCACTTCGAGGGCGGGTACAGCGTCGACGTGGCCCTCCTCATCGACGTGGCCGAGGTGCACGGCGTGCACTCGCTGGCCCAGGTCGACCTGGGCACCCGCGTGCACCGCAACCGGCCTCTGGCCGAGCTGTCGTACCAGGCCCGCGAGGTGATGGAGGTCGTACTGGAGCGGGCGGGCGTGATGGCTACGCCGTACCGGCGCCTGGCCTGAGCGTCAGGTACTCGCCCACCACCTCTTCGATGCACGCGGTGGTGTCGGCCAGGGCCCGGTCGGGGCCGAAGCGCTCGACCAAGGACACCACCTCGACGTCGTGATCGTGGTGCTCGGCGTGGTCGCCGAAGACCTCGCCGACGACCACCAGCACGGGCACGCCCAGGTCGGCGCCCACCTCGATCACGCCGCCCACGACCTTGCCCCGGAACGACTGCTCGTCGAGGAAGCCCTCGCCCGTGACCAGCAGGTCGGCGCCCTCGGCCTTCTCCACCAGGCCAACCGTGTCGGCCACCAGCTCGAAGCCGGGCACGAGGGTGGCGCCCACCGCGGCCAGGCCACCGGCCAGGCCACCGGCCGCACCCGAGCCGGGGACGTCCCGGACGTCGACGCCGTGGTCCTCCTCGTAGACCTGGGCCAGCCGCTCCAGGCGCCGCCGCAGCAGGGCGACCTGGGCCGGCGTCGCTCCCTTCTGGGGGGCGAAGTGCTCGGCGGCGTCGACGAAGCGGGTGGTGACGTCGCACGCGACGATGATCTCGACGCCGGTGAGGCGGGCGTGGGGCTCCAGCGCGCTGAGACACCCGAGGCCGCCGTCGGTCGTGGCGCTGCCACCCACGCCCACCACGATGCGCTTGGCCCCGGCCGCCAGGGCGGCACTGATGAGGTCGCCCACGCCGGCCGTGGACGCCCGCATGGGGTCGTTCCACTCGGCGCCGCCGGCCAGGCCCAACCCGGCCGCCTGGGCCATCTCGATGACGGCCGTCGAGCCTTTGAGCCGCCACTCGGCCTCCACCGTCTCGCCCAGTGGCCCCCGCACCCGCGTGCGCCGCACAGTGCCGCCCAACGCCTCCAGGATTCCCTCGCCCCCGTCGGCCATGGGTACGGCGTCGGCCTTCCATCCGGCCCGCTTGGCGGCGCGCCGGATGGCCTGGGCCACCTCGGTGGCGGAGGCCGTGCCTCGGAACTTGTCCGGGGCGGCGAGCAGTCTGGGCATCCCAAGTATCGTGCCACCCGCCATGGGTGACGCTGATCTCGTCCTCGCGTCGAACCGTGGACCGGTCTCGTTCCGGCGGTCGGACGACGGCTCGCTGGTGGCCGTCCGCGGCGCCGGCGGCCTCGTCTCGAGCGTGGGGCCCCTCATCGAAGGCTCGGGCGCCACCTGGGTGGCGGCGGCCATGAGCGACGAGGACCGGGAGGCGGCGGCCGGCGGCCTGCTGGAGGCCGAGGGGTTCCGGCTGCGGTCGATCGACCTCGACCCCGAGGTGTACCGGATGGCGTACGACGTGGTGTCCAACGCCACCCTGTGGTTCGTGCACCACGGCCTGTACGACCTGCCCCGGCGGCCCCGGTTCGACCGCCACTGGCGCCAGGCCTGGGAGGGATACCGCGCCTACAACCAGGTGTTCGCCGACGCCGTGGCCGAGGAGGCACCCGAGGGCGGGGTGGCGCTCTTGCAGGACTACCACCTGTCGCTGGCCCCGGCCATGGTGGCCGCGGCCCGGCCAGACCTGCGGGTGGTGCACTTCGGCCACACGCCGTTCGCCACGCCCACGATGCTGCGGGTCCTCCCCGACGATGTGCAGGTCGAACTGTTGACGGGGTTGACAGCGGCCACGGCCTGCGGGTTCCACGCCCGGCGGTGGGCGGACGACTTCGAGCGCTGCTGCGCCGAGCTCCTGGGGCCAGGCGGCGCCCGGACGCGCACCTTCGTGTCGCCCATCGTCCCCGACGTGCGCGACATCAGGGAGGTGGCCACCTCGCCCGAGTGCGAGGCCGAGCACCGTTGGCTGGACCAGGTGGTGGGGGACTGCCGGATGGTCCTGCGGGTCGATCGCATCGAGCTGTCCAAGAACATCCTCCGCGGCTTCCTGGCCTTCGACGACCTGTTGGAGCACCGGCCCGAGTGGCGGGGCCGCGTGGTGTTCGTGGCTCTCGTGTATCCGTCCCGCGAATCGCTACCCGAGTACCAGGCCTACCGCCACGAAGTGGAGACGGTGGCCCGGCAGGTCAACGGCCGTTGGGGCACCGACGGGTGGACGCCCATCGTGCTCGACGACAGCGACAACTTCCCGCGCTCGGTGGCCGCCCTGGCCCGCTATGACGTGCTGCTGGTGAACCCCATCAGGGACGGGCTCAACCTGGTGGCCGAGGAAGGCCCGCTGGCCAACGAGCGCGACGGCGTGCTGGTCGTGTCCCGGGAGGCGGGCGTGTGGGACGAAGTGGGCGACCACGGCGCCATCGGCCTCAACCCCTACGACCTGGTGGCCACATCCGACGCGCTGCACGCGGGCCTGTCCATGCCGGCCGACGAGCGGGCGGCGCGGGCCCAGTCGTTGCGGGCGGCGATCACCCAGCGATCGGCCCGGGACTGGCTGGACGACCAGCGCCGGGCAGCATCCGCCTGAGGAGGTCGAGGGCGCCGGTCGGGCCGTCGACCAGGACGTCGGCCGTGGCCAGCAGTTCGGGCGGGGCCTCGGGACTGCGGACCACCACCTTCAGCGTGGCCACGCCCTTGGCGTGCAGGCGATCGAGGGCCTCGTAGGCGGGGAGGTCGCCCACGTCGTCGCCGAAGAAGCACGCGGCGTCCAGCCGCTCAGCCAGCTCCTCGACCACCCGGCCCTTGTCCACCGGGATGGGCGGTCGCAGCTCCACCGACATGCGGGCCGGGTGCTCGATCAGTCCCGACCACCCGGCCGCCGACGCCGCCCAGCGCTGCACCCACGCCTCGGCCTCCGGGGCCGTGCGGTAGTGCAGGGTGACCGACAGGCCCTTGCGCTCGACGAACACGCCGGTGGGCGCCTGCTCATCGGCTTCGTCGGCCACCCGCTCGACCATCGGGCGCCACAGGTCGCAGTCCGGATGGGCGGTGATGGCGTCGCCCATGGCCACTTCCAGGCCGTAGAGGCCGGACACCACCAGCCCCTCGCCCGGGGCCTCGCCTTCGTTGACCTCGTCCTCGTCGGCCAGGTGGAGCTGCGCCACCAGGAAGGCGGCCGGCCGGCCGGAGATCACGGCGACACGCCGGTAGTGGCGGGCCAGGTCGTGCAGGAGTTCGACGGCGCCGGGCAGGGGGCGGGCCGCGCCCGGGTGGTCGACGATGGGAGCGAGGGTGCCGTCGAAGTCGGTGAGGATGCCCGCCCGGGCCGGGTTCTCGACGAAGGGTGCGAGGAGGCGGGGCAGGGGGTCGGGAGTGGCCATCGGAGGGACGGTACCCTCAGCCGGTGCTTCGTCCTGCGTGTCGCGCCGCCGTGCCCGCCGTCGCGGCGGTCGCGGCGTTGGCGCTGGGCGCCTGCCAGCCCCGCGGCGTGCGTCTCTCCTACCGGCCCCAGGTGGGCGACATGTCGACCTACCGGGTCGAGGTCCACGCCGAGGTCACCACCACCATCGCCGGCACCGCGCCCCGGCGCACGGTGGACAACCAGGTACTGATCGCCCGCCACGCCGTGCTGTCCGGGGGCGCCGGGGGCAGCAGTGTGCAGGTGCGGCTCACAGGCGAGGGCGAGGCGCCGCGCACGTTCGTGGTGCGGCTCGACCGGGCCGGCCACCTGGCCGAGGTGCAGCGCGTGGAGGGGTTGCCGGCCAGCGCCCTGGGGCCGCTGGGCCTGTCCGAGATCTTCCCGGCCGCGGCCGGCGTGCCGCCCGACCGGCTGCTGGGGCCGGGCTCGCGCTGGCGGCTGGACGAACCGGTGGCGTTGCCCGGCGAGTCCCGGAGCCGCCTGCAGGGGACGGGCCGGCTGGTGGAGCTGGGGGTGGTGGACGGGTACAAGGTGGCCCGGGTGCGCAGCGAGTTCCGGCTGCCGGTCCGGCGCACGTCCGACGAGGCGCAGGGCCGCATCCTCATCGACGGGGACCAGGTGGTCGAGTCGAAGACGGTGTCACGGGTGGACGACGGATCGGTGCAATCGGTGGAGACCACGACCACCGGCCAGTTCCGGCTCACCCTCACGCCCAATGGCAGTCCGGGCGCCACCGTGCCCGGGCAGGTGCAGGTGGTGGTGCGGTCGGTGACGACGCGAGTGGGCGGCTAGGCCCCTCCGAGCCCGTTCTGATGACGCTGGCGCCGTTTACTCGGGCGTGGACGTCACGAGAGTGGTGGAGGCCGGGGCCGGTTACGGCTTGGCGGTGGTCGTGGTCGCCTTGGCCGTGGTCGTCGTGGCGGGCTTGGCCGTGGTCGTCGTGGCCTTGGCCGTGGTGGTGGTGGTGCCCGCCGGCTTGGCCGTGGTGGTGGTGCTGGCGGCCGGGAGCTTGCCGGCGATGTCCTCACCCACGAGCACGACCACGTCGGCGCCCCGGGTGTCGGCCACCAACGTCGTGGCCGGGTTGGGCAGCGGTTGGATGGACGTGGGCGGGATGCCGAACAGGGCGGTGATGGCGACCGCATCGCGGTCGTACGTGGGCGCGTAGTAGACGACCGTGGCCTTCACGCCCTTGGTCTTGGCGTCGATGGGAGCGAGGGCGTTGTAGCCCGCTTGGGCGAGCACGTCCTTGGCCCGGGCGGCCACGCCCTGGAGGTTGGTGCCGTTGGCGGCGAGGACCTTGACCTGGGCGGGCTGGTGGGCGGCAACGGTGGTGGGCGTCACGACGGACGGGACGGTGGTGGCCGCCGCGTGCTTGGCGGTGGTGGGCGTGTTCTTCTGCGGAACCGTGGTGACCTTGGTCGAATCAGTGCGATTCAGCAGGAATATCCCGAGGACGACAGCCACGAAGAGCAGCACGGCGCCGCGCCCGGCGGCGATGCCCGCGGTGACACCGCTGGAGCGCCGGAAGGAACCGTCGTCTGCCGCGTGGCGACCGGGTCTCACCGCAGCGGTGGCTCTCCGGCGCTGCGGCCCTCGAAGCGTGCCCGGCGCCGGCGGTCCCGCAACCGGCGCAGGCGCCTGACGACGAGCGGGTCGTAGGCGATGGCCTCGGCCGACTCCAGCAGGTCGGCCAGCACCTGGTAGTACCGGGTGGGCGACAGGTCGAAGCGCTCACGGATGGCGGTCTCC
>Ga0070741_10006045_pt1 | contig 26297 bp, 24 predicted proteins | sample Coa_R1_4_FD_66440 | JGI IMG/M metagenome (GOLD analysis project Ga0070741, IMG submission 66440) | Surface soil microbial communities from Centralia Pennsylvania, which are recovering from an underground coalmine fire - Coalmine... | ecosystem: Environmental > Terrestrial > Soil > Unclassified ... | reverse complement strand
CGCACTGACTGGCCGACTCTGGGTTCGCACAAGGCCTTTCCCTTTGATCAGTCTCTCTGCTCGATTGCTTTACCCACTCGCTGACTGCTCATCTTTACACATAATTCGGGATGGCATCTCGAAGAGGATGGCAGTATATGGAAGGTGTCAGCATCGCCAGCGAAGCAGCAGGCACGAAAGCAATCTATTTCCCACACGCGTTACGTAATCATGCCCTTCATGCTGCCACAACGAACTGGCAAGCTGTTCAGGTGAACCAGAATCGCCTATGGAGTTGGGGAGGATATATCGTTGAATTAATGAAGGAACCGGAGTATGAGCAAGAACGATTACCTGAAAAAGTTGTCGAGTACATTCTCGCAATTCGGGAAGCCATAGAGAAAACTGGATGCCCAAGGTGGGACTATGAAACCCTCTTTGACAAATCTGGCCATGTAAAAAGTGGCAAGTATCTCAAAAGACTACAGGACTATATCAGAGAAACAGCAGATATCGCGCGCCTTCCACTGTTGAGAATGCAGGAAGCCAACTTAGAAGTCACGATGGTTGAGAAGCTAGCGCATTTAGGTATTCGATTCCTTTCTCCCCGATTAGTTATAGACCCTAAATCTGAAATAAAGCTTCGCAGGCTCACGCATAAGCTTCCTTTTTATAAAGGAACCTTTGGCTATCGCGGCTTACTACCAAAGGGTATAGATGTCGATAACACAAGTGAACACCCTGGAACTACTTGAAGCCACCATAACTACGATAGGCTTTTTGCGCAAGTGGAAAGACTATGGGAAGAAGATGTTTATTCCCATAAATAACCGCTACCGACGCGTTTGTTGGCGCTGCTCCAGTATGGACATCGAGCATCACTCCGCCCGCTTCAGTCACTATGACATAGCCGCTTCTCCAGTCATAGGGGCCACCGATGGCATCCGTCAAGCCAATTTCTGCTCTGCCAGCGGCAACTTGTCGTTGTTGATCAATATTGCTGCCTGTCATTCGATATCCTATTTTCCCCTTGTTATCTTCTCCTATCCCTAGCAACGCGAGTTGTCGAAGAAATTGTATTTTTGCGTCTACTGTTTTCGCGTTAAAGGACGCATCAATATAAGCTATAGACCCTCTTATAGAGCTTTTCTCGGAAACCGTGATCTTTCTCAATTGTTCAATGGTCGTGAATGTTGCATCGATGGTAAACAGATAGGCGCCTGTGTCTTTTTCGGCAACTACTAGCTCTCTCTCAAAGGGATTGATAATTACAGCAGATACATAATGACCATCTTTAGTGTAGACAGAGATGCCAACTGTCGAGTAACGCTGCCCTTTAATAAAACTGGAGGTGCCATCCAGGGGGTCAACATACCAGATATTTTCTTGCCCTTCATGTATCCCGGACTCCTCTTCATGGATCTGATGGGTAGGAAAATGTTGTTTTATGATTCGAGTAATGATTGCTTCTGATTGCCAGTCTGCGATGGTTACAGGAGACATGCCAGCATCAGCTTTGTATTGAGTTTGTAACTGCTCAACAGGTGTGCCATAAATAGAATCAACCAATTTTGCACCTAATAAAGCAGCTTCTATGGCAACGAGAGTAGTTTTCTGTGAAAAACAGGCCAATGCTGCTTGATTTTGGTTTCTGTAAAGATTCATTCTAACTAGTGCAACCTTTCTCGTATTTTGTATTCTCTTGCCTCTTTATCATTGTATCATAGAGCCACTAATGCAGACACACGAGCAGGCATTCGACTGCCTTGTCGGCTATCCTGGCCAAGACTAGGGATCTACGGGTTCGTGCAAATGCTCATGTATAAGGTGTATAATTTCTGGGAAAGAACTGGTACTCTTAGATGAGCGCGATACCTCGAAAACCTGTGGAAGCTGCGGATGCAGGCAACCTATGCCGCTTCTGGAAACGCACGTATCGCTGTGAGAATTGGGAATGCATCGAGTAAATGTGTTGAGTACCTTGCAACACATTTAGAAAGGCAGGGCACATGACAGACCCCCACGTATCCTTCGATCTCTCGGGCAAAGTCGCTTTGATTACCGGGGCAAGTCGCGGCATCGGAGAAGCGATTGCCATAGCGTACGCACAGGCTGGAGCGAATATTGTGATTGCCTCGCGTAAGCTAGAGGGTTTGCAGCAGGTGGCGACGAAAATCGAGGCCCTCGGCGGCAAAGTGCTACCGGTGGTGGCGAACGTTGGAGAGGACGAGCAGCTTGAGGCCCTGGTCGATAAGACCAGAGCGCAGTTCGGAGGCATCGATATTTTGGTCAACAACGCAGCTATTAACCCGGCCTTTGGTCCGCTGCTCTCCCTGGAAGACCGCACGATCGAGAAGATATTTAGAGTGAACGTTTTTGGCTACATCAAGCTGGCCCGGCTCTGTGTCCCCTCGATGAGGGAGCGCGGCGGAGGCAAAATTATCAATATGTCCTCGGTTGGTGGCCTGCGACCGGGCAGGGGACTCGGGGCTTATAGCATGTCCAAAGCCGCCGTTATCTCCCTCACAAAGGGCCTGGCACAGGAGCTTGGTCCTGACAACATTCAGGTCAATGCCATTGCCCCAGGCATTATCAAAACGAAATTCGCAGCCTTTCTTGTGGAGACCGAGAGTATTGCTGCACCCGCGTTAGCTGGCACCCCGCTCGGTCGCTTCGGGGAGCCGCAGGATGTCGCCGGGGTGGCCCTTTTTCTCGCGAGTCCGGCCAGCAATTACATCACCGGGACCGTGAACGTCATTGATGGCGGCGGCACATTGGGCGGCGGCGTGGGATGAGAGGCTAGTCTTGGCACCGCCTCCTCTTTTTGAACGGTACTGGCCAGATCGCCAGGAGGATAGCTGAGATAGAGGCCTCAGCTATCCTCTTCAATCAGTGGGGCAGGCCGCCAGATGAGCTTTGCACGAGTTGGACAAATGTTTGCAGCTCATTGAGGTTCAGATCCGAGATAGCCCAATAGGTCATCCCCGATTCCTTCCAGTGAATTAGATGATAGCCCTGAAGGGTGGTCGTATTCGTTTCGCTGCCCTCGTCTTGCGTCGCGGGCCAGATGAAGAGATTAATAATGTGCTTCTGATGCCTGTATACCACTGCTGCTACAGGTCTATTATCAAGATAATCCAGGCGTCCGCCAAGCAGGGGAAATCCTTGAGAAGCGAGATCGACGACTGAAGGTGAGAAATCAAGTTTTCCATCAAACCACGGTTTAACGGTGTGCTGGTCAGAGGATGGTACGTCTACCAGATGACTTGCCATCAATGAGCGCACATGGGCAGCGAGCACCTCCTGCGGCAGAGAAATTCCTGCTATGTAGGCAGGCCAGAAACGAGTAATCCCCCAGGCTGCGAAAAGCATGACGAAGAGCAGCACCGCCGCAACGCTCAGGCCGCGCCAGGATACCGCCTGAGCAAGCAATGCGGCTTTATTCGCTTTCGGTATCGATGACCGAATACGCTTCCGCAGTTTCTCAGGAGCCTGAAAATACAGAGAGCCTGTTTTTACTGCTGTGCGCAATGCCTGATCATTATTATAGATTGCTAAACAGGTTGGACACTTCTGGAGATGCTGCTCGACCTCTAAGGTGTCCATCATATCTAATTCAACATCTATATACGCATGGAGAAGACGCTGCGTCTCTGTACAATTCATATTTTCTTCTCCTCGTTCATTTCATCAGCGAGATAGCGTTGAAGCCATTTACGTGCGCGTGCCAGGCGAGACATCACTGTCCCCAGGGGTACATGAGCAACGGCACTAATCTCCTTGTAGGATAATTCTTCCAGTTCGCGTAAGATCATTACTTCGCGAAACTCTACAGGCAACGCCCCCAGCGCATCTTTGAGCCTCTGCTGATCGATACGGTGCAAATGCAGTACTTCTGGATTGAGGGCATCGCATTCCAGATCATGGAGTTCTTCCTCAAAAGGTATTGTCAACTCATCCGTCCGGCGCTGCTGTAGCCAGGTATAGCAGGTATTGCGTACAATGGTCAGTAGCCAGACACGGCCATCGCCACCACGAAAACCTTGAAAAAACCTGAAGGCTCGCAAGTATGCTTCCTGCACCATATCTTGTGCGTCCTGGTCGTTGTGTATCAGCCAGTAAGCCAGATTATACGCCGCATCCAGGTGCGGTAAGATAAGTTGCTCAAAGCGTAAACGTTGGTCGTGTTTTTCCACTTACTCTCCCTTTTCATCTTCTCTAGGAGAGACTGTTTTTTCGTGTTTTATTCCCACTACCCAGGTGCAAAAGCATGCTGATCTTTTCATTTCCATCCGACCCTACACCCATTACAACAATAATATTACAACATATGTATTTTAGATAGTGTATTTATAATGTAGAGTTTTTATATTTTACGATTTTACCGGGAATATTTTTGTAGAAAAGCAGTCTAGGTAGGTGAAGGAAAAACAAACAGAAAGATGTGCCTGGACAACTGGACTGTTGCACCATGACGTCTCACAGTATTTCCCGGTCGTGTCGTGGACAATACTTATCCAACAGAAGAAGGAGATGTTCGATGAACAAGTCACTCTCAATTGACGCGACACAATATGCAGCGGTTGCTCCCTTACCGAATAGATTTGTGAGGGGATATAGTTTCGTAAGCGCATGTGCGTTTACTCTGATCGGCATTGCTATGCTGGTTCTTGCCCTTTTTACCCCGACGAGCATCAGCCTCAAGAAGGGCGAGATTGTTTTGGGCCTGAGTATCATCTTCACGGGAGCAGAGGTTGTGTTCAGCCTCGGCATGCTCCATGCCGCTATTCTGCTCTGGCGTGGAATTTTGAACAAGAAACACATGGATCATGGCATAGGGATACTTTCCGGGGATGCTGCGCTTGCGAACGCATTTTTCTACCTGGGCTTCTCTATGACAGCCTTTCACCTGGGCTACGCTTCTCCAGCAATCGCCCTCGCTCAGTTCATCGTTGTCCTGGCGGGTCTGGCCTTTGGCGCTGGCGGATTGGCCTTATCCGGGATCTCCAAGCCCGCCCGCCCATCAGGACACATCACGTTTCCTATCATGCTCCGTGATGGTGTCATGCTAATTGTTGGCACTATCCTGCTGGTGATTGCCGTTGGGCAACTATCGGGAGCGGCGCTCAAACCTCCGCAGTGGAACTGGTTGAGCTTTTTGGGAATTGCGGTTCCTGGCATGTTTCTTCTGATGGGTCGTGAAGGCGTCAAAGCGCGGTTAGAGAACTGGCAGGGCCTTGCCAGATTCCCTCGTCTGCTTATCACAGAGACCCTCCTTGTTCTTGGCTTAGCGATCTTGTTAGCCGGAAGCTACTTCAACTTGACGGTAGGAGTAAACGGTTATCAGGTGGGACCAAAAGGGAATGCGACCGGGTTCATGCTCTGGATAGCTGCTGTACTTCTGCTCCTGATAATACGCGGAGCTTTCAAGGTAGTCGTTGCGCAAAGAGGTAACCACATCAACTATCGGATGGTCAGTAAGCTCTTCTACGTGATAGCGATAGTGTTCTTCTTCTACGGTGAACGCTCCTTCCTTTCAGGCCACGCTCCAATCTTTGCCATTGGGGGAGCAGCTCCAGCAGCGGCACTGATTCTGTTGGCTGCATTCACAATACTTGTTGTAGGAAGAACGGCTGCGCAAAAGGTGAGTGTGTCACCCTCTAGCTCTCAATAAGCCTTTTCACTACAACGTTACGTCAAAAAGATAGCTGAGATCCCTATCCCGGCTATCTTTTTTTCACACCGGCGGGACAGGCTCAAATATATCGTTTGGTAACGCTGCTACACTAAAAAATAGATATCAATGAGCCAAAAACTGTAATGGCTGCATATCCGTAAAGGGAGGTACTCAATCTTTGCTTGTAAAGATTGCTGTTGTTGGAGCAGGAATGATGGGGATGAATCACCTGCGGCTGCTCCGCGACTTTGCCAGGGATGAGGTCCAACTTGTTGGCATTGCGGAGACGCACGAGCCGACGCTGAAACTCGCCATGAACCGCTTCCATGTAGCGGGATACACCGACTACCGGCAGATGATCAAGGCTGTCCAGCCCGATCTTGTCTCGGTGGTTGTGCCAACGTATTTGCATTATGAAGTCGCTTCCCATGCCCTAGATCAAGGCGTCAATGTCCTGATTGAAAAACCAATGGCCGCTACTGTCGAAGATGCCAGAACGTTGATCTCTCTGGCGCGGCTGAGGGGAGCAAAAATCGCTATAGGGAGCATCGAACGGTTTAATCCTGCCGTGATTGAGGCAAAGCGGCGCTTGCTGGAAGGAGAGCTGGGTCAGGTATTCCATCTGCACGCGCGACGACTCGGGCCGTTCCCGCCGCGCATCCGTGATGTGGGGGTGACGCTTGACCTGGCAACACACGATCTGGAGGTGATGCGCTATCTCACCAATGCCGAGATTGAGCGGGTCCATGCCCAGACCCGGCGCAGAATCCATCACAAATACGAGGACTTGATGCTAGGAACGCTCCAATTCACCAACGGGGCTGTTGGGATGCTGGATGTGAACCGCTTGACCCCCACTAAGATACGCGAACTTAGCGTGACGGGCGATAAAGGGATGTATCTCATCAACTACCTGACGCAGGATCTTTACTTCTATGAGAATGATTGTCCTCCGTCTACCCAGAATGCCCTGTCCACGCCCGATGGCGTGAGCGAAGGCGCAGTGACCCGTTTGAAGGTGCAGAAGGCTGAACCGTTGCGCCTGGAGTATGAAGATGTTGTTGCCGCCCTGCGCAACGATACCTCGCCATCGGTGACAGGGGAAGATGGACTGGCGGTCTTAAAAACGGCTATCGAACTGTCAGGCGCGGCCCACGAGGAATATTATGCAGCATCAGAGACAAAAGTTGCTCAAGAAGTAGGAAGCAGGATATAAAACCCGCTATGCCGAACGTCCCTGAAGAGCAAAAGGGGCCGGGATAGTATTGCCCGACAAGTAATATTGATCATCATCTTTTTAGTAGTTCCCCAGTAATCAGCCACTGATCTCGAACACCTCCTGCAAATTGATAATCTCAGACATATTTTTATAGGGCTGTAAGTAAGGTAAAGGTGATAGCAAATTCTTCTTGCTGATCAGGAGAGTTTCACGGAAACACATGTAGGAAGGCTGACTTATGAGCGAAAACATTTTTATCCATCCGCTTGCTGAAGTTGAAGCGAATGTGCAAATTGGGGCAGGAACCCGCATCTGGAGCCATGCGCAGGTACGCACAGGAGCGCAGATTGGGGCCGAGTGTAACATCGCCAAAGGGGTGTACATTGATTTTGGCGTCGTCATCGGGAGCCGTGTCAAAATCCAGTTCAATACGGTGATTGGTCATGGGGCCGCTATAGAAGATGGCGTCATGATCGGGCCATGTGTTTCATTATGTAACGATATGTTCCCTCGCGCCATCACGCGTGACGGGCGGCTCCAGGGAAACGACGACTGGGAGGCTGGTCATATCCTGGTGCGCTACGGGGCCTCTATCGGAGCCGGGGTAATGGTGATCCCCAACGTCACTATCGGCTCATTCGCTATGATTGGCGCAGGCTCGGTGGTCACGCACTCGGTTCCAGATTTTGCACTGGTTTATGGGAATCCGGCGAAGATGCACGGCTATGTATGTCGCTGCGGACGCCCGCTCACCGACGTTCAACAGGCATCAGCAAGCATTGTCGGCAGATGTACTCACTGTAATGAAGCGGTAATCGTCACGAGTGGGGATGCTCTTGCTGCCAGCAGTGCCATCTGACCAATGCTATTGACAGCTACAATGAAGGGTTGAAATCGTGGCGCATATTCTCTTTCTCTCTCCCTATTACTTACCGGAAAAAGCTGCTGCTGCCGTATGTATTAGCGAAACAGCCAGAGGGTTAGTGAAACGAGGGCACCGAGTGACTATTCTCACAACAGTTCCGAGTTATCCTGATGGTATTGTGCCGCCAGCGTATCGAGGCCGTTTGCTACAGCAGGAGCTTCTTGATGGCGTGCGCGTGATCCGCGTATGGAGTGTTGTGAGCCCGAATACGTCGTTTGTGCGTCGTGTCATCTCCCAGTTATCCTTTGCGTTTCTGGCACCGTTACTGGGGGGGAAGGCAATAGGGGAGCCAGATGTGATTATCGTGCAATCGCCCCCTCTGCTGGATGCCCTTGCCGGTCGTATACTCGCGTCCTGGAAACGCTGCCCCTTTATTTTCATGATCTCGGATCACTGGCCTGAAGTTGCTATTCAGCTCGGAGTATTGCGCAACCGCATGATCATCAGGCTGGCAAGGTGGTTGGAGTGGTCAACATACCGCAGGGCCGGACTGGTATGGGCGCAGTCGGAACCTCTGCGCGACCTGCTCGTTCGCTGTGGGCTTCCCCCCAACCGGGTCTTTTGCCTGACAAATGGGGTGAATATCCATACGTTTCGCCCACAGTCTCAGAAACAGGCGCGCTCCGAGTTGGGCTGGGATGGCCGCTTTACACTGCTCCATGCCGGAAACCACGGGCTATTGTACAGTCTCGAAACCGTTCTCAAAGCAGCGGAAAAGATGCGGGACGATCCTGATGTACATTTCGTGTTTGTTGGCAACGGGGTGACAAAGGGCCAACTGATGGAGCGCGTTCGCAGGAGCGGACTTGAAAACGTCTCGTTTCTGGACGCCGTTCCGCATGAGGAGGTCCCTCGTCTGCTGGCCGCTGCTGACTGCTGCCTGGTCTCGTTGCGCAAGCTTCCCATGTCTGCAATGGCCATGCCGGTGAAGATGTTAGAAGCCCTGGCATGCGCCCGCCCTATTCTTCTGGGGGTTGATGGGGAGGCGCGGCGGATCGCAGTCGGATCTCGGGCTGCTCTGTATGTGGAGCCGGAGAACGCAGATGCGCTGGTATCGGCGATCCGTTATCTACGCGGGCATCCCGACAGAGCGAGATCAATGGGGCGGCAAGGCCGTATCCTGGCGGAAAAGCAATTCGATTACGATCTGCTCACTGAATGTCTCGACATGCACCTTGCCCGATTGCTTGGCACTGCCTCCAGTGCTACGCAGTGGGAACGCGAGCCTGAGGCGGAAGAGGAGCGATTGAGTATAGACGAACGAATAACCGAAAAACATCCTGTTCCTTTGACGAAGACGAAAGGGAGCGTTTGATGATGGGCTGGGAAAAGAAGCATAGCGATCTGCAAGTCCCACTCAAGCACGGCGCTCCCACGACACAGATCCAGGACAGGCAGCGCACACAAATAGAGTGGGGAAATGATACGCTCGATCAGCCCGAAAACGGGCGTTTCAAACAGCCGCCACATGAAGGACGGACCTCTTTTGGTTATCGTTGCTGGAGTAGCTGCCTGGATTTTACGTTCGTGCTGCTCGGCTTACTTATCTTACTCTTATTGTTACCGCTCCTGGCAATAGTGATTCGTCTGGACTCACCCGGTCCCATTTTTTACTGGCAGCCACGCAAAGGCTATCGTGGGCAGATCTTTTCGATTTACAAGTTCCGCACGATGTTCGCGGATAGTGGACCCGAAGGGCAGGAGGTATGGGCCAGTATCAACGATACGCGGATCACGCGGGTGGGGCGTTTCTTGCGCGTGACCCATCTCGATGAGCTCCCGCAGGTGATCAACATTGTGCGCGGCGAGATGAGCTTGATAGGACCTCGTCCAGAGCAGCCAATGCTGGTATCCCATCTGGAGCAATGTATCCCCCGCTATAGCTGTCGTATGCATGTCAAGCCCGGGCTGACCGGCTGGGCGCAAGTGAACTACCACTATGGAGGCTCAGACCTGGATACGCGCCAAAAACTGCATTACGACCTCTACTATATTGAGCATCGTTCAATCAAGCTTGATATTACCATCGTTCTGAAAACAATCATTGAAATGGTGCGTTGCCGGGGCAGGTAATGCATTGAATGACGAAGTAGGAAAAACATGACGTTAGGACATTATATTGAGATCATAGGAAAGCGGTGGCAGTTAATTACCACCTGCCTTGTTGTTGTGACCCTGAGCGCCTATCTAGCCAGTAAGCTCATGATGCCCCTCTACCAATCATCTGTCCTGATACAGATTACCATTCATTCTGGAACGAACCAGGCTGATATTAATAGCCTCCTGGCGAGCGATCAGCTTATTCAGACCGAGGCGGAACTGGCCGTAAGCAATACGGTTCTGCGCGAAGTAGCCTCACATCATCAAGGACTCAGCGTCGATGAGCTTGCCAGAAGGGTAAGTGCAACCCCCAAGCTGGATACACAACTCTTTGAGATCAGCGTGTTAGATCCAAGCCCGGTCAATGCTGCTACCCTGGCTAACGAGGTCGCGGCTGCCCTGATTAAGCATCAGCAGCAGATCTTTCAGGCAGATAACGGGCCGCACCAGCAAACACAGAATTTGCAGCAAAATCTTAGCGCAATCCAGGCCCAAATAAACACGATCACGGCCCAGATCGGCAAGTTACAAGAGCACGGGGGGGCGGAGTCACAGATAACAAGTTTGATTGCACAGGTGAATGGTTTGCAGCAGCACTATGATCAGTTGCAATCGACGCTGGCGCAGCTCCAATTAGCGGTCTCGCAAAACGACAATTTTCTGCAAATAGCCCAGCCAGCTCAAATCACATCAAGGCCCGTCCAGCCAAATACCCTGCTCAATACTCTGGCAGGTCTGCTGGCCGGCCTCTTGCTCGGCATCCTGCTTTCAGTGCTTTCTGAGCAACTGGATACACGCATCCGTACCCAGGAGGAGCTACCCCGCTTACTGGAGCGCCCGCTGCTTGCGACCATCTGGCAGTCATTGCCCGCCGATCTTGTTCATCCTCAAGGTGATAGCGCCAATGTTGAAGCCTTCCGCATCTTGCGCACCGGCATCGGCTTTGCCAGCGTAGATAGGCCTGTGCGTACGTTAGCAGTGACAAGCGCGCAGCCCCGTGATGGCAAAAGTGTTATCGCTGCCAACCTGGCGATTTTTATGGCAAAGACTGGTAAGCGCACGTTACTCATTGATGCGGACCTGCGTCGTCCGACACAACACCTGTTATTTGGCCTATCGTTAATGGGAAAGGACCTGCAAGGGTTGAGTGATGCCATTGTGGCCTCAGGCATAGGAGAAGCGTCGCCAACCTCAAACGCGCAGCAGCGTTCCTTCGTCAATGCTGTTGCCGGGCCAGCTCGCGAGGAAACGCGGCCCTCTGGCTTGCCGCTCGATAAGTTTATGTACCATGTGGACATCCCTAATTTACAGGTGATGCCTGCCGGCCTCTTGCCGCCCAATCCTACCGAGCTGCTCGCATCTCAGGCCATGCAGCGTTTCCTGGCTGCACTGGAGCATTGCCAGGCAGAAATTATCATTTTTGACACCGCTCCCCTGCTGGGGCTTTCAGATGCAAGTATTCTGGCCTCGAAGGTTGATGGCACACTGGTGGTGCTTGATATTACGCGCACTACTAAAAAAACGCTCGCGCAAACGAATGCGCTGCTGAAACAGGCAGGTTCCAATATACTGGGCTATATCATCAACAAGCAGCGCCGCAACCGCAAACATCCAGTGTACTCCTACTATTATGGCGCCGACAAGGCTGATAAGAGCAGTCATGCTCAGGAAAATCAGGCATTTGTGACAGTGCCCACCCACATCACTGGCGTTCCCAACTTCGATTCCTCTAGCGCCAGGAAAGGCAAGTGACGTGAAGATGAGAGCCGAAAAGCTGACAATGGCGTTCAGACAACGTCTACCTCGGCTGGAAAAAAATCAGCAGGCGAGTCACGGCAGATTACTTGTCCAGTTCCGTCTTGCTGTAACGATGGGAGGAATTGTGTTGCTACTGGGCCTCGTCGGTCTCCTTATTCCTCTTATTACTCCTATCGCGCTGCCAACCTTCGATGTTACGAAGATGGATCGCATACTCCTTGCCTCCACTCCCTATCTATGGGCGTTGGGGATTGCTGTGTTAGCACTGGCAACGATCATCAGTGTGCGCGCCGACGAATTGGCCGTCATGATAGTCGTTGCGACGCGCATCTACGTTGACTGGTATTTAGGGCTGGCTATCTTGGGGCAGATCATCACTGTTCTGCTGCTCCTGCTGTTCTTTACTACTCGCTCCACATATAAAGCCTGGGCGGAGCCGCCGATGCTCTGGCTATGGGGGCTATTCCTGGCGTTCGCACTCTTGCCCGCGTTCATGGGGCTAACCCTGTCCGATGGCCTCAGCTATTACCTGGATGTCGTTTTTGGCGCTTTCATCTTCTTCTGGTTAGGTACAAGCATCGGTCGGGATGTCGCCAGCGTTCGCCGCCTGTTCAAGCTGCTTTCTCTGCTCGGCACGCTTATTGCGTTGCACGCACTCTTAGAGGCCACCACCGGAATATTTCTTTTCAAGGACGGGCGCCATGATCTCTTCCTGACGACGGTAGCCGGGAATTATGCGCTGGGCCAGTCCGGTGTATTCCGCGTTGACTCTTTTTTTGCCAATCCAGATACGAGCGGAGGCTTTTTTGCCGCTATGCTTTTTCTCCCTTTAGGACTCTTTTTCGAGAGTCGCAGTCCCTTTGAAAAAACGCTGTACGGGGTTGAGTTTGCGCTCATGGTGCTGGCTTTGTTCTTTACCTATAGTGCGGGGGGATTGCTAACAGCAGGGGCCACCTTTGTGATTTTTGTTGCTTTCGTAGGGCGAATTCACTATGGTTTGCTCCTTCCTCTGCTCGGTGGGGTGGTGGTTTTTGTGTTGCTGCTCTGCTTTCCTCTACAGTTCGGCCTCCTGCTCCAGCACGCGGTTGCTCCGGGTGAGGTTTCATTGCGTCTCGCCGGATGGCAAACGGGACTGCGGGTCATCCAGGCATTTCCGCTTACAGGGATTGGCCTGGGGTACTATGTGTACTACGAGCGGGCTAATCCTTACCGCTCACCTGCTGAATTTATTCACCTGTTTCATCCACACAACTCCTATCTGGAACTGGCGGCTCTAGGGGGTATACCGCTGCTGGTGATTTTCCTTGCCATTATGCTGGGGATTGCGCGACTGGCGCTGCACAACTGGGCATTGGCCAATGCGTCTACACGAGCTCTGCTAGGCGGAGGGCTGGCCCTCGCAGTATCGTTGAGCTTCAACAGCGTCGCTAATCCAGCATGGACCCTGCCCCCACTTGCCTGCTCGGGCTGGATTATCCTGGGCGCTATCTCATCGCCTTTGCTCACCAGAGACCTGAAAACAAAGGAGCAGGGAGCAAAATGGGAAAAGGAGGCTCAATCAATTATGGTTACTGGTATAGCTACTGCAAAGGATTTGTCATGTCTGAGTTAGCATTAGCAGCTTTTCCTGTTGATATGTCGGCGGCTCTTACGCTGGCCCATCATTCACTTGACGCGTCGGGCGTACCGTATCGAGGGAAAATAGCTATCTATGATCCGATCATCATTACCCAATATGCCCTTGCTCACTGGAATCTTGCTCTTAAAGGTGATAACCCGGTCGCTCAACAGCTATTTCTGAAGCAGGCCGAGTGGCTGGTTAAGCATGAGATACGCATAAAGGACGATGCTGGCGGCTGGCCCATCCCCATTCCCGTAGCCAATAAGCATATGCGATCAGTATGCTTATCCGCATCGCGCCAGGGCAATGCGCTCTCTGTGCTCGTGAGGGCCTATCAACTCACCTGTGACCGCACGTTTCTCATGGCTGCCCATCGCGTCGTGCGCACCTTCGAGCGTGATATTCTTGATGGAGGGGTTTGCGCTCCCGTTGGCGAACATGGCGTCTTTTTTGAGGATGTCGCCGTCTACCCGGCAGCACACGGACTTGATGGCATGCTTTATGCTCTTCTCGGCTTATATGATTACCTGGCCGTCACCGGTGATACCATGATCAGTGAGCTTACCGAGACAGGTCTTGCGACCATGCATCGCCTTCTCCCTGAGTTCGATTCTGGCTTCTGGACGCGCACGGACCTGCTGTCGCAGCATCTCTCAACGCCCGTGCAGCTCTCACTGCACATACAGTTGATGGAGGCCCTTGCCACCTGTACCGGCTGCCAGCATTGCGCACAACTGGCGCTGAAATGGCAGCAGTATCGGCAGCGGCCTCAATCTTATTTACGCTATCGCATAGCGCGTGGTCGGGTCGGAGCCACAGCTCTCCTGGTGAAGCGCATACGTACGCGCCTTTTTCCTGAGACCCAAATGCCGTCAGAGCACTCTATAAGTGTTTGCATTCCGGTAACGGCCTTTCCATTAATGGGAGGCGTCAATACTGCCATCGAAGGGATTGCCCAGGTGACTCAAGACATATGGCAGGTCGAGTACCTGACCCAACATGTCGGACCTCATGCCGAGAACTATACTGTTCGCCGCTTTGGCAATAGCAAGACGGATTCCTGGCTCTTTCCGCACGTATGGCTTTATTTTTTTGCCGGTCTGGCAAAATTACTCGCGCTTTCGCATCGTGGGGTTGTGTATGATGCGTTATTGCCACAGGATGGGCTCTTTACCTCTGCCTTTGCCGGTCTGGCGGGAAAACTGGTCGGCGCGCGCGTCATATGCGTCGATCATGGCAATATCGTGGCGTTGCACAATCCTTTCTACCGCGCGGAACGTCTCCAGTACCTCAAGACATTACCCTGGTATCGCAGCCTGCCGCACCGCGTCCTGCTCAAGGCATACTGGCCTTCTCTCCAGGTCTTCGCACGTCTTTCCGCACGTCTTGTTGATCATTTTCTGATTCCTGGAGCAGCAGGTGATGGTGTAGAGGAGATGATGGCGGAACTGGACATTCCAGCACGCCGCGTGACGCGCATCTGCAATAGCATTGATATAGATCGCCATGTCATCCCTGATAACACAGAGCGAGCGACCATCAGGCAGTCACAAGGAATTGCCGCCGATGCCATTGTGGTAACGATGATTTGCCGCCTCGCGCCCGAAAAAGGCATAGAGATTGCGCTGGAAGCTTTTGATCTGACGCTTGCGGAACTGACGCCTGAACTGCGTTCCCGTGTGTGCTTCCTCGTTGTGGGCGATGGGCCGATACGTAAGCAGATCGAGGGCATGATTGTGCAGTGTGGCATGAAAGGGGTATGCCGGCTCTGGGGGGAAGCGTTGAGCTCGGAGGTAATCACTCTGCTTGGCATAAGCGACATTTTCCTCTATACCAGTTGGCGCGGTACCGGTTATCCCCTGGCGATCTTAGAGGCTATGGCGTCAGGGTGTGCGGTCATTGCTTCAACCGAACCTTATGGTAATGTGCAACTGCTCGCCGCTGGGCGCGGTTTGACCATACCCATCGGCGACGTCATGCAAACGAAGGTAGCTCTTCTCAGTCTCATCCAGGATCTGGATGAGTGCCATCGTATGGGGCTACTGGCCAGAGATTACGTGGCACAACAGCAGAACCCTGCGCAGCTCAAACGTGTCCTCATGCGTGCAACTGCCTGGTCGGGATTGCAGGAGATCATCACCACTCGAGCAGAGATAGAGAGTGCCCCTATCAACATGACCAGCGAGGTCTGCCAATCATGACGTTGCCAATCAATAAAACCGGGGTATCAACAAAAAACCGGCAGCAAGCGTTCGCTTCAAAGCTATTACAGATGCTCACAAAAACGATATTGTGGAGAGTTCAGTTCCAGGACTACGCGCCATTGCTTCACTCTCTGCTCAAAAGTGTGAGCATTTATGCGCTGGCGTCCTGCGCTTCGCCTCTCGTCTCACTCGCTCTCGCACCTTTCTTAACGCGAACGCTCTCACGCACCGAATACAGCATTCTGGTGATTATCAACACGACTATCGCGCTCTTTGCAGGCATTACACAATTTGGCCTCGATTCCGCTTTTTTTCGTGCCTACAACTACGATTATGACTTAGCGCAAGATCGCACGGCTACACTCTCAACGACGCTGCTGCTGTTAACTCTTACCACCATTCCGTTTGTGCTGGTAGCATGGATTGTGGCTCCCCAGTTAGCTCTGGGACTTTTTGGCAGCGCCAGGTTTACCGAACCCACCCGATACGCCATTGTGGTCATCCTCCTGCAAAATCTAACGATGCCCGGCTTCGCCTGGCTGCGCGCCGAAAAACGTGCTGCAACATATACCTTGCTGACGGTTAGCAACCTCTTTATTAACTTGATTGCTACCATTGCTCTGGTTGGTATATGGCATGTCGGTGTGATAGGAGCTCTGCTTGCACCAGCGGCGGGGTACATGTTCGTGCTGGTTTGGGTAGTGCCGCTGCTGCCGCTGCGTGCTTGCCTACGTACTGACTCACGTCCACGCCTCGATATCGCCAGGAACCTGCTCTCCTTTGGGGTGCCTCTGGTCTTTAGCTTCGTATCGGTATGGGTGCTCCAGCTCTCGGACCGCTACCTCCTCAGCCGACTTGGGCCGCTCACCCAGACGGCTAGCTACGCCGTCGCATACAGCCTGGGAGGAATACTGGCTGCTGTTGTACTCGGCCCCTTTTCTTTAGCATGGCCGACCGTGCTCTACGATATCGCTAAAAGAGAGAACGCAGCCAGCATCTTTCAACTGGTCTTTCGCTGGTACGCCATCGTGCTGCTTTTTGTTTCTTTCGCACTTTCGTTTGCCGCTGTAGTGGTACTGGATGCGTTTTTCCCCTCGACTTATCAATCAGCGGCCCCGCTTATCCCGCTGATTAACCTGGCGATGATGTTCTATGGACTGTATACGGTGCTCTCCGTCGGGCTCTCCTTGCGGCGCAAGACGTGGTTAGCCTTCATTTTTGTCACCTTCTCAGCTATTCTCAATGTGGTGTTGAATATCATCCTTATTCCTCAACAAGGGGCGATGGGCGCCGCACTGGCAACACTGCTCGCCTATGCGGTGCTTGCTCTGCTGGTATATATCGCAAACCAGTATCTCTATCCCATCCCTTTTGAGATCGGTCGCTTCTGCATTGCCCTTTTTACAGGTATCGGATTCTACGCGGTCAGCGTTTTCCTATCACAAGGGCAAGGAGCTTTAGTTTCCTGGAGTATTCGTTGCAGCGCCCTTATCATGTATGGACTGTGTCTCCTATTACTTGGAAAAATCCCGGCGCGCAAACGCAGCTCTAGCAGGTTAGAGCCGCTCAAAGTATGCTTATACACGCTCCAAAAATCAAGGAACGATAGGCGTCTGATGAGAGAGGCGAATGCGCTCGTCGAGGCCGGTTTTGCCGTCACCGTGATAGATGTGGAGAGCAAGCATCTAGGCTTTGAAGAGGGTAACGGCATACGTATAAAGCATATAGTCATGCCTGGTTGGTTTGTCTCAACACGCTTTAAGCCCTGGTTCCTGGTGAAAGCGCTATGGGCTTTTCTCCGCAGCATGCCCGCTCTACTCCAGACTCCCGCGCATGTCTACCACGCATATAATGAGTTGTCGCTCCCTGCCTGCTGCCTGGCGGCATGGTTACGTCGTAAGCCTGTGATTTTTGAAGCGCAAGAACTGCTTATGTCAGATCCACTGATTGAGCGCAGGCCTTTGCTGCGTACGCTGGCAATCCGTGTATTGCGCTGGATGTTATCCAATGGCGCCGCTGTCATCACACCATCTCCAGGTGCTATCTGGCCGCTCCGTAAGTTGTACAGGGTACCATATGTCATTACGCTGCGCAGCGTGCCTTCGTACCGCGAGATTGCCAGGACGGATCGCTTACAAAAGCGTCTTGGCTTACCAGCAGGCACACGCATTGCGCTCTATCAGGGCAATTTTCAGAAGAACCGCAGGCTCGACATTCTGGTGCGCGCGGCCCGCTTCTTAGACCTGGGGCATGTGATTGTCCTGATGGGGCAGGATCTTGAAGGGACGCAGGAGATGCTTGAGAAGCTGATCGTCGCAGAGGGCGTGGCCGATAAAATCAAGCTGCTTCCTGCCGTCGCCTATGAAGAGCTATTGGATTGGACGGCCTCGGCTGATCTGGGCCTGACCCTTTTTGCCCCAGATTACTCGCTCAATATCCGCTATTGCCTGCCTAATAAATTCTTTGAGTATCTTATGGCAGGCTTGCCCGTGCTCTCCTCTTCGCTTGATATGCTTGAGGATATCATCAACACCTATGACGTCGGTCGGGTCGTGTCTTCGCTGGCTCCAGAAGATGTTGGCGCTGCCATCAATGCGATCCTGGCTGATCGTGTTGCGCTGGCGCGTATGAGTCAGAACGCTTTACGAGTGGCACGAGAAGAGTTCAACTGGGACAAAGAGCAACTGGTCCTGATCGATTTATACCAGAAAGTGCTATCGAAGGAGATACAACCGTGAAAACGTTGATTCAAGCGAGTAGTTCAAAAGCCAGCGGCTCTCAGCGACAACAACGCCCCCTACAAGTATGTATGTATCGGCTGGGCAGCTTTCGCATTGATATCCGCGCAAAGCGTATTGCCTCTGCCCTGCTAGCAAAAGGGCATACCGTTACCGTTTTCGACATTGAGACTGCGCGTACCTGTCCGGTCGAGGAAATGCAAGATGGCGTGCGCGTCCAGCACCTTATCGAACCGTTCTGGTATATCGCAAGACGCTGGGAGCCCTGGTTTTTCATCGAGGCGGCGCGAAATTTTGTGCGCAGCGTGAAAGAGCTGATCAAAACTCCTGCGGATATCTACCATGCCTGCGATGTCACAGCTTTGCCTGCGTCGTATATCGCGGCGGTGCTGCGTCGCAAACCGCTCATCCTTGATATGTATGAGTTACCCGTGCCTGTGCCGGAGACGCGCATCGCTTTCTGGCGCTGGACAGGCCGGTTCTTTGCGTATCTCTTACGCTTAACTCTCCCCCGCTGCGCTCAGGTCTTTTCCGTGTCGCCCGGCTGTGCGCAAACGCTAAGGCATGTTTGTCATCTGTCGAATATCCAGGTGTTGCGGAACGTGCCAGAATATCGTTGCGTCGAAAAGAGCGAACGGCTGCGACAGCAGCTAAACCTGCCTGCGGGCACGGGTATTGCGCTCTATCAAGGGAATATCCAGCCTGATCGAGGGCTAGAGATCCTTGTGCGAGCCGCACCATTTTTAAAAGATGGCAATGTGATTGTGATTATGGGTCAGGGGGTCAAAGATACCGTATGCCAGCTTCAATCGCTCATCACGCAAGAGGGGCTCGGTGATAGAGTGAAGCTGCTCCCTCCCGTACCCTACGCGGAGTTATTAGACTGGACCGCCTCGGCAGATATCGGTCTGACCCTTTTCTCCCCAGATCACTCGCTCAGTATTCGCTATTGCCTGCCTAATAAGTTTTTTGAATACCTGATGGCAGGCTTGCCTGTGCTTTCCTCCTCGCTCGATGATATCGAAACTGCTATCAAAGCCTATGATGTAGGACAGGTTGTGCCTTCCCTGACTCCGGCGGCTGTTGGGGCCGCCATTAATGCGCTATTGGCGGACCGCGATGCCCTGGCGCGCATGAGCCAGAATGCCCTACGAGCAGCGCGAGAAGAGCTCAACTGGCAAAGGGAATCTGCACACTTGCTTCAACTCTATCATGAGGCATGTAACGCCTGGTCTCTGGCTGGTGGTCAGCATCATCCAACTTCCGGCGAAACGGTAAAACTCAGCAGTTGCGCTGCGCGTCGCTTTATGCTATAGTTGCTAAGGACAGATTGAACGTTAAAGAAGGATGATCAACCGTTCATGGCGAGTTCTCGCATCAGTACTTGGCGCACCAAACAATCAAATAAAAACGGCTAAGCCGCTGCTTACAGTGTCACGCGTCGTCGTAAGCAGCGGGGAAAGACGCATTCCTCTCCCTCAGGCTATCGCTAGATAGCCTGTTGCTAGGCATGCTCTTCTCCCGCTATGAATACCACTCATAGAACAGGGAGGAATGAAGCTATGCCTATGCCTCATCAAACACAAAAACAACTGATCAAGCGCCGACTGATTGGCAAAGAAGGTTCCGAGCGCCTGCGCGAGTTGCGCGCGATCCTCAGCGAGCTGCCTGGCTATCGCAACGGCCCTTATGCGGATCTGCGCAAGTGGGTGCAGGAGCAGATAGAAGAGACGCACGTCCGCTCGCATACAGTGCATCGCGATAGCATCGCAGTGCGCCGCGAAGGAGTGGCGCAGATAGCCCTGGTGGGCGCGCCCAACGCCGGAAAATCATCATTGCTCCATGCCCTCTCGCATGTCCAGATTAAAATTGGCGATTACGCCTTTACTACGCTGCGCCCGGTTGCCTCGCTCACACGTATTGGCGGCGTACTGGTCCAGCTTGTTGAGATTCCTGGCCTGATCAAAGGCGCTAATGAGGATCGTGGAGGGGGGCGTGCGCTTCTCGGTGTGCTGCGCTCCGCCGATGCTATCGTCTATTGCCAGGATGTGCGAGTGCCCTTTGATGTGCTCAAAGAAGTGCAGGCGGAGGTCATCGCCGCAGGCATTGACCTGCCCTCGATTCTCGCCGCTACTAAAATGGATGAAGCGAGCGAGCACGATCTGGCAACGTTGCAGGCCGCTGTACCGGCCATGTCGGTGGTGGGCGTTTCTATCATCGACGACAAGAGCCTTGATGCCTTCAAAGAAGCGGTATGGAAGTTGACCGGGCTGATCCGCGTCTATCTGCGTCACGAAAAGCGGGTGGAAGAGGAGCCGCTTGCCTTGCAGCCGGGAGCGACAATCGCGGATGTCGCCGCGCAGATCCACAAGGAGATGGGGGTAGCTTGTCGCAATGCTCGCATCTGGGGTCCCTCCGCCCGCTTTGACGGTCAACTGGTTGGTCGATCTCACCCCGTAGAAGACGGGGATGTGGTCGAGATCATTGTGTAAAAGGTCGTCTTTCTCATTGCCCAGAGAAGGCGAGCGTTTCGCCTCGCAGCCGTTGTACATCGCGCATGGGTGAGATGCCAAAGAGGCTTTTGTATTCGCGATTGAAGTAGGAGGCGTCCTGGTAACCTACACGATAGGCCGCACTCGTGGCGTCGAGGTCTTCCGAGAGCATCAGACGACGAGCCTCCTGGAGCCGCAACTGCTTCTGGAATTGTAAGGGACTGAGTGCAGTGACCGCTTTGAAGTGGTGATGGAACCCCGAGACGCTCATGCCCAGGTCCTGTGCCATCTCCTCGATGCGTAAGGGCTGGTCGAAGTGTTGCCGGAGCCGCTTGACTGCCTGGACGATATCGGGGGTGTAGCCCCCTTGTAGAGCCAGGTGACAGAGCCGACTCCCCTGCTCTCCGATGAGGAGGAATTCAGCGCTTGGACATCGAAAGAAGTGGCTCAACACCTCCCGGCACAAGATCGTCAGCGTATCTTATTACGCTGGATGGCCCTGCGGGGTGAACGGGGCTGTCACGCTGCGTCGCATCGTAGACAACCATGCGGCTCACCCCACTCCTGAAGTTCCCCATCAGTAGGAGAAAGAGGAAAACACATGGAAGTTTTGAAGAACAAGCCGTCGTCTAAGGTCTCTGTGGAGCGGTTCACCAGGGATGTCTGGGTGAATATGAAGGAGAACTACTAATGTCAGCTATTCCATCGGTCGCCCTCAACGAAGAATGCGAACGCAGCGTCTACGACGCCATCTGCACCGGCTATCGCCTGATTGATACGGCGGCATCTTATGGCAATGAAGAGGCCGTCGGCTTTGCCATCAAGCGGAGTGGTGTGCCACGGGAAGATCTGTTCGTCACCACCAAGCTCTGGATTTCGGATGCCGGGGACGAACGCACCAGGCCAGCGTTTGAACGATCCTTGCAGCGGTTACAACTGGAGTATCTGGATCTCTATCTGATTCACCAGCCCTTTGGGGATGTATATGGCGCGTGGCGCGTGATGGAGAAGTTGTACCAGGAGGGCCGGATACGCGCCATCGGGGTCAGCAACTTCCCACCCGACCGGTTGATGGACCTGATGATCCACAACAACGTGAAGCCGGCGGTGAATCAGATCGAAGTCAATCCGTTCAACCAGCAGATCGAACCCCAGCAATTCCTGCAGGCCAACGAGGTTCAGATGGAAGCCTGGGCGCCGTTTGCCGAAGGCAAACACGACATCTTCCACAACGAGCTACTCCTCTCGCTCGCACAGAAATACCAGAAGACCGTCGGGCAAATCATTCTGCGCTGGCTGATCCAACGCGGCATTGTGGCGCTTGCCAAATCGGTTCGCAAGGAACGCATTGAGGAGAATTCCCATGTGTTCGATTTTGCGCTGAGCCCGGACGATATGGCGGTGATGGCGACGCTGGACACCAAAACCAGCAGTTTCTTCGACCATCGTGACCCCAACATCGTGAAGGCGTTGAGCGAAGCAAAACGTCCGACCTAGATGGACGAGCAGCCCGTGTGCATCAGCCAGACAGTCTGGAGTAGATTTCTAACGACTGTCGTGTTGCGTGTCCAGGGTACGGCTGGATCAGGGCGTCATCAATGCCCTCTTTCTTGAGCCAGGTGAAGAGGAAATGCCGCCGCTTGTAAGGAGACATCGAATGCGTAATGGCCGCCTGAACTGCGTAGCGAGCCGGCATTTTGCGCACACCTCGATCTGTGTACTTGTGCTCGCGTGCGGACGCGAACAGGTAGATAGCCCCTTTCGCCCGCATCCCATTGTGTGCAGCGCGAGGAGTTCGCGGAAGGGAAGAGGGAAAGGCACCTGATGGATTTAAACAACAGTATACTACACCTTGATCTCAAGGTGCAATATGTACGAAAAAAAGAGAACAGGGCTTCTCAAAAGTCGCTGCACGCTTTGACTCCTCGCGCCTTCGGCGCTCACAGGGAGAGGAAGGTGCCGGCTGTGGGCGCAGCCCACAGCCGGCACCTTCCTCTAGAACGGCTCGTATGCGAGCCGTTCTGTCTGAAAAGACAACGTTTGAGAAGCCCTGAAAAAGAGGATGTTGCTGTATGGGAGATGATCAGGCCGGCACTAAATTCCTACAGGCAACCTTTCAACTGTTCAACGTGATTGGCAAGGTGCTGTGTTACGAACTCCTCAATAAACCATTCGAGCTTGCGATCACCGAACTTTGAGTGGCGCCCGGTCAGTTCCAGATCGCTATCCTTTAAAGAGGTCAGGACGCGGTCCAGGTGCGCGTAACTTGTTGGAAGGGCGGCGCGAGCCTCTTGCAGGCTATCATTAGCGTGCTCTCGCAGAGCGCGGAGCCGTCCTTCGTGCTGCATCGTGCGACCAAAGTTCTGCCCTGGTCGGGCAACCAGTTGAGCAACCTCATCGGCCCAGTAGGGCATAAACTCGACAATATGAGCCAGATTTTCCATCACCGTCCATTCCTCCCCGCCGGGCGAGCGATAAAGCTGGTTTTGATCGATATGCGAGAGCGGACCTTCAATGAGGCGATTCAACTCATCGTAAGAAGCGCGCACCCGGCGACGGATTTCCTCAATATGCGGATTGCTGGTGGTCATAAAAATACATCTCCATTTCTTATAGACATAATGCTATAAATCTCACAGCACAAAACCAGATTGTTACAGGCTGTTAAAAGAGCTCATACCAAGTGTAACCTAAAGGCGATAGTGAAGGCAAACTGCCAACGTGAGCAGCTTCGACACGCGTTTCCTGGAAAATCCGCTCCCCATCAGGTATACTGTTCCTGAGCATGTAAAAGGAGATTCCTTGAGAAAGCAGCAATCAGACAGGAGGAAGTCGTCAATGGTCCCCGGCAGAAGCCGGAGGCTTGCAAAAGCCTTCATTGACTAGTCTTAGTCCGCAAGGACTCCGTTCGAGGGGTCATGCGACCTCTGGGTGCCTGCTCTAGCCCAGCGCACTCGCGCCTCTGGTTAAAAGTCCTGATGGGCAGAGACGGTGCTGGAGGCATGACAAGCCTCTTGAACGTAGACGAAGAGCACTTGACTCCGAAAGGAGAAACACGCTATGTTCGTGTTTATTTTGAATTATCACGGCGAACCGCTCATGCCCTGCAAGCCACGGAAGGCCCGATTGCTGCTCACATCAGGCAAGGCCAAAGTGGTCAAGACGGTTCCGTTTACCCTGCAACTGCTCTATGGCAGTAGCGGCTACAAGCAGGAGGTCTCGTTGGGCGTTGATGCTGGCACCCGCCATATCGGGGTGTCTGCGACGACGCAACACAGGGTGCTTTTTGAGGCGGAAGTCAAGCCGCGCACCGATATCCAGCAACTCCTTGCCACACGCCGCCAGTTTCGACGAGCCAGAAGGAGCCACACCACGAGATATCGTCCCTGCCGGTTTCTCAACAGGAAAAGGCCGAATGGCTGGCTCGCCCCCTCAGTGCAACATCGGGTAGATGCCCACCTCAGCACCATCAAGATGGTCCATCAGCTCTTGCCCGTGAGTCAGACCACGATTGAGGTCGCCCAGTTTGACCTCCAGAAGCTCCAGCACCCTGAGATAGAGGGCAGCGCGTACCAACAGGGGCCACAGCTTGGGTTCTGGAATGTCCGGGAATATATCTTGTTTCGCGACGGGCATAGCCGCCAGCGGTGTCAGGGCAAGTCAAAAGACAGCATCCTCAACGTGCATCATATCGAAAGTCGCAAGACGGGGGGAGATCGGCCTGAGAACTTAATCACCCTCTGTGAAACCTGCCACGACCTCATTCACCGGACCCACCAGGAGCACACCATCGCCAACAAGAGCCAGGGATTGCGAGATGCGACCCAGATGGGGATGATCCGTTGGCGCATCTACGAGCGGGCGAAGGCATGGTTCCCGAAGGTGCATCTGACGTATGGCTACCTGACCAAACACACACGCATTGAACATGGTCTGGAGAAGTCCCATGTGATCGATGCTCGCTGTATCAGCGGCCATCCCCTGGCACACACGGAGGGCACCTGGTACCTGATGAAGTTCGTCCGGCGCAACAATCGCCAGCTCCACAAGGCGGCCATCAGAAAAGGAGGCAAACGGCAACGCAACACGGCACCCAAGTACGTGCATGGCTTTCGCCTCTTCGATTGCGTGCGCTTCCAGGGACAGGTGTGTTTTGTCTTTGGTCGTAGAAGCTCTGGCTACTTCGATCTGCGTACGCTGAATGGTACGAAGATCCATGCCAGCGCCAGTGCCACCAAGTTGAAACTCGTCCAGAGGGCGAAAGCCTGTTTAATCGAAAGGAGGAGTGGCATTCCTCCCACCCCTGAAGGGGAGGGTATTCTGCCGCTCAAATCATGAAAATTCGCACGCTGGATCATGCAGCCCTGCTGGTCAGTGACGTCGAGAGATCGCGCCACTTTTATGGGCAGTTATTAGGGTTAGAGGAGGTTGCGAGACCAGCCTCATTTGATTTTCCCGGAGCCTGGTTCCGCATGGGTAATACCGAACTGCACCTGATTGGTGATCCCGCATCAGGGCAGGGCGAGCATGAAAAAACCGGCGGCTATCGGGAGGGTGAACTGGCAAGAGGGCATTGCACACATTTCGCGCTAGAGGTTGATGATAATGATCTGGAGGAGACCGTACGATATTTGCAAGCGCGCAACATTGCTATTGTCGGGGGGCCACGCCCGCGAGGCGATGGCGTCATGCAACTCTACATCAGCGACCCAGACAACTATATTGTAGAGCTGTTCGTTAGATAAAATACTCTCTATATTATAAAAAAAGGCCTCTTTCCAGCCAGGGGAAGAGGCCTTTTTTCCGTCATTGAATAAGGAATGTGCGTATCTCCTTACAAAGTTCCTTCCAAACTTTATCCCGGTCTACACAACTTATCTTGCCTATTGGTTGGGCATTTTTAGGGCTGATATGGGCAAAGATAAAACTGTAGAGAGCAACCTGGGGATGCATTGCTCGTAAAGAATAGACAATTGCCTGATCTGTATCTGTATCCACTAGCTCCTCCACACTAGCTCTTCACTATATTTTATTGGTGGCCTCTTTAAGCACGTAGCCTACTCCCCGAATCGTATGTATCAGCCGGGCTCCCTTCGCTTCGAGTTTTTTGCGGAGACCTCCTACATGAACGTCAACCGTGTTCAACTCGACTGCCGCAACTCCCCAAATTTGCTCCATAATATGATCCCGTTCTAAAACAAAGCTGGGGTTTTGTAGAAAAAGCGCGAGCAGCTTGTACTCCGTGGGTGTTAACGTAAGCATATGCGAACCGCAATAGACTGAGTGGGTCTGCCTATCCAACTCGATATCTGCAAAACGCAAAATTTCTCTTTTCTTCTTTTGCACCTGACCTCGTTGCTCCTGCAAACGGGCTTCAATATGGGCAAGAAGAACCTCTGAATCGAGAGGAAGAGTCAGAAAATCGTTTCCTCCCAGCCTCAAGCATTTGACGTGAAGGTCGCTCGAAAAGAGCAAAAGAAACCTGAAGAATATCTGAAGAAGAAAAATCAAAATGGTATAGGAAAAGCTTGAGCAACAAAATTACAAAAGCTGCTCACAGCGTCTCCGTGCAATCACCGCAATC